>Ga0208161_1001190_pt1 | contig 14092 bp, 19 predicted proteins | sample CB_VirMetaG_3_FD_184538 | JGI IMG/M metagenome (GOLD analysis project Ga0208161, IMG submission 184538) | Freshwater to marine saline gradient viral communities from Chesapeake Bay - CB_1508_1S Viral MetaG (SPAdes) (version 4) | ecosystem: Environmental > Aquatic > Marine > Coastal | place: USA...
TAGCTAATAAATAAATTAGTGTGGGCCTTCGGGCCCACATAAAATTTTAAGGAGATTAAAATATGAAATCAGATGTAAAAGCAGTTAGAGTTACTGGAGCAGGTTCTGTATTTGCAGGAAGAACAAGATTAAGAGGAATTATTCTTTCTAATGCTACAGCAGGCGCTGGAACTATAACTTTACAAGATGGAAATTCAGTCACACAATTTGTAGGTGATTGTCCAGCGGGAGATGTTTTTGCTTTCAATATTCCAGAAGATGGAATTTTATTTGTTGGTGGAATGACAGTTTCTGCAATATCAGGTTTAACAGCAGCTACGATATTATTAGATAAGTAGGAGGCTACATGGCTAATACTACTTCTGGTACAACTACATTCGACAAAACTTTTTCTATAGATGAAATTATAGAAGAAGCTTATGAGAGAATTGGTATGCAAGGTGTATCTGGTAATCAGTTACGTACGGCAAGACGTTCACTCAATATTATGTTTCAAGAATGGGGAAACAGAGGTTTACATTATTGGGAAGTAGGAAATAATTCTATTACGTTAGTTCAAGGTCAAGCAGAATATACTATGTATCGATCTACTTCCGATGGTACATCTAGTACTACTGCTGTGTATGGAGTTTCGGATGTATTAGAAATGGTATATAGAAATTCATCTAGTGTTGATTTTCCTTTAACTAAAATTGATCGATCTAGTTATCAAGGTTTATCTTCTAAAACACAACAAGGAACACCTACTCAATATTTTGTACAACGATTTATTGATAGAGTTACGGTCACTCTTTATTTAACTCCAGGATCTACTGAAGCAGGTAATTTTATTAATTATTATTATATAAAAAGAATACAAGATGTAGGAAGTTATACTAACGCAAGCGATGTACCTTTTAGATTTGTTCCATGTATGGCATCTGGTTTATCTTATTATTTATCACAAAAATTTGCACCACAAAGAACACAAGAATTAAAATTATTATATGAAGATGAGTTACAAAGAGCGTTAGTAGAAGATGGTTCTTCCACAAGTGCTTTTATAACTCCTAAAACTTATTACCCGAGTATATAATGGCTAATTTATCAAAAGGAAGATTTGCACAATTTATTTCAGATCGATCTGGAATGGCTTTTCCTTATACAGAAATGGTTACAGAATGGAATGGAGCTAAAGTACATATTTCAGAATATGAACCTAAACAACCACAACTAGAACCAAAACCAACTACTACCGATGCTCAAGGACTACCTGATGCAAGACCTGCAAGAGTAGAACCAGCAACGGAAAATTTATTACCAGGTAATCCATTTAATTTTACTGCAGGATCTGCAGTTGTTACTGTTACAGAACCAAGTCATGGTAGAAGTAATGGAAGTACTGTTGTTTTTAGAAATGTAGATGGAAGTCCAGGAGGACTTAACTATTCAATATTTGAAAATGCTTCAGGATTTGTTATAACTGTTATAGACACTAATAGTTATAGTTTTAATTGTGGAAGTAATGCTACTATAACAGGAAACTCAGGAGGAATGTCTGCGACCGCTGGTCCAGTAACATTAACACCATAATGGCAGGATTTACATACGCAACTTTAACAACCGCAATTCTAAACTATACAGAAGTAGATAGTAATGTTTTAACTTCTACAATTACCGATCAATTTATTGAAAATTCAGAATTAAGAATTTTACGAGATGTACCGATTGATGCTTATAAAAAACAATCGATTGGTAATTTAGTTACAGGGCAAAATACCATTAACGTACCAGCTAAAACTTTATTTGTTAAAGGAGTTCAAGTATATGATTCCACTTCTACTTCTACAGGATCTAATGATTGGTTAGAGAAAAAAGATGAATCTTATCTACAAGAATACCAACCTTCAACAGAATCAGCAGCTAGAGCAAAGCCAAAATACTATGCTATGTTTGGTGGAGCAACCGGAGTCACAGATACGACTTCTGGAAGACTATTTTTAGCACCTGCACCTGATACTACTTATGTTTTTAAAATTCATTATGAAGCTATTCCAGATGGATTATCTAGCTCTAATACAACAACTTATATAAGTCAGTACTTTGGAAATGGCTTACTATATGCGTGCTTAGTGGAAGCATATGGATATTTAAAAGGTCCAATGGATATGTTGACACTATATGAAAATAAGTATAAACAAGAAGTTGAGAAGTTTGCTGCAGAGCAACTTGGTAGACGTAAAAGGGATGACTACACAGATGGTACTGTACGTATTCCAGTTCCTTCACCGTCACCGTAATAGGAGATAAAAATTATGGCAATTACATCGGCAATATGTACCAGTTTCAAACAACAAATTTTAGTTGGAACACATGACTTTACAAATACAACAGGTGATACATTTAAACTTGCATTGTATACAAGTTCAGCAACGTTAGGTGCAGCAACAACTGCTTACTCAGCTACGAACGAAATTACAAATGACGCTGGAACAGCTTATGTTGCAGGTGGTCAAGACTTAACAAGTGTTACACCAACAACTTCTGGAACAACTGCGTTTTGTGATTTTAATGACATCTCTTGGACTTCCGCTTCTTTTACTGCAAATGGTTGTTTAATTTACAATGATACAGTAGCAGGGGATCCTGCTGTTTGTGCAATTGCATTTGGATCAGACAAAACTGCAACCAACGGAACTTTTACAATTCAATTTCCTACCGCAGACGCAAGTAACGCAATCATAAGATTAGCATAGGAGTAACCCATGTCGGGATGGGGACGATTTACCTGGGGCCAAGCTTACTGGGGTGAGGATGATTTACTCGCAACAGGCTGGGGTGCTAAAGCTTGGGGTGCAAGTAACTGGGGAGATCTATCTGGAGAAACAGTAACTCTTACTGGTTTACAAATTAATTCTACTTTAAATGATTCGGTTACTTTTGAAATTTCTGGTTTAGTAGAACCAACCGGACTTGCTGCAACCTTTACATTAGGAAATATTACTAATGTTGTTGATGTTAGTTTTAGTATAACAGGAATAGAAATTACTTCTTCGGTTGGAAGTCTTACTACAGATATATCCGTATCACCTACTATCACAAGTGTAGAAATTCAATCAGCATTAGGAGTTATAGATCCTGCAGATCAAGTAATAGGTGTAACAGGTTTAGAAATTATATCTGCGCAAGGTACAGCTATTGCACCTAATGAAGATGTTTCTCTTACGGGGAATAGTATTACTTCTGCGCAAGGCACTATCAATGTTGATACATTAACGATTGTTGAATTAACAGGCATAGCTGCAAGCTTTACTTTGGGTAACATTATTGTTCCTAATGAAGATGTAACTTTATCTGGATTACAAATAAATTCTGCACTAGGATTTATAGAAGGAACTGGTTCGGTGGCCGTTACACTTACAGGTGTAGAAGCTACTACTTTAATAGGGACTATAGAACCTGCAGATGTGATGGGTTTAACAGGAGTATCTTTCAATGCTTCAGTAGGAACCATAAATCCTGTAGATCAAGTGGTAGGTTTAACTGGACTTTCTATAACAGCTTCTGTAACCGTTCCATTTATTATCCATTATCAGGATGTTGACACCGGTTCGAATACAGCTTATAGTGGGGTTTCAACGGGTTCGAATACTTCTTATTCGAATGTTGCAACTGGATCAAATACAAGTTATACTGACGCGGCATAGGAGATAAAATTTATGGCATCAACATATACACCTCTTGGTGTTGAATTAATGGCAACTGGCGAAAATGCCGGTACATGGGGAACAAAAACAAATACTAATTTAAATATCCTTGAACAAATTCTTGGTGGATTTGCACAAGTGTCTATTGCAGGTGGTGCACAAACAACAGCACTAACGGTTGTAGATGGTAATACAACAGGAACAGCTCAACAAAGAATGATTGAGTTGACAGGTACAATCACAGGAAATCAAATTGTAACTATTCCATTAGATGTTGAAACTTTTTATATTATAAAAAATTCTACTGTAGGTGCTTTTACCGTTCAATTTAAATATGTATCAGGATCTGGAAACACAGTAACTTGGTCTACTACAGACAAAGGAACAAAAATTTTATTTGCTAAAGCAGATGACGCAACTAATCCTAATATTGAAGATATACTAGCTAGCTCTTCTGGCATTAACTTAGTTAATCAAAATGAGCTTAGATTTGAAGACGCTACAGGTGGACAATATATTGGCTTAAAAGCAGGTGCTACGGTTTCTTCAAGTACTACCTTTACTTTACCAACAGCTGATGGTACAAGCGGACAAGCTATAACAACCAATGGATCGGGTACATTGACGTTTGCCGATGCAGGAATTTCAACAGGAAAAGCTATTGCAATGGCAATAGTTTTCGGATAATATATAACAGGAGATTAAAATATGGCAAATCCAAATATAGTAAACGTCACATCGATTTTAGGTAAAACGGTTCAAGCTGCTTTGGACACTACACTTACAACAGAAATACTTTTATGTCCTTCAGATAAAGTATTAAAAATTAACACAATATTAATTGCAAACATTGACGGCACGAACGCTGCAGATGTTTCTACATTCATTACTAAATCTGGTGGATCACCAATTGCAATTGCAAACACTATTTCAGTGCCTGCAGATGCTACTCTTGCTCTTATAGATAAAAATTCATCATTCTATTTAGAAGAAGGTGATAACATCGAAGCTGGCGCAAGTGCAAACGGCGATTTAACTATTACCATTTCTTACGAAGAAATAGACGACGCATAAGGGGGGACTATAAGCTATGTCTAATGGCGGAATTATAGGACCTTCAATAACAATTGTAAAATCAACAGGTGGAAATACTGTTTCCAAATTTACAAGCCCTGGAACTTTTAATCCAGGAGGATCTGGTACTAAATTATTAGACGTTTTAATCGTTGCTGGAGGCGGCGGAGGTGGTGCAACTAAAGGTGCGCCTAATAATAATGCTTCTGGAGGAGGAGGTGGTGGTGGCGTTTTATTTATACAAAATTTACCTAACATAAACCCTGCACCTCAAAGTGTAACTATTGGAGCAGGTGGAGCAGGAAACGGATCTCCAACTCCAACAAGTGCATACGTATCAAGTGGTGGACCTGGATCTGCTGGAAGTAATTCTGTTTTTGGAAGTTACACAGCTAATGGTGGTGGATATGGAGGTGCAAGTCCAGATGCTTCTCCATCACCTGTTCAAAATGGGGGACCTGGAGGAAATGGCGGCGGTGGCCAAGGAAATGGTGGTCCTACTGCAGGAGCTGGTGGAGCTAGTAGTCAATCTGATGCATCAGGATTTCCTGGTTCTGCTTTAGCAAATGCTGGTGGAAATGGTGGAGCTGAACCTATTGGCAGAGGTGGTGGCGGAGGTGGCGGCGCAGGTGCCGTTGGAACTGACGCTTCAAGTCCAGGTATAGGTGGAGATGGTGGTGTCGGTGTTGATAAAAGTCCATTCTTTCCTGGAACACCTTTCGGCGATAGTGGTTTTGTAGGCGGTGGTGGTGGCGGTGGTAGATACCTACCTGGCACTGCTCCTGCACCACAACCTTCTGGCGGAAATGGTGGTGGAGGAAATGGTGCTTACAACACAGGTGGTCAGCCTGGAGTTTCAGCTATTTTATCTACTGCTGGTGGTGCGAACACTGGCGGTGGTGGTGGCGGCGGAGCACAACAGGGTTCGCCTCCTGCTAGTAATACTGGTGTTAATGGAACATTTGGTTCAGCTGGTGGATCTGGTGTAGTAATGGTAACTCAAGTAAATAGAGTTGTAGCTTCAGGTGTGTGGACAATGAACGACGTTTACAATGAAGTTAAAGCAGGAAATTGGAGTAATTCATTCTAATGGCACATTTTGCAGAAATAAGAACTGATACTAATAAAGTTTTAAGAATAATTGTTATCTCAGATTCTCAGTGTTCTGAAAACGGTGGAGAGAACACCACTGAACTAGAACAATGGGTAAAGAATAATCACGCAAATGATCCTGTTATTGAACAAGAGCTTGGAACATATCCTGAAACTATTTGGAAACAAACATCTTATAATACACATTTAAATCAACACGTAAATGGCGGAACACCTTTAAGAGGAAACTATGCTGGTGTAGGATATAATTATGATTCAGAGAATGATATTTTTTATCCTGATAAACCATTTAATTCTTGGACATTGAATACATCAATTGCTGATTGGCAAGCACCTGTAACTTATCCTTCTGTAGAAACTTATGGCGATGGAGTTCCATATAATATACAATGGGATGAAAATAATTTAAGATGGTTGGGTTATACAAGTGATGAACAAGAGTTTGCTTGGGATCCAGAAATAACAAGTTGGGTAGCAACAGGAAATTAATTATGGCACATTTTGCAGAATTAGATGAAAATAATAAAGTTTTAGATGTCTTAGTTTTTTCAAATGAAGACGTAGATGCTCACGGTGGAGATTTATCCACTGAAGCAGAACAATGGGTACAAGATACTACACCTCATTCAACAGGTGGTGTTGGTTGGAAACAAACTTCTTACAATAACAGTTTTAGAAAACAATATGCTGGTGAAGGTATGGTATATAATTCTAGTTTAGATATGTTTGTTGGAGCTGAACCTAATGGGCCAGGTTGGACATTAGATTCTAATGGTGATTGGCAACCAGGATCTACTTTTCCAACTGAGACAACTTATGAAATTAGTGGAACTACGATGCCCATACAGATATATTGGGATGAAAATTCTTCTACTTGGAAGGGTGTAAAGAAAAAATTAAATGATACTATTCTAACTTGGAATAGTGCAACAAATGTTTGGGAATAATAAATTATGGGTAGATTAATAGGAGCAAATCCAACAATAACTAGAGTAAATAGTTCTACTACAAAAGTAACTAGTACCAATCCAGCTTTCCCAGTAAGTCCTTCTTACTTAACTGCAACTGTAATGGTTGTAGCTGGAGGTGGAGGCGGTGGAATGGGTCACGCTGGAGGTGCTGGAGGCGGCGGTGCTCGTCTTATAGAAAATTTTGATGTAACACCTTTTCACGGAACAACACCTATCACTGTTGGTGGCGGTGGAGCTGGTGCGCCTACAGCAGGTGGACCACCTAATGAAATTACTTTCAGTGGAATAAAAGGCTCTAATTCATCTGCTTTTGGATACTCTGCTACAGGAGGTGGTCGAGGTAGATATAGTGATGATGGTGGAGTTGGCGGAGCTGGGGGTGGAGGAAACCCTGGAGGACCTGGTGGAGCTACTGGTAATGAAGGTGGATATTCACCACCTGAAGGAGCTAACGGTGGACCTGACCAAAGAACGTGGGGTAACGCTGGCGGTGGCGGTGGCGGTGAAAATGGTGTAGTTGGAAGTGGTCCAAGTGGTACTGATAGTATTGGTAGTGTTGTTGGAGGAAACGGTGGTGATGGAACTAATTATGGACCCTATTTTCCTGGTATAACTTTTGGCCCTGGTGGTAATGGATATGTTGCTGGTGGAGGCGGTGGATCGGGTCACCAATCTCCAGCAGGTAATCAAGGTACAGGAGGAAACGGTGGAGGTGGACCTGCTGGCCCAGGAGCAAATGGACAAAATGGAGAAACCAATACTGGCGGAGGTGCTGGATCAGGTAATACTAGTCCAGGAAGCGGTGGCTCTGGTGGATCTGGTTTAGTTGCTGTAAGATTAAATCCTGTGTTTACAGCTAGTAGTATTTGGAGTTTAAAACAAGTTTTTCAAGAAATAAAAGACAATAATTGGGGAGTACCAAGTTAGACATTTTTAAATGAAAGATATAATAATTGTCGGTGGCGGCTCTGCTGGCTGGATGACAGCTGCTACACTAATAAAATTTTTTCCTAACAAAACTATTACATTAATTGAATCACCAAATATTCCAACTGTTGGTGTAGGTGAAAGTACAATTGGTGGAATAAGAGATTGGGTTCAATTATTAGAAATAAATGAAGATGATTTTATGAAAGAAACAGATGCTAGTTATAAATTAAGTATTAAGTTTACAGACTTTTATAAAAAAGGTGAAAGCTTTCATTATCCTTTTGGAGAACCAGAGATAGAACATTTAAATGACTGGTGGTTTAAAAAATTTGTATCACCTGATTTATCTCATGAAGACTATGCAGAATGTTATTATCCTCAAATGCAACTTATAAAAACAAATAAATTTAGTAAACAATACGAATACGCTTATCATTTTGATGCAACTAAATTTGGTTTGTGGTTAAAAAATAATTATTGCATACCTAAAGGAGTTAAACACCTACAAGAAGATATTAAAACCATAGAACAAAACGAAGATGGAATAACATCCTTGAACAATAAATATAAAGCAGATTTATATGTAGATTGCACGGGCTTTAAATCTATGTTGTTAGGAGAAACATTAAAAGAGCCTTTTGAATCTTTTGAAGATATGCTTCCAAACAATTCAGCGTGGGCAACTAAAATTAATTACACAGATAAAGAAAAAGAATTAGTGCCATACACAAACTGCACAGCTTATAACAACGGTTGGATTTGGAATATACCACTTAGAAATAGAATAGGCACAGGTTACGTGTATTCAGATAAATTTGTATCTGATGAAGAAGCATTAAAAGAATTTAAACAATACTTAAATAAAGAAGACTTAGAGTTTAAGAATATAAAAATGAGGGTAGGTATACATAAAAGACTTTGGGTTAAAAATGTATGTGCAATAGGTCTAGCTGCAGGATTTATAGAACCTTTAGAAAGTAATGGATTATTCACTGTTCACGAATTTTTAATAAAGCTAGTTAGAAATATGCAAAGAGATGAGGTATCACAGTGGGACAAGGATAACTTCACTTATCAATGTAAAATTTTGTTCACTGGTTTTTCAGAGTTTGTAGCTCTTCATTATGCTTTATCTCATAGACAAGATACAAAATATTGGAAAAATAACTTTAATAAAACATGGTCAAATAATTTAATAAATTTAAAACCTGTAATGCAAGATGGATTTTTAGCTAATGCAATTAGAAGAAATCAACAGTACCAATATGATGTTCAAGGAGGTTATCATTGCATTGCAGCAGGAATGCATTACGGACCAACAGACATTGTATCTGTTTTAAAAAATAATAAAATTAAAGATATTAATTACTGGATTAATCAATGGAAAAGTGTATCTATAATGTTAGAAAATAAAAAAGATTTATGGAAAAAAGAGGCTTTACAAAATAAAAAAATAATAGATATATTAAAATAATATAAAGATATGAATCTTAAATACAGTTATTGGTTTTTTAAATCTGCATTACCTAGTCATTTTTGTGATAAACTAATTAAATACGGTAATTCTAAACAAGAGCACATTGGACTTACGGGTGGAATAAAATTAGAAGATAAAGAAAATTTAAAAGAACAAGAATTAAATGATTTAAAACAAAAACGTGATTCTAATATTGTTTGGTTAAATGAACAATGGTTATTTAAATATATTCATTATTATGTTCACGTAGCTAATAGAAATTCTGGTTGGAATTTTGAATGGGATTTTTCAGAAAACGCTCAATTTACTAAATATAAATTAAATCAATTTTATGATTGGCATTGTGATAGTTGGCAAGAACCCTATAGTGGTGAAAAAGATGGACCTTTAAGAGGTAAAATTAGAAAACTATCTATAACTTGTTCTTTATCTGATCCTAAAGATTATAAAGGCGGTGAATTTGAATTTAAACTTCAAAACGAAAAAAATGGAAACACTGTTAATAAAATATGTCATGAAATAGTTCCTAGAGGATCTATTGTTGTATTTCCTTCTTTTATTTATCATAGAGTAAAACCAGTGACTGAAGGAAATAGATATTCATTAGTAATGTGGAATTGCGGAAAACCTTGGAAATGAATATTTATTTTTTAACAGGAATGCCTAGAGCAGGAAATACTTTATTTGGTTCATTAATGAATCAAAATCCAAATGTTAAAGTAAGTCCTAATAGTATTAGTTGTTTATTAATGAAAAATATATTAACTATTAAAAACGAACAACAATATCAAAATTTTCCAGATCATACAGCAGTGGATAATGTAATTAATAATTTTTTTAAAAATTATTATGAACATTATAATTGTAAAAATATATTAGATAGAGCACCTTGGGGTTATCCTGAACATTATAATATAATAAAACAGGTTATTAAAAATAGAAAATATGTTATTTTATATAGACCTTTTTTAGAAGTATTAGCTTCTTTTGCTGCAAAAGATAAACCAACAGATTTTGAAACTTATTGTAACAGGATAATTCAAGGATCATATTCTTCTGTTATCTTAGATAGTTTGATATCTATTGAAAATATAATAAAAGAAAAAGAAAATTATGTTTTAGTTCACTATAAAGATTTAATAAAGGAACCAAATATTCAATTAAAAAAAGTTTGTGATTTTTTAAATATAGAATTTATAGAACCTGATTATAATAATATTAAACAGTTTAACATTAATGGAATAGAATACGATGATTCTAAGTTACCAAGTGATTATCACAAAATTAAAACTAATGGAATTGAAAAAAGTAAAACTGTAGTAGAAGAAATACTACCAAAAAATATAATAGAAAAATATAAAAATTTTGATATAAATTTTAACTGAAAGGAAAACAAATGTCATTTGAAAAGAAAAAATATATAGTAATTAAATCAGCTATATCAAAAGAATTAGCTGATTTTGCGTATCAATATTTTTTATTAAAAAGAAAAGTTGCAAGAAGTTTATTTGATAATAATTGGATTCCACCTTTTGAAACTATGTTTGGCGTTTGGAATGATCAACAAGTTCCTGAAACTTATTCTCATTATGCGGATATACTAATGGAAACATTATTAGAAAAAGTGAAACCTATAATGGAAGAAAATACAGGCTTAAAATTATTACCAACATATGCTTATGCAAGAATATATAAAAAAAATGATATTTTAAAAAGACATAAAGATAGAATGTCCTGTGAGATATCTACCACGATGAATTTAGGTGGAGACCCTTGGCCAATATATTTAGAGCCAGATGAAACAAAAGGAAAAGAAGTAGAGGGTAAATATATTTCTGAAAACACACCAGGTATAAAAGTAGATTTAGAACCTGGAGATATGTTAGTTTATTCAGGTTGTATATTAGAACATTGGAGAGAAAAATTTGAGGGAGATAATTGTGCTCAAGTGTTTTTACATTATAATAATATAGCAACTAAAGGTGAAACTAATAAATATGATGGTAGACCACACTTAGGTTTACCTAGTGATTTCAAATAGTAGTATAAGTTTAATAAGTTTGATAAAAGACCGCATTTAGGACTTCCCGCCGGGTTTAAAAAGTGATATAGTTTCCCCACGCTAGGGTAGATTTTCACCACACCTCAAATCTATTCTGGCACCTTATTTATATGGAGAGTTATGCTACAAAAAATAGGCTTTATGCCTGGTTTTAATAAACAAATTACAGAAACCACCGCAGAAGGACAATGGGTAGGCGGGGATAATGTACGTTTTCGTTATAATACACCAGAGAAAATAGGTGGATGGGCACAATTAGGTGAAAATAAATTAACCGGTGCAGCTAGAGGTTTGCATCATTTAATCAATAATGGAGGTACTAAATTTGCTGCTATTGGAACCAACAGAATTTTATATATTTATACAGGAGGAGTATTTTATGATATTCACCCTATTAAATCTACAACAACCGTAAGTAATGCTTTTACAACTGTCAATGGATCTACTTCTGTTACAATTACTTTTGCGGCTCCTCATAATATTGAAGCAAAAGATATTATTTATTTAGATAACTTCACAGCCATTACTGGATCTAATTATACTGCATCTGATTTTAATGATAAAAGATTTATGGTCACTTCAAGACCGACTGACACTACTATTACTATTACCATGCCTAGCGCTGAAACAGGAGCAGGCGCAACAGCTTCCGGAGGTATAAGAGTTCAACATTATTGGCCTGTAGGTCCAGCACAACAATTACCTGGTTATGGTTATGGACTAGGACAATATGGTGGAACCGTTTCAGGAGAGGCAACTACTACATTAGTAGGTTCTATTAATGCTGTACAAACCACAGGTATTGAATTAACGGATTCTGCTTTGTTTCCTACTTCAGGAACTAACTATATTCAAATCGGAAGTGAAGAAATATCTTATACAGGAATTACTGCGGACGTGTTAACAGGAGTAACTAGAGGAGTAAGAAACACAACTGCAGCTATTCATACTACAGGAGATACTATTATTAATACAACGGATTATATTGGTTGGGGTGAAGCAGCTTCTGGAGATTTTGTAATAGATCCTGGTGAATGGAGTATTGATAATTATGGAGCAAAATTAATTGCTTTAATTCATGATGGTCCTTGTTTTGAATGGGATTCTAATGCATCCGAAGCAGTTAATACTAGAGCAACTATTATTTCTGGTGCACCAACTGCATCTAGAGATATGTTAGTTTCTACTCCAGACAGGCACTTAGTATTCTTTGGAACTGAATTAACAATAGGTGATCCCACTACACAAGATTTAATGTTTATACGATTCTCGGATCAAGAAAATATTAATGAGTATGCACCTACTTCTGTCAACACAGCAGGTACACAACGACTATCGGATGGATCTAGAATTGTAGGAGCTGTTCGAGGAAAAGATGCTATTTATGTTTGGACAGATACTTCTTTATTTACTATGCGTTATGTAGGAGCTCCATTTACTTTTGGTTTTACTCAAGTAGGAACTAATTGTGGTTTAATTGGAGAAAGTGCAGCCGTAGAAGTAGACGGCGCTGCTTATTGGATGTCTGAAAATGGATTTTTTAAATATTCAGGTAATCTACAATCTATGGTTTGTTTAGTACAAGATTATGTGTTTGATAATTTAAACACAACTGCATCTGGATTAATTAATGCTGGTGTTAATAATTTATATGGAGAAATAACTTGGTTTTATTGTACAGGAAGTTCAACAGTAGTAAATGCATGTGTTACATATAATTATGTTGAATCTAGTCCACAAAGACCTATTTGGACTACGGGAACCTTAGCAAGAACTACATGGGTAGATTCTTCTGTATTTGGTTTACCTCATGCAACCAAATATAATGCAGCTGATGATGCTTCTTTTGATGTCATAGGAAACACGGATGGAAGTAGTATTTATTTTCAACATGAAACAGGGACCGATGAAATTTTATCTACTGGTAGAAATACTATTACTTCTAACATTGAATCTGGAGATTTTGATATTACACAACAACAACCAGGTATTGCTAGTTTTCAAGGAGATGGAGAATACATTATGAAGATAAGAAGATTTGTACCAGACTTTTTATCACAAACAGGGAACACTCAAGTTACATTAAATCTACGAGATTATCCTAATAATAATTATAGTAGTTCCTCTCTTGGACCCTTTACAATTAACTCATCTACTAGTAAAGTAGACACACGTGCAAGAGCAAGAGCAATATCATTAAAGATTGCTAATACTGGTGCTTCAGAAAGCTGGAAATTAGGAACCTTTAGATTAGATGTACAACCAGACGGAAGAAGATAATGGCAAAAATTACTATAGTATTTACAAGACCTGGTGAAGGATATGAACGAAGAACAGCTGATGCATTAATCAGAGATTTAGATAGTTTAATTGAAAAATTAAATTCTACATTTCAACAAGACCTTAGAGAAGAACAACAAAGATTTGCATGGTTTATAGGATCTAATAATGGCTAATAAATATAAAAACGCTTTTTTTGATTTACAGACAACAGATAAAACAGATGTTTATACAGCGCCATCTAATGCAAGAGCAATTGTTAATACTATACAAGGTAATAATCATGCAGGATCTAATCCTGAGTTAGAAGTATTTGTATATGATAGCTCAGCATCAACAGAATACGAAGTATCTCATAAAGTAATTGCAGCTAAAACATTTCAAAATATGATATCTGGTACTTTGGTATTAGAAGAAAATGATGTATTAAGAGTACAAGCTTCTACTGGAGGAGCTATTGAAGGTTTTGTAAGTTTATTAGAACTAAGTAGAGAATAGG
>Ga0208161_1001192_pt1 | contig 14085 bp, 12 predicted proteins | sample CB_VirMetaG_3_FD_184538 | JGI IMG/M metagenome (GOLD analysis project Ga0208161, IMG submission 184538) | Freshwater to marine saline gradient viral communities from Chesapeake Bay - CB_1508_1S Viral MetaG (SPAdes) (version 4) | ecosystem: Environmental > Aquatic > Marine > Coastal | place: USA...
ATGCCTGAAGAAGAGCAGGAGGAAGAGGAGGTAGTTGCCAAAGAGACCGAAGAACCGGTCGCAGAGGCTGAATTTGAGCCAGAATCCGAGCCAGAACCCGAGAAAAAAGACCACATGGTCCCTAAATCTCGGCTGGACGAGGTGTTGCAGAAGCAGAAAGCCCTGCAAAAGCAGTTGGAGGACTTGAAAAAAGCGCAGGAACCCCCCGCAAACGCGCCTGCTCCTTACGATTTTGACTCAAAAGAGCGCGAGTACATGAATTTGGTGCTCGATGGCAAGGAAGCAGACGCGGTCAAGCTCCGCCAAGAGATCCGAAACGCCGAAAAAGCGCAGCTTGAGTTCGATATGAACGAAAAAATGCAGCAGACCGTGCAGTACAACGCACAAGCTACAGCGTTACAAGCAGCTGCAAACGAGTTAGAGGCGCAGTTTCCGGTATTTGACCAGAATTCTGAGGCTTACAACGAGGGTTACACGCAGGAAGTCATCGGGTTGCGTGACGCGTTCATCATGCAGGGCTACGACGCGGTAGATGCGCTGACTAAAGCAGCTAATTTTGTTATCAAAACGAACGATTTAGCCGCTTCAGAGCCTACAAGTAGCACTTTGGATGCACGAACTGCGCCAAAACAGAAGCCTGTGGACGAAGTTGCAAAAAAGCGGGCTGAAGTGAGCAAAAAACTGAAGGCTGCAGAGTCACAACCGCCCGAATTACCCGGTGAGAGTTCTGCCGCGCGTGGAGAGAGGGCTGTGGACGTATCCACCATGTCTGAGGACGAGTTTAACGCTTTACCAGACGCCACAATCAAACGATTACGGGGGGATATTTTGTAATGCCAGCGAAAAAAGACCCGAAGTTAGCGCGTGCGGGCGTAAGTGGCTACAACAAGCCTAAACGGACGCCCAACCACCCCACTAAAAAGTTTGTAGTTGTCGCTAAACAAGGCGACAAGACGAAATTGATACGTTTTGGCGATGCCAAGATGACTATCAAGAAGAGTCAGCCCAACCGACGGAAATCGTTTAGAGCCCGTCATAAGTGTGACTCAAATCCACCCAGCAAACTCACCGCACGGTACTGGTCGTGCAAGAAATGGTAAGGAGTTAGTCATGCATGATGGTAAGCCATGTAGCGCAAAGCGCGGTAAGAAGAAAGCCTCGGCTAAAAAGAAGTCTAAGGCTAAAGCTAAGAAGCGAAGTTATCCCTAATGGCCGCTAATAAGCGGAAGAAAGCTAACGATGCATGCGCGAAGAAGGTTAAGGCTCGCTATAAGGTCTGGCCTTCAGCGTATGCCTCTGGTGCTGTCGCCAAATGCCGCAAGGTAGGCGCTAAGAACTGGGGTAATAAAAGTGGCCGTAAGAAAAAGTGAGAAGGGCGCTGCCCTTAAAAAGTGGTTTAGAGAGGAATGGATCGACGTTAAGACGGGCGAGCCTTGCGGACGTAAGTCTGCAAAGAAAGGCAAAAGTAAACGCCCTTATCCCTCTTGTAGGCCAAAAGCGGTTGCAGCGAAGATGACGAAAGCAGAGAAGGCTTCGTCTTCGAGACGTAAGACCGGCCCCGCTAAGATTAAACACGCTGTTACTGCATCAGGCAGACGTAGGAAAAAGTAGCCCTTGCGTCTTAATATTACCAGCGCTAATATATAGTTAAGATTCGTATGCCCGAACGATAGAGGGCCGTGTCGTACACGTTAAAACCGACCTTCGCCTGCACAGGCGTTAAACCTGCCGAGGTCGCGCCTCGCTAATAAGCGCTAGTTCGTCGCCTCACGATACGGGGAAACGGATTAGCCGCTCCATAAGTCGGCTATGAGTGGGCGTATGCCCGTCGTATTTATCGCAAAAGGAGGCCTATCATGGCTTTAACTAATTTTGCGGCGCTGACTACTGAACAGTTAACAGCATGGAGCCGCGATTTTTGGCGTGTTGCTCGCAACGCATCTTTCATTAATCAGTTCGCCGGTAGTGGCTCTAACGCCATGGTCCAGCGAGTCACTGAACTCACCAAGTCTGAGAAGGGCACCCGCGCTGTATTGACCCTGCTCGCCGACATGACCGGAGACGGTATCACTGGTGACAACACTCTGGAAGGTAATGAAGAAGCTCTCAGAAGCTACGACATTACTATTCAGCTTGATCAGCTGCGTTTTGCGAACCGAATCGCTGGCCGACTGGCTGACCAGAAGTCTGTCGTCAACTTCCGTGAGACCTCTCGCGACATGCTGGCGTATGCCATGGCTGACCGCATGGACCAGCTAGGGTTCTTGACGCTGTCTGGTGTTGCTTACACGCACAAAACAAATGGTGGCCTGCGCCCCACTTCAGCAACCGCTGGGCATGAGTTGGTAGACCTAGAGTACGCGTCTGATGTATCTGCGCCTACTGCTAATCGTCACCGCCGTATTTCAGGTAACGACATTGTTGCTGGAGATACCACGGCTGTAACGGCTACCGACAAGCTGGGCTATCGCCACATTGTAGAGTTGAAGGCTTACGCCAAAGACAACTACATCCGTGGTCTGCGAGGTCAGGGCAATCAGGAGCTGTTCCACCTGTTTGTCACTCCGCAGCAGATGGCTAACTTGAAGCTTGACGCTGACTTCCTCGCTAACGTTCGTAACGCTGGCGTTCGTGGTCCTAACAACGAGCTGTTCTCAGGCTCTGCTTCACTGATGGTTGACGGTGTGATGGTCCATGAGTTCCGCCACGTCTTCTCAACCGAAGGTGCGACGACCGGTACTTCCGCTAACGCTGGTGACGCTGGCTATAAGTGGGGTGCTGACGCTGACGTAGTTGGTGCACGCGCGCTGTTCTGTGGTGCTCAAGCGCTCGCCATGGCTGACATCGGTCTCCCAGAGATCGTAGAAGATACTTTCGATTACGAGAACCAAGCTGGTATCTCAATCGGCAAGATCTTCGGCCTGCGTAAGCCTAAGTACAACAGCGACTACAACGGCTCTGTTGAAGACTTCGGCGTTATCTGTCTCGACACTGCTCAGTAAGACTGACCGCCCCCTCTTCGGAGGGGGTTTTTCTTTAAGGATTAAGTGATGAAAGTGATTTCCGACAAAGATTTACGAGTGACGACGCTAGGTGGTACGGCGGTGTTGCTCCAAGCCGGGGTCGAGAGAGATCTTGGCGACACGATTGGTTTAGTAGCTATAACCATGGGCGCAAGACGTGCAGATGAGCCTGCAGTCACCCATGAAGTCGTGATCGATGAACCATTAATCACGAAGGATGAAGAGGAAGCATTAGTCGGAGTCATGAATGATCTGATCGATTCAGCTGACCCCGACAATTTTAAATCAGACGGCACTCCGAAAGCGGCTGTCGTAAATAAAGCAGCCGGTAGGATAGTCCCACCGGAAGAGCGCGAACAGGCTTGGGAACAAGCGCTTAATTCTTAACGAGGAAAGATAATGGCCGTTTCAGTAGCAAGTGTTATCGATAGAGTTCAAGTTACCTTGCAGGATACGACTGGTATCCGGTGGCCCGAAACGTCCGAGCTCATTCTTTGGGTGAACGACGCGCAGCGTGAAATAGCGCTGCTAAAGCCCGACGCATCTGCCACTAATGACACGATTACGCTTGTCACTGGAACAAAGCAGTCGATCCCAAGCGCGGGGAACCGGCTGTTGCGCGTGGTACGTAATATGTCTGCCGCGAGCGGGGGTACTGGAAAGCGTTCTATTCGGTTAGTTTCGCGCGAGATTCTTGACGCCCAGACACCTGATTGGCACGACCCGACTGTATCAGGCGATGCAGCACATGGATCTGTCGTCAAACACTACATGTACGACGAGCAAGACCCACGTAATTTTTATGTGTACCCCGGCGTAAGTGGGAGTGCTTATATAGAAATTATCTATTCTGCTAATCCAACTACTGTCACCGCAAGCGACAATTTGTCTATCCCAGATATTTATGCCAACGCGGTTATGAACTACGTGCTGTATATGGCTTACATGAAGGACGCGGAATACGCAGGTAACAGCCAGCGCGCGGCTAACCACTTCCAGCTATTTACAGCATCTGTAACAGGCAAAGCGCAGGTTGATCTCATCACAACGCCGAACGCCGAGTCACGTTCAAATCCTAATCTGACTGCCGGTGGGCAGATGATGGCTCAGTAAATGGCGATACTTTACGAATCGTTACTCCCCGAGGTCATCCCTATGGTGCCGGGATGCCCCGATACGCTAATCGAAAGCAATATTCGAGCGGCGGTGATAGAGCTGTGTGAAAAGTCTGGGGTGTATCAGGCCGAGCTTGACCCAGTGACTACTGTAGCGGGGTTATATGAGTACGACCTTGAGCCTCCGGCGAACACAGTAGTTGAAAAGGTTCTGTGGGTAGTACACAAGGGCAAAGATCTTGAGCCGATATCTACTGGTCTGTTGGAGCAACGTAAGCCCAGCTGGCGGGATGCGGATAAGCGCGGCGAGCCCGAGTATTTCGTGAAGCCCTCGCAGTCGCTGTTTTGGCTAGTGCCTGTCCCAGACGAAACCATTGTGTCTAGCACTGTGCTACGTGTGCAGCTGAAGCCGACGCATACGTCGACAGCTTGCGAAAACGAAATTATGGACGACTACCGAGACACTATTATCAATGGAGCGCTGTTCCGTTTGCTTCGTCTGCCAAGCAAAGAGTGGACGGACTACGCGGGCGCGCAGGTGTACGGCAGTTTGTTCCAGCAAGGCATCAAAGATGCTGAAACAAAAGCGCGACATGGCGACATGCCAATCGCAAGGAAGGTCCGGTACGGAGGAGTTCACCGGTCCTATGGTCTTTCTAGGAAGAAGTATGGACGAGAAATCGCGTGACCCAGTTTTTGCAGATATTCGCGAGCATTGGGGTTGGGTTAGGCCGGGGCTTGAAGAGATTCTTAATGAAGATCCCTTTATTGATGTCATCCCCGAAGATGTTTTTACGGCATGCAAAACAGAGTCTGCACATCTGTGGGTTACAGATGATGGGTTTGTGGTAACGACGGGGCTGACCGACCCCTACAGCGGTAGACGAACATTGCTGATTTGGTTCGCTTGGGCAAAGAAGAAAGGCATGAACATAGCGGCACAGTGCGTAGGATTTTTTGAGCAAGTCGCTTACGACGCGGGTTTTAGTTCTATCGAAGTAAGAACCCGCCATGAACAGTTGGGCCAATACATAGAACAGTCTGTTGGTTGGGAAAAAGAGACAGTTGTCTACAGAAGAGATCTGAGAAATGGCTAGTAAACCAAAAGCAGCTGACTACAAACCGAGCGAAGCCGACAAGGCAAACGCGTCGGTTGCCATGGCTGAATATCGGTTCTTCAAGCAGAACTATGACCCACTTTTGCAGCAGATGCGCGATAAGTCCATGAACGAGGATTTCTCTGCAACGCTGCGAGGCCGCGCTAACGCCGACACGATGCAAGCGTTAACGCCGTCTGGCTACAGAAGTACCCAGATGAGTGATTTACCTAGCGATATAAACACGGCGTTGCAAGGACAGCTGCAAGGAGCTAGCGCCGCAGGTAAAGAGATCCAGAATACGATGCAGACTAACGTACTTGGTACAGCGCGCGGTCAGGCTGCGGACGCACAAACAGGCATGGCGCAAGCAGCGCGGTTAGGCACATCTGAAGCGCTTGCTAGAGCGCAAGCTAAGCAGACCGAAAAAGACGCGTTGTACGGAGCTGGTGCTCAATTAATTACATCTGCTGCGCTGCAGGGCTACGACAATATGCAAACAAGTGGCACTTCATACAATAAAGCGGGGCAGGCAAAACAGGGTACGGGTACTTTCTTTACACCGGTTAATAAGTATGGTCAGCCCATTCAGGGCTTTAAAAATCGATTCAAGTACGGGATGGGTTGATGAGCCTTTTTTCTAACTTAACAAAAGAGCAAATAGATCGAATCATTGCGGGGCAAACCGCGAATGATTTACCAACAGTCTCTGACCCCGACAAGGCCTACGCTGACCTTACCCGTCAGGAGTACCTTGATTACGTCACGAACTACCGTGATTTTGAGCTTGGTCTGATTAATAAAGCGACGACGGACACGAGTCTGATTGATCAAGCGAGAGAGGACCGCGAGAAAGCTTCGGCGCTTACTGCAGGCATGGCTGAACGAAATCGTAGCCGGTACGGGGCGGCGTTGACACCCGTGCAGCAACAGCAACAGGAGAGGCGGTTACAGTTAGGTAACACCCTGGGGGGTATACAGGCGGTGAGCGACGCCAAAATCGCTCAGCGAGAGTCTAATACGCGGCTGTTGTCTGACTTGATAAATATCGGGCAGGGCGTAAACCGCTCCAGTCAGCAGCAGCTCGCGGCATCTGCTGCTAACAAGGTGCAGTTAGATAACGCATACCGTCAGGCCAAAGCGAATTCCCGAGCACAAACCTACAGCACCCTCGGCCAGTTGGGCGCTATGGCTATTTTTGCGTTCGCGTTTTAAGGGGTAAGTGATGTCAATTGCTGAAGGGGCTACCAGCGCAATTTCTATGTTTCAAGCCATGCAGAGAAATCGCATGGCTAGGGACGAGCTTGAGTATCAGCGGCAGCAGGATGCGATAAATCGTGCGGATCGGCTAGCAGAATCGCGGGCGCTTGCTGAGTATCGAAGGGATACTCTTCAGCAAAGCGCTGATCAGTTTGCTGCGGGAGAGGGCCAACGCGCTGCAACTCTAGCGCTCACCGAAGCGCAGGTTGAAGGAGCGTCGTTAGACAACGAGGGAAAGCGGATAACTAATCAGACGGCGGGTCTTACGCTGAAAGGACAGCAAAATGACGTTATCAGAAATCAATACGCAGCTTTAGACATAATTGACCCTACAGATCCTAGTAAACTTAATCGCCCTAGGCTAGCTGAGGGTATTAGATCGGGTAACAAGCCCATAGTGGACGCCGTCCTTACCCAAATAACTTCTCAGATAAATATCCCCGCCGGGTCCAAGGCAGTTGGCATAGATACATTGCCAGACGGCGCGCTTGTTATTCGCATTCAAAATGAAGATGGGTCTATCGGCGTACTGACGGAAGATGGGTCGAGTGACCCTAATTCCAAAACTGTTCGATTTACACCTGAATCTCTAGCAAAGTACGCAGAGTGGGGTTATCAAACTGGTGTAGTAGCTAATAGCTCCCTCAACATGGGCGAGTTCCGTGGGATGCAAGGCGTCATCGAAGCTGGGTTTCAAAACGAAGCGGAAGTGGTTACTGCATTGCCACCGCAAGCACAGCGAGTGGCTTCAGCCGTTATTGCATCTGCCGAGACTGAAGAGGAGCGGGCGCAAGTTACTGATGCCATCGCTCAAGATGCGGGTTTAACTCCACGCGCTCAGGTTTTGTTAGAGCAACGTAGGCAGGCTCAAGAGAGAGGAAAACTGGGCGGCAATCAAGAACGCACTACTGCAAGAATTGCTGAAATCGATGCAGAACTCGCCGAGCTTGGTTTTAAGAATAGTGGTACTCGCACAGAAGCCGCGCAGATAGTTGCATCTACCGAAAATTTAACGGGTCCGCAAATAAATGAAGCTGTTGAAAGCGGCGCACTTACTGTTACCCCCGAGCTGCAAAGCGAAACGGCAGACATGATGCGTAAAGCGGGCGTGGAGGAGCTGCAGCAGCTGAAACGCCTTAAAGCGAAAGAGCTAGCATTAGCCAAAGCAGTACTTATGGCCTCGACAAAGGACTCGACACTGCGGAATAGCATCGCCACGCAAATCGATAACATTATCGAAACCGGTTCACCGTCCATGAGCCGGAAGGATGTTATTGATGACAGGCGCGCGGATAAGCAGTTGGAAGTAAGCTTCGGTAACTTGGAAGCTACGTGGGCGAGAATTGCTGCTCAAGAAGGGGCGACGAAGCAACAGAGGATTGATAATGCAGTAGAAGCGGCGAAAGCCTCCGTGGAAAATACGAGCAAAATCTTTTTTTCTGATGACGGCTCACCAAATCTTAGCACTACGAACGCGCAGAGATGGTCTAGAGAGGTTCTGCCGGGAGCGATGAGAGCGTTGCGACTAGCTACTTCTAATGAAGAAGCCGATGCAATCATGGACGGAATAAACCAAGGTGCCAGTTTAGCGTTAGCTAGCTACGCAGATGATCAAGGTCTAAGCATATTAGGTTTTGATGCTATTTATGAATCTGTTGCAAATTATTGGCGACCCGATGCAGATGACACTGCGTCTGCAACAGATTTTGCTGCAAGTCGAGTTGAAGTAACGAAGGATGCTACGGGCAACCCTGAATACTTTTATTTTTTAGACGCTAATATGGAGCAAACCGACAGGGCGGTAAGCGCGCGCAGAATTCAAGAAATTGATCCCGCGCTTTATCGTTTTTTACTTGACGCTGGGCGGAGAAACAGAGAAGCCATACTTAAAGCAAGAGCGGAAGGGTGAATAAGTGGCTGTCGATCCAGTCCGGCTATTTTTAGAGACGGATACTTCTCTAGCTGAAGCGCAGAGCGCGGCGTTTGATGACCGTTCAGCTCCCCGCCCAGCAGGGGGCGAGTTCGGTAGGGGTGTGCGAGCAGGCGCAGCAGGTTTTTCTGCCGACATTGAGTATTTCAAAGCGCTCGGAAATACCTTAGCTGGCGACGACGAAGCCGCTGCTAAGAATATTGAGCAGGCTCGTTATGACGAAGCTCGCGCTGCCAATTCCTTGCAGGGTATACAGCCCTTCGAAGAATTTCTTGAAGCCCCGACCTGGGACGGTTTTACACAGCAAGTAAAGAAAGGCACCGGGCAGATGCTGCCTTACGCGATAGGGACTATTTCTAGCGGTTTTGTAGGTGGTATTGCTGCTGCATTTGGAAAAAGCGTTCTTAGCACTGCGAGTCAAAAAACCGCTCAGAAGTTAGTAAAGGATGCGTTGCGTAAAAAAGCGGAAGGTATTGCTACCCCTGATGAGTTAAGACTAGCGGACGCGGCTTACAGTACTTTCAGACGCGGCGCGCTTGCGGGCGCATTTGGATCTGAGCTTGCACCATTAGCAGGATCAAATCTTTCCGACGCAATTGATGGTGGGCAGGAGCTTGATAGAGGGCAAGCACTAAGAGCGGTTGGGGTTGCTGTGCCGCAAGCAGCGATAGGAACGTTTGCAGACGTAGCTGTTTTGAAGCTGCTTGGAGATGTAGCGAAACGGAGGACTGTAAAGTCCGATAGCCTTTATGGACAGCTTGCGGCTGACATAGCGCGACGTACTGGTAAAGGCGCTGCTATAGAGAGCTCTACTGAAGTGCTGCAGGAAGGCATCGCAGTAGTCAATAAGTCTGATTTGGATGAAACATTTACTGCTGAAGATGCTCAATTACAGTTGGCGGAGGCGGCGTTCACCGGATTTTTTGGCGGCGGTGCGTTGGCTGGTGGCGCTACAGCTGGAGGAGCCGCTATTTCTGCAGCGCCCGGTGTTATTGCTAAAGGGGCTGAGCCAGTTAGAGCGGTGACTGAAAAAGTCGCTACGGTATTCGACAAAGTAAGGCGGTATAAAGACGACGCTCAGACGCAGCGTACAGAAGAGACGATTGCTGAAGAGACCGTAGGCGACGTGCCGCAGGGACAGACTCAGCCCGAAGCGGCGGCGGACATTAATGCTCAGCTGAGCGCAATGGTGAACCCAACCAGTAAGAAGCAAGCGGTATGGGTATCTGGTGATGAAGCTCAGTACAGCGCTCGCCCCAACAAATCCACTGAGATTACTGTAGATGGTCAGCTGGCATTTGCAGCTTTCATACCCGGTCGTGGGACAATCGTCAGTACTAGTCGGAAAATAGTCGACGAGGTAGTAGCGTCGGGAGCTTCGGACGCCGCAATCGGCACAGCGCTTGGGTATAGCAACGTAAAACCCCAGAGTTTTGGAAGCGGTGAATCGTTGTTAGTAGCGCGGGCGCTAGACGCAGACGGCAACGTCGTCTCCGAGGAATTAGCCAGCGAGGACACTATCGACGCGGCTATGGAGGCAGCGCGCGGTTTGATGCCAGAGGGCGGCAGTGTACAGCGCGTTGATGCCGAACAAGCACTTGAAGAGCGCGCCAAGCGGTTTAATGGAGAGCGAGGACCGACTGTAGAGCCTGTTGATGACGACCCTGACTCTTTCGACGCTCCCGATCAAACAGAAACACCTACATTTGGCTCTGAGTTTGAAGAGTTGTCTGCCTTGAAGTCAGAACTCGCGATGACTGAACAGGAAGGTGAGCGCACCATAGTCGAAACTTATGCGCCTAAGACTGATCCTGCGCGAACGTTCGACAACACTGAACAGGCTAGAGCAGATTATGTAGCGGCGTTTGGTGAAACAGACTTCAATTCGCCAGAGTTTGCGGGCATCAGTGAGTCTACGTTAAATCGCGCGGTCCAAGAGTCCCGAAACAACCCGAACTCAATCGTTGAGATCACCAAGAACCAAGACGGGCAGTTTGAGGTTGTGCGGACAGATTTTGACAAGCTCTATCGGTTCCAAGCTGGCGGCAAAGAGCTGCGTCTTACGCTGCCTGAGTTTATTAGCCGGGCTATTACTAAGGCGAAGCAGGGCAAGTTCTCGCGTCAGTCTGGCGTTGTTTTGATCGCGCCTGACGGTAAGACCCATCGCATCAATCTGGCAGACCTGACTTTCTCTGGGCAGAGGTTGGTAGAGAACAGAGAAGGTAAGCCCTTTGTCGGCGCAGAGCCGATACAGTCCGCACAGCAAGGGCTGTCAGAAGTGCTGGGTGATCTGCTGCTTGAGGGGTATCAGGTTGAGGTGCTCGGCCAACCTATTAACGAGGTACTGAGCGGGCGGGTAGATGAGAGACTAAATGTACCTGCCGCTAGGATTGCGGGTCAGACAATTGGCTTAGCAGATCTATTCAACGGCGTAAAAGATCCAAGCAAGCAGCGATTTATAACTGAAGACCAGAAGGCTGAAAATAAACGTCAGTTGCGTCAGACCTACAACGACCCCGCACTGCGGCAGAACGTGCCGTATCAAATGCCCCGCGAGACACGTAGCGAGGAAGTAGTCCCAGGTGACCCTGACTACGTTGAGGGACAACGTACCTTTAGGCAGGTGCCGATAGAACAAGCTGCCGAGGGCATGTCTGAGACCGAGGTGTTTGCCGGTGATCCCCGTGACGATATTGATCCTGATCGTCGTACCGGTCGCGCGCCCTTTACTGGCACGGGGGAGGCTGGCGCGGATCCAGTTTTTGCGCCTCCTCCGAAAGAAGATCCGCAGGGGTTTGATAGCCCGATTGTAAAAGGTGTCATAGACGACGTATTGAAAGCCGTCAAGCTCGTCAACCCCCCTCGTATATTCAACGGGGCGAGATTGGCACAGCTGTCTGATTTGCAGCTCTCAAAATTGTTTTCCGAGGTCGAACTTGTTGCAGTGAAACGAATGCTGCAGCGCCAGATCGACAATAACGAAATTGGTGGCAGTTACGATGGCAAGGTAAACATCGCTGTAATCAATAGTAGTGGCAACGCGTTAAGTGACGCGATGACTGCAGCGCATGAAATTGGACATGCGGTGTATCAGCAGGAGCAACAGGCCGCGCTGGAGAACGACGCACTACGACCACGACTTGTTGAGTCATACAAGCGTCACCCTAAGCATGATCGGTATGTCGAGCTTTACGGGTTCGAGAAAGGCTTTGAAGAGTGGTACGCCGACCAGCTGTCTCGCTGGGCGACGAAGCGCTACATCAACAAGGCTGCAAAAAGCATGGCTGATCGTCACTTCAAGGGACTAGCTGCAAAGTTACGTCAGATGTGGCGAGCCATGAAACAGGGATTCCGAGCACGTAAAGGACCAAAATCACCCGAGTTTGAACAGTACATCGAAGGCGTGGTGGCTTCTAAGAAGCAAAGCGCGTTCGTAAATGAAGTAGTGCGAGGGCAGGTTAAGTATCAGTACGGGGGCAGGCCAGCGCCTACCCAAATAACTGGGCAAGTTCAGGAAGATGCAGGTCCAGCACCCTCTGAGCCACCGCTTACCTTTACCGAAAAAGCCATGCCGCATGCGGTTAAAGAGGCTGTCGTCAAAGAGGGCGGCGAAGCGTTGGCGCGCCACTGGGAACGCAGCATTAGCCGTGCGTCTCGACCTTTGATGAAGTTTGTTGCAACCGCAGACGGCGTGCTGCGAATGCATGCAGGAAACCGAGTCGCGGACATGTTTTACCGTCGCTCTCAAGAAGATGGGTCTGGCGGTAATTTAGGCATGTTGCGAGCGTCGGCTTTGAAAGTCGCAGAATTTCAGAACACATTCGAAGATACCATCGGAAATTTAGATGACGCAGATGTGAAAGCAGCATTGCGTGAGGCCGCGTCGTCTGACGCTACAGAGACGCTGTCTCCCAAGGCTCAGCAAGTCAGACAGTTTTTACAAGACGTGTATACCGACTATATCCAGCCGTCGAATACAGACATCGGTTTTCAGAAAGACTATTTCCCGGTCTTGCTGAACATGCTGGAGATTGAAAATCGGACGGAAGAGTTCAAGAACCTGATCCTTGCTGAGCAGCAAGGCATCTCACCGGCCCGTGCAGAGGCGGCTATCTATCGGTTGCGACAGTACAGCCAAGCGATGCGTGACGACAAGCCGGTTGATTATGACCCGACTAACCCAGCGGCAGGCGTTGAGCAAGACATTATGCTCACGCGCGGTATCGACCGTAAAACGCTACAAGACGCGGGCTTCCTGCAAGAACCAGAGGAAGCGTTGGTGTCCTACCTGCGTCACGTTGCGAAGCGCGTTGAATTTAACAAAGCCACCAATAACGGTCTCGCGCTAAAAGAAGAGCTGTCGAAACTTTCCGAAGAGGATAGAGCGGCTGCGTTAGAGGTGCTGAATGCTTACATGGGTTATCAATCGAGTCCGATAAGCCCGCTATGGCGAAAGCTCAACAGCTACGGTCAGTTCCTACAGTTCGTCACGATTCTGCCTTTTGCCACTATTGCGTCACTTACCGACCTTGCGGGTCCGGTAATCAACTCAAAAGAGTTTTCTCTCCATACCTTCGGTATGGCTATGAAACAGATCAAAGACGGCTTGCGTGATCCTGAAGAGCGAAGACAGTTTGCAAGAGATGTTGGAGTTGTAACGAACGAGACTGTCGCTAACGGCTGGGTCACACAGGCCGAGCAGGATTACATGGACCCGAAGGTACGAAAGCTGTCGGACGCGTATTTTAGGGTCATCATGCTGGATCAGTTCACGCGGTTTAGCCGTGAGTTTGCAGCAGGCATGGGCGCTTCATTTATCACGCACCATGCGCGGAACGAATTTGATAACCCCCGTTCTGAGCGCTACCTGCGTGAGCTCGGTCTGACTGCCGAAGATGTGAACAAGTGGAACAAAGAGGGTCGTAAGTTCTCGACCCCTGAAGGCAAGAAGGTGAAGCAGGCCATCCAGCGTTTCACTGAGTCTTCGATCCTGCGACCCAATGCTGCTGAGCGACCGATCTGGGCATCTGATCCACGGTGGGCGTTGGTCTGGCAGCTGAAGTCCTACTTCTACGCTTATTCAAAAGTCATCGGCGGCGGAATCGTTCGAGAAGCGCAGTCGCGGATGGCAGAGAACCCCGGCGAACTCAACGCGGCGCAGATTAGCGCGACGCTGAGTGTGTTCGCCTTGGCAGCGGTTGCAACGATGCCGCTCGCCATGTTGGGCATGGAACTGCGCGAGTACGCGAAGACAGGGCTAGCGTGGGCGCTCCCCGGTGTCGAGCCGAAAGCGCGGTACTTCAGAACTGATCGCATGGATTGGGACGAGTACCTATTCGAGACAATCGACCGGTCAGGTTTCTTAGGCCCGCTATCACTTGGGGTAATGGCACATCAACAGTATCAATGGGATGGCCCTATTGGTGGGGCTACCTCAATCCTTGGCCCAACTGCAGAAACGATCACAGAAGCGTTAGAGAACGGTTGGCGTGTAGATCGCACGTTAAAAGATCGCTTGTTACCTGTTTACAACGTCCTATGAGGGGAAGGTCATGAAAAAGATAGCACTGGCAGCATTACTGGCGGCAAGCGTAGCGTCAGCGGAAACCGTTATTAACTATGAAGACGGGTCTACATACACGCTGGAAGCTAATCAGGAG
>Ga0208161_1001193_pt1 | contig 14079 bp, 19 predicted proteins | sample CB_VirMetaG_3_FD_184538 | JGI IMG/M metagenome (GOLD analysis project Ga0208161, IMG submission 184538) | Freshwater to marine saline gradient viral communities from Chesapeake Bay - CB_1508_1S Viral MetaG (SPAdes) (version 4) | ecosystem: Environmental > Aquatic > Marine > Coastal | place: USA...
GATTTTCCCGAACAGGAATGCCGGTGATTGCCGATTGATTTCGTCCTCACTCATCGCCGAGTGTTCCGATATACCAGCCTTCGGGAATCGTGACCTTGTCGCCAAGCACCCACTTCCCGTCCTGCTTAAAGTAAACCCGTCCCCGCATGTTTGGTCCTGCCCGAAGGATCGTCTTGTCCGGGTCTACCAACACCACCCGACTCGGCGTCGCGCACCCGACGCCGGAAGTGAGCAAGCTCACCGGCAGTAGGGTCCGCGTCAACTGCTGTAGTAGGCGTGTCACGATGCTGCTTGAAGAGTTCCGCGATGAAACGAAGAACTGCCAAGATCAGTGCGCTCACCGCACGTCAACGTCCTCGCTCGACTTGTCGTTGTCACGAGCCGTGAACAGGCCAATCGCTGCGCTGACCGCTGCGATCACCAGACCCCACTCGGCATTGGTCGAAGGATCATTGTCAAACTGGGCGTTCACTGCGGTTCCAATCGCTGCCACTGCGGCGGCGATTCCGGCCACGGTTGTCTTCCAACTTTTCATACTAGTAGGCTTTCCTTCTTCTCTCTCCAGTCGTGATTCGCAACGTGTCCGGTAGGCACGCCTGCTGCGTCAATGAAACCCTCGTCAAATGCCTTCACCATCTTGCTGCCGTCTTCGGCAACAAACTCAAACTCGATGCCATAGCCACATCCTCCACGCCCGTTGACGTATGGTATGACACGGCGGACCAGACCATCCATGCAGGCTTCGTCACCCCGTTGAACGCAATGTTCGCCAGAGCGGTGGCGTTCTGCCTGTTCCAGCCGAACCGCCGCCCTAACCTGCTCAATCTTGGTCTCGACCTCTTGTGTCATGGCTTCTGATCGTCAGTGTCTCCATGCTTCGTAGCCGCCGCCGCAAGAACCTTGATTGCATCGACAGTCGCGTGGATTTCGACCGGACCCAAGACAGCCTTCACGGCTGGCAGTGAGATCACGCTCATCAGCGTCTGCACCGAATGTTCAACCTCTTCCATTATGCGGAAATCTGCGCCTCAACCTGCTGGATCAAGGCCTTGCGGTCTGCATAAGACAACTTGGCCGCGCCTTCACCGAGTCTCTTCACGGCAGAATCGTAGGCCGTGCGCGTCCATGATTTGACAGCGGTGTTGATGACGTGCTCGATATACTCTCCTGCGTCCAGTGGGGCAGTGTCATCATCGAGGGTTGCGTTGTAGGAAGCCGCCGCTCCGTTGATTGCGTCAAGCTCTTCCTCAGTCGGTGTGATTGTGATAGTGATCATTGTTTGTTAAGCTCCAGCCATTAGGCCATGAGATTCAAGTATTGCCAAGATGCTTCCGAATATTGCCTCATATTCGCCATCGGTCCCGCTGCTTGGCGGGTCAATAAACGCTCCGCGATTCGCACCGTCAAACACTATGTTGCGTTTTGTCCCTGTTCCCGATGCCTCCGCTGCAATGGTGTAAGCACCGGCGGCGGTGCGGATTGCGAGACGCTCGTAGTTGCTGGCGTCGGTGTAGGTGCCGTAGATGCGCGACTCTTGGGCCGTGGTGCCAGCCCGGATCTCCAGCACTCCTGCGGATGCGCGTGAAAACGCGATGTCTGATGTAGCAAAGGCACTCGAAGAAAATTCGATCGGCACCGCAAACCGCATTTGCGTCCCTCCAAAATTTATCACGGCGTTATTGTTGTACGCGAACGCCATTGATGTCCCCGCGCCTTTATAAAGTCCGATACCAACGCTGGGCCAATACAGTGAGGGTGCCGCCGCTGTCCCGTTCGGGAGGCTCACCGACCCCGTCAACGTCCCACCGCTCAACGGCAGGTATCCACTAAGCAGATTCGTGATGCTTACCTTCTTGGTCGCTCCAGACTCCCAGATCGGAATAAAACTCGCCCCCAACGGTTCCGATGAAAGCTCTGTTAGGGTGTTAATCGTTACGTTTGCCATGATTATGCGATAAGGTTGTTCCCATTCTCGTTGACTAGGTAGTCGCCGGATTCAGTCGTGATGAAAGATGTTGTCCCATTCGGGAACTCGCTTGTTGGTGGCGTGAACGATCCCGTTCCAGTGTATCTTGCGACACCGTTGGTGATCCGCACGTCGTCCATATGTCCGTTGACAAAGTGTCCGTAAGCTGACGCCGCGACTCTAACCCTGTCGGCTGAAGTCGTGGACACGTAGCTGCCATAGTTCTGCCCAACGTGAACACCGTCGAAATACAGCCGGGTGACGCTGCTGCCTATAAGAATCTCAAACGTCACCGCAATGTGGTGCCATGTGTTTGCCGAGAACGACCCTCCCGGCAGGCTGCTGATCGGGACAGCTATGGTCTGGACTCCTGCGCTGCTCCACCACTGCCAATACAGGTAGCTGTTCTCCGTGAAGAGCATCCACTGGTTGCCGTTGGTCCCATTCCATCCGGGGAGTCCACCGCCACGGCTTATGAATGCCTGAGTCGTGTATGCGGAAGCAATGTTGGCCCAAAACTCCAGAGTGAACTCCACATCGCCAACGCCAAGGTCAAACGGCGTCAGCGACTGACCTGCGTCCAAGGAGGCATACCCAGATCCTGATCCGGTGTATAAGTCCGCGCTGCCAAACTTAGGATTGCTTGTGTCAGTTACCGCATTCCCAACCGCAGTGAAGCTGTGGTCGTATTTGCTGTCGTCAGTGAAGACGGTGCCTCCCTGAGCACCGTTGAAGTGCATCAGCAGGACAACATCGCCAAAGTATGGGTCTGACGGGGCTGGCGAGGGCGACGCAGTCACCGGCAATCCTGGAATGACGTCGAAGTTCTGCGACTCCCCGTTGTGCCCAAGGTGCGTCAGACCGTTTGGTGCGTCGAACGACCCGGTCCGACGCAAACCGGATGTTGCCGACGGCAACCCGACGATCTTGGCATTGTCGGGTAGCGCGATCATCAGTCGCGGGCGATGATGCTGACCGTGTAGGTTCCGTCCGTAAGGGCCGTCACCCGACCGCGCACTGCCGGATAGCCGATAGGGCAGTGGAATGGTCCGAAGTTTCCGTCGGCGGTGATGCCAGCTTGGTCAGAGGACAGTAGATCGTGCCAGTCGCCGGTCGGGGATTTGACTTGAACTTGCACGGTCGCCCCGCTTGTGACGCCAGTGGCCTTGACAAAGATGTCGAGCTTGCCGCTGTTGTGCGGAAGCTGCGTCACGGAGCCATCCGTGTTGGCCGTCACCGCATTCAAAAGGATGTGTTCTATCATAAGCCTGCGAACCAGCCGCTTTGTTCATTTTCGATTGCAGCTATCTGACTGTCTGACAGAGTTCCGTTCCCGTCAAGTGCGTTGTCGAGGAACATTTCACTCGTTGCACCCATGACGCTGGCAAGCGCCAGCGACGCCAAAACCGCATCGGCACGGTCTGGTGACGTCACGCCACGGTCACGCATGTCCTTCTTCTTCTCCAGCGCCAGCTTGCCGGCTGCCGTGTAGACGGTCCGACGGTTCGTTGCCTGCTCCATCAAAATATCATCGTCTGGCAGGATGACTTCCTGTTTCTCGATCAACCGGGACGCCGTGAACCAAAGCTCTGCTCCGAAGTTGGCGAAGTGGTTTGGTTGCCCTGACGGCGAGTTGTTCAGCACCCGCCTGACCGAAAACCCGCACTGTTGCAGGTAGTCGTTGATCGGCCGCCCAAGTCCGCCATCATCCGCGAAAATCCGAGAGTTGGGCACGCCTAGGCGTTTAAGTTCGGCAGCAGCCTTTCCAGCGGCAGACATCGTGTCAGACTCCGTCCACGCCAGCACATGCTCCACTTTGTTTCCAGACACTACGCTGATGACGTTCTCGTCGCCGCCAGCAGCCCAGTCGATGAACGCAAGCAACTGCGTTGGCTTGTGTGGGATGCTGTCTCGCTGCTCCACGCAAGAAAGCCAGTGGCTTTTCGGAATGACGTAGTCGATGCCGCCCGTGTCGGAAAACTCAGAGAAGATCATTGACCGCACCAGCGGGTGATTCCTGCCCCACTTGTCGATCATTCCTTGAATCCACTCATCTGTCAGGTGCGGGCAGTCGTATGAGGTAATCCGGTGAGACGAGAAGAACTGCTTGCGATGCGTGAACGCGGCGGCAAACTCGCCGTCGAGACTGCCGGCAGAGGACATCAGCAACAGTCGGGTGGGCTGGCACCGCTCGATGGCGTGGAAGATTTCGTCCGGCACCGACTTGGCCTCGTCGATAATCATCAGTAGGTTCCGGTTGTGCCAACCCTCAAACTTGCCGGGATCGTCCGTCGAGAACCCGATTGCCCGCCCGCCGATTGGTGACTCCAGATCCGTCAAGTTGATGTTCCACGACTCCCCGAGCTTGTCTCGCTGGCTGCGGATGTTGCCCCACAACTGCTCCTTGACCTGCCGGTATACGCCAGCCGTCGTGACGCATTGGCTGTTGGGGTAGACTGCGGCGTGCCACAGCACCAGCGGCAGCGCCACGTTCTGCGTCTTGCCGGACCCGTTTGCGGCGCAGACCGCCACCGCCTTGTTGCCAGCCGCCACGTCCCACAGAACCTTCTCCTGCCACGGGTAGGGTTCCAGCTTGAGGACTTGCCGGGCGAACCAGATCGGCGTGCCGATCAACCGCTCGGGTGGGATTGCCTGCTCGGCCAGCTTGAGGATGTTGCGGCGGCGCTCCCGATCAGCCGGCTTGTCGCGCATGTTGGGCGGCCGGCCGCGCTTCTTCGGTTCTGGTGATGGTTCAGTGTCGTCCATGAAAAGCCTTTTGAAATTGGTCCGATGTAAAACCCCCTATACGTGGGGAGCCTCCCCCTCTACCCCCCTCCCCCCGTGGTCAGACGCACACGCGCCCCGGCCCCGGCCCCGACCCCGTGAACCGTCGCGCCGTCGGCGACGGAGGGTTTCGTTCCCTTCGTCAAAGCCCGTAAACATTGAAAAAAGGTGGATTGTATCCACCTGTTGCCGTCAGCCGGCATCAACGTCGATGACATGGTGCCGTTCGAACTCGGCCCAGCTTGCAACAAGCTGTTGGCAGATTTGGGCAGAAACCTCAACTTTATGGGTCGCTTTCAGCGTCATCTGAGCGCGTTGACCGAAGGTCTCCGGGAACATGCGTTCCAGCTTCCACGCCGCACGCTGCCAGAGTCCCGCGCCTCCTTCGCTCAACTCTCGCACAAGATCCCGTTGAAGCTCGAATTCCGCTTTTTTTATTTGCAAGGCAAAGTCTTCGTGCTCCTCCAGCCATCTCGCGCAAAGATCGCGGGAGATTCCCACGCCATCACACGCCGGACCAACTCGTAGTTGGTTTCGCGTGATGATTGACGCGATCTCAGCACCAATCTTCGGATCAAACGGTCGTTTGGGTCTGCCGACGGCGTGCGAATCACCGCCAGCGGTCCGCACGGCAGCGTGCGCCTTCCTGACGGTCTGGTTTCGTGCTGGACGGCGGCTCTCGCCATTGCGTTTGCGTGCCGCAGCCTTCTTCTTTGCTGCCATGCACACATAAAACGCGGAAAATTTGGCGAAATCAACCTTTCAACCTTTAGGTTGTCTGACAGACTGTTGACAAATGTTGTCTCTTGTGGCTCAATGGTTGGCGTCGTCGATGACAAGGCGACAACAAAAATTCACCAGCGTCCCGGACGATCTGGTCAGTCTGCCGAGCGGGAAAACGTCAGCCCCGTCAGACGGACAGGATAGGGTGCCGTAGCCGTGTGCCAGCCCAAACGTTCTATACTCATCCGTAGATGAGTATTTAACGAGGGAAACCACCGGAGCCAAAGACCAGCGTTCCCCGAGGGGAATTGCCCGAATCCGAGCGAGGGCCGATTAGCAGAGGGACTGCCGGCTCCGACCCTCACAGAGGGTAACCGCATTGGCTTGTGACAGAAGCTGCACCCGGGGCGAACGCCGGGCAACCATTACTCACCGTCTCAACCGTCAACCGTCAACCCCTTCTGATCCGGCCACGTCGGATCTGCCCCGGCCACGTCGGGGCATCCCCTTCTGGCCAGTCGAAAGACTGGTCAGACGGGGGTGGAACCGCCCATCCCGTAACCCTCACGAAAGAAAACACACATGAAAAAGTCCACACTACTCGTCAACGCCGCTTCACTGTTCTTCACCGACAAAGTATGCCACAAGGCAAGCCATCTCAAAACTGGAACAAAGGGGCAAGTGTTGTCCCAACGGGAATTCGGAAAGGCAACCGGCCTAAAAGGTCAAGACCTCAAGCGGACGTTCCGCAAATACCTCGCCGTGGCCGGCCGGGAAGTCACCCGGGAACTGCTTAAAACACATACTCTGAAATCGCTCCGCCATACGGAAAAGTCCGGTTCGGTGACTGTGATCTTCTCGCCGAAGTCGAAGTAAGCCAATGACTCCTCCCGTCTGGGCACTGTCTGACAGACAGTGTCCAGCAGGGAGTAATCATGCTCCGTAAACCCTCAAAATGAAAGGAAGACAGAATGACTACTGCACAAGCAATCGCAATCATCGGTGACCGTTCGACCCCAATCACAAGCGCCAATCGAGGCGCTGTCCGAGCGTGGCTAACTGCTGCCGGTGTTGACGGGGTCATCGTGGCGAACGCCGTGATGGAAAACCTCAATGTCGTCTGGCAAGACGAGTCTGACACGATCCTCCGGGATTGGGTCGCCGGAAAGGTCGATGCCAAGGGGTTCAAAATCGCCCCGGCTGCCCCGGCTGCCCCGGCTGCCCCGGCTGCCCCGGCTGCCCCGGCTCCCGCTCTGGGGATCTTTGAGGCGGCGATTGCCGCCGTCGTAGACGCCAAACTGGCGTCGAATCCGGCTGGCGTAGACGAGGATGCCGTCAAGAGCATCCTCGCGGCCACGGTCGATCCGGCACTGGAGGCAATGGCGGATGAAATCCGGGACATCTACGACCAGACCAAGGCGGCAGAAGCCTTGATCGACCTCGTCGCTAAAGACAAAGCCACGGCGGCTCGCATCCCGGTGATCGCCGCTGCCGCAAGCGGTAACGCAATCATGGACAAGCTCGCCCCGCTCTACAAGGCCGGGGTCGAGTCATACGTGGACCCGGTGCTGCTTTGCAGTCCGCCGTCCTTCGGCAAGAGCCACACCATCCGGCTACTCGGCCGGTCTTACGACCGGTATCTCGAACACGGCTGTTCGGATGACATCGACGAAGTCTCGACCCTGCTGGGAAATCCCGTCCCGGACGGGAAGGGATCGTTCGCCGTCGTAGACGGCGTTATGGCTGAGGCGGTTCGTGCCGCAGGGTCTGGGCAGACAGTCCTGCTCCTCCTCGATGAAGTGCTCCGGCTCTCGCCAAAGGCGCAAGAGTGGCTGCTCACGTTCCTGACCGGGGTGAACACCCCGTCAGGCAGGGTTTACCGGATGCGAACCCGCAAGATGGACGCCAGCGGGGCGCTTGAAGTCATCGAATCCCCGATGACTCACCTCCACATTGTAGGGGCCACAAACCTCACAATGCACCGCCCGGTCGAGGCGTTCTGGGACCGCTGGCACCATGTTCGCATCGACTGGGACAAGGACACTGCCGCGAGCATCGCGGCAGATATTGTCAACTCTTTCGGCGTGAGCGGAAACGTGCCGGGTTTCGCCGAGGCTTTCGCTATGCTGGTCGGCGAAAGCCGGGAAGCGGTGAAGGCCGGGCGGATCGCCTTCCCGTGTTCGTTCCGCATCCTACGCCGGGCGTGTGGTCATGCGGCGGAGCCTACGGTTCCCGCCGTGAAGGCCGCGCTCGCCGACTGTCTGACAGACAGCCTCGCCCTGTGGGACGGAGACACGGGTGATATGGTGAGCGAGTCCAAAGCCGCGATCAGCGGCTGGGCCAAAGCCTTGAAGGTGTAACTCACTCACTCACTCACTCACTCACTCACTCACTCACTCACTCACTCACTCACTCACTCACTCACTATGACTATGACTATGACTAAAGAAGCAATAATCGCCGCAGCATGGAGAAACCAGCGTCGCCGAAAAACTAGCCGCCAGCAACCCGGTCGGGTAAGGACGGCGGTGGAGCGAACCCGTAAACCAGCAAGGATGGAAAACCCGCCATCTACAGAGGTGTCGTGGACCTTTATTGATAACAAGCACGTCATCACCCTCGGGCTGGACTTCGACGCCCCTTGTGCTGCTGGCATCAGTGATAGACAGCGGGTCGAGTATGCTCAATCGCTGCTTCGACACGAAGCAGACCATGCGTTGTTCACCTTCCCGCAATCAATGCCTGATCTTTGCCGGTGGTTGCAAGATTGTGGAGTCCCGTTCCGGCTGTTCAATCTGTTTGAAGATGCCCGCATCGAGCACCTCGACCGGGAGGAGCACAAGCGAACGCACCCCCACAAGCCGACCAAGTGGTTTCGCTGGCGCAACTGGACGCCGGCCCCTTCGCATACCTCGCTTCCAGAGGTGTATTTCTGGGCAATGATAAATGCGGAGACGTCACACCGGAGCCGGGTATATCCGCCGGACTGCAAATGGGCCGGCACCCCGGCCAACAAGAGTGTCATCGCTGACTTTTATCGTAAGGCATGTAAAGCCGCGAAACCGACGGATCTGCTGCCCCTCTGCGCGAAGTGGCTCGAGCTTTTCGGCCGGCCGTCCGTGACGGTCAGGGGGTCTGACAATATCGGCGGAACCGCCGATCCGTCCACGACTGGGACGGCCGGCAGCGGATACTCCACCGGAGGAAGCGATCCGTCCGACGCGGAGCCGGAGCCGCTGCCGGCGGATCTTGAATCCGGTCCGTCGCTGACGGCAGATGAAGAACGCGACGTGCGGTATTGGTATCGACCGGGCGGTGAGCGTAAGAAATGGTCTGTTCGCAACGTGAGAGGCCTGATAACCCGGCTGACCGGGTTGGTCCACCGGGCAGGACATCGACGGACGCAATTATCCACTAGTGGGAGCCACTTGCACATTCCGGGAATCATGGTCGGGGCCGCCCAATCGTTCCGGTCGATCAAGGCAGACGCCGGACGGCGCTGTCTGACACTCGTCATGGATATGAGCGGCTCGATGGCATCACCCCTACGGATGGGGGAGGCGCTCGAACTCATGCTGGCACTCATGGCCCTTCACCGAAGGGGGCTTCTGGTAGTAAATATATGGCTCACCGGGCAGGGAAAAACGACCTACGTCAATCCTTGTTGGCCGGCTAGTTGGATTATACCCATCCACCATTTCTCCTCATCAGAGGGTGTGAAAGCCACGCTAGAGCACGCCGGGGTGCGGGAACACATGCATTCGTCTGACGTCACCGTTGTCTACACGGACGGCGATCTGACCGATGGGACTGTTGACGCTGGAGAGTTACGCCGGAAAGGCGTCGATCTGATCGGCGCACTGGTCTGCGACAACGAGGCTGATCGAGAGCGGCGTCGTCCGATCATGGCACGGCACTTCGGCCGAGCGGCCCTCGCCCTTAGCGGCGACGAACTCGCCTCGCAACTTGTAACTTACACACTGGCCCACTGATCCCGCAGCGTCCCGGCCGTCTGACGGCGGTCGGGACGCGAACCTTAACCCTACGTAAACACCATGCACAAAGACACGAACCACCCTATCTGGGGCGACGTCATTGCCGTCGTCATCATCGCGGGCAGCACGCTGCTGGCACTCATCATCCTGTAACCGTCTGACAAAACACCATGACGAACATCACATACCAATACACGACAAAGGACGGAACAAGGCGAGCTCTGACGGTCACCCGCGCAGAGGCTGAAAAGCGGCTGGAGCGCAACCGGGAAATGCGGCGGGAAATGATGGTCCACATGCCAACCCATTACGGTTCCGTGGACTTCAACGCAGATGCGGAGGCCTCAGCAATTGAGGCCGCGCTAAGGAATCTTAGAGAGAACATCCAAAGGTGAGCCGCACCTACCGCAGAACCGCTGCCGCTCCAGAACGCCCTGTAACGCATCGGACCCGCCGGGTGCCTGACGGACACCAGATTGTCCGTCCGCCGCGTCAGGAGCGATCCTCGCGCAAGCACGAGGCATTCTCGCCAGACAGTCTTCCGGATGGCTGACACCAGCCACCGCCATCAACACGAGGCCGCGTCTCCGCCATCGGGGGCGCGGCCTATTTTCGTTTCGGCCCAGTGCCAAGGGGGTGGGGGTGGACCATCGCGCGCGCGCGTATTCTCTCTCTCTCTCTCTCTCTCTCTCTCTCTCAAATACACGTCTACCGGTCAACTGGTCCACCCTACACCCACATTGGCACTGATAGTATTGGTCGGAACGAGGGTGGACCCTCAAAAACTATGGTCCACCCCCGGCGGCGGCGAACTGGCACAAACCCCCGATAAACATTGACGAATGTGCAGGGTGGACCCTCTCACCCCGATGGTCCACCCCAGCCCCACCCTACCCACCCTGTAACGCCGTCATGTATTGGTCAACGCGACTGTGTGTCGCAATGCGCCGTGAACTGTAGCCTACTCGCAACATTGCACAACACATGCAATACATAACTACATGCGACGACAGACGAGGGTGGAGGGGTGGACCAAGGGTGGACCCTCTTCCCCGCAATGGTCAACCCCGCAATGCCGTCACTTGTTGCACAACGCGCTTGACATTTGCTCGACGCAGCCTCTTGCTGACCAACATGGACACGCACATCACCTCACTCGCCATTCACAACGCCAGCCACCCCCGCTACAAATACGTCATAGACGTCCCGCAGCGGGTGTTCGGCCGCCGCGTGCGAAAGTTTTTCAACAGCCGGACCGCCGCTGCGGCATACCGGTCCGACCTCGTTCGCCGGCTCAAGGCGCAGACCGCCGTCGTCACGCACGAAGAGTCGCTGGTGATCGCGCAGTATCGCAGCAAGCTGACGCCGCAGGAGATGGCCGACGCCCTTCGCGTCGCCTACGACGCCAAGTCCCGGACGACTGGCTCGGTCGCCGACCTGCTCGCGGGATACCGCTCGCATATCGAGGCGGCGTTCACACGCGGGACCGTTGGCGAGCTACATCACCGGGACGTTTGCCGACGTTTGCCGAAGATCACCGACGCCATCGGCGGTCTGTCCGCTGCTGACCTGACGACCGCCGACCTCCAGCAGTGGGTTGACGAACTGCCCGGCTCGCCCCGGACGAAACTGAATTTCCTACACACCCTCCGGGCTGCACTGTCCCACGCACGTAGGACCGGCACCCTACCGGTCAACCTCCCTGACCCATCTGGTCCACTGCATCTCCCGAAAGCATCCCCGCCAACCCACATCGTCAAGCCGCAGCAACTCGACGACCTGATCCAGACCGCCGCCCGGCTCAACGACTCGGCGACCTACTGGTTCCTCGCCTTCTCCGCCTTCGCCGGGCTGCGCACCTCCGAGGTCCAGCGCCTCGACTGGTCAGACATTCGCATCGACACCGAGCAACCTGATCGCTGCGAGCTTTACGTTTCTGCTGGCAAGACGAAAAACGCCGAGAGGTGGGTTCCGTTCACGCCCCCACTGGTGGAGTTAGTCCGGTCCGGCTGGCGTCCCCCCGCCTCCGGTCCAGTCCTCCTCGGTCTCTCTGAGTCAGCCATCCAGCGCCGGAAGAACCTCGTCACGGCTGCCGCCGCAGGTGGCCGCTACCCGGTCAACGCACTGCGGCATTCATACGGCAGCCACCACCTCGTCCAATTCAACGATCCCCCACGCACCGCGATGTCAATGGGCCACGCCTCCCCTCTCCAGACATTCGCCGCCTATCGCCGGGCGGTGTCTCGCCAGCAGGCTACCGAATACTGGGCGATCCGGCTGTCTCCTCCACCCTTGGAATCTGTGTGACAGTGCCCTACTATCGCCGCATGTCGATCAACTACCGGGGCGAGACTTTCGCCGGCTACAACAAACCGAAGCGCACCCCCTCCCACAAAACGAAAAGCCACGCCGTCCTCGCCAAGCAAGGCGAACAGGTGAAGCTGGTCCGATTCGGCCAGCAGGGTGTCCGAGGTGCCGGAGCCAACCCAACCAGCGCCAAGGACAAGGCCCGTCGCCGGTCCTACTACGCCCGGCACGACGCGCAGGGCAAACCCAACGGCGATAAACTCTCGGCGAAATACTGGAGTCACAAGGTCAAGTGGTGATCGTTTCGATACTCCATTTGGGGTATAGACACTTCGCCACGTTGCGCTATCCTCAAGCGCATGGATAAATTTTTGTCAATCGTCGAGGCCGCCAAGGAGGTAGCCGTCCACCCCGAAACCGTTCGGCGGTGGATTAGGGCAGGGCGGCAGACCGCCGACGGCACAACCAACCCACTCCCGGTGGTCAGGCTGACCCGCCGCACGGTCCGAATCCGCCGGTCTGACTGGGACCGCTGGATGACCGAGGTAAAATGAACTCCCGGGCCAAAGGAGCACGGGGCGAGCTAGAACTCGCCCGCTTTCTCACCGAGCGGGGCTACCCCGCCCGCCGGGGCCAGCAATACGCAGGATCACCAGACTCCCCCGATGTCGTCGCCCCCGACCTCACCCCGTTCCACCTCGAATGCAAGCGGGTGGAGGCCGGCAACCCATACCGCTGGCTATCGCAGGCGACTGCGGATGCTGGTCCAGAGCAGACCCCTTTGGTCTGCCACCGCCGAAACGGCCAGCCGTGGCTGGCGATCCTCCGCCTCGACGACTTCTTGACCCTCCACGCACTCGCACATGGAACTGCTCCCTCACCAGACGCGCAACGTCACCCGCTTAATCCGGTCACTGACTGACCGGCGCTTCGGCCTTGACGCCAGCGATACCGGCACTGGCAAGACGATCACGGCGCTCGCAGTGGCCCGTGAGATGCGCCGTCGCCCGGTCGTCATCTGCCCCCTTTCGGTCGGACCCGCATGGGTTGCGAAAGCCAACAGCATGTCCACTGCCGCCGACGATTCGGCCGCAGCCTCCCGGGCAGGCGGTTCCTCCAGTGTTGACTGGATCAACTACGAGCGGGTTCGGCCGAACAAAAAAGCGGAGGCTTTCATCCGCGCCATTGACCCCGACAACGACCTCGTCATTTTGGACGAGGCGCACCGAGTGTCTGCGCCAGACACGCTCACCGCAAAGCTGGCGAAGCGCATCGTGGACCTCGGCGTCCCTGTGCTGGCCGCGTCAGCGACGCCCTTCTCCACGCCGCTAAAGACCCGGTGGTTCCTCCACGCCGCCGGCATTACCCGCTGGGCCGCATGGTATGACGCACTGCCTGAGATGGGATGTTACCGTCACAAGAGTCTCAAGGGTCGCCCGTGGTTGTGGGACAACAACCCCGCCGTCATTGCCAGCATCCGCGACGCACTGTCAGACAGCATGGTGGCGACGCGGTGGACTGAGGTAGACGGTTTTGCCAGTCGGACCGTCCAGCCGGTCGCGGTAACGACGTCCATCAAGCCCGCCGCCATCAACGAACTGCGGGCAGCAGTTGAGGAGCGCGGACTCGGGGCCACCACGCAGGAGCGTGTCCGGCTGGAGCAGGCGAGGGTGGCCAGCATGGTGGACATGACACGCGACCTGTTGGCGACCGGACACTCTGTCGTCGCCGCATTCAACTTCACTGCCCCGCTCCTCGAATACGCGGAAACCTTCGACGCGCATGTCATACACGGAAAGACTCCGGTGGCAGCGCGGGCGCATGTTGTGGAGCAATTCCAGCGCACCGACCACCCACGCATCGTGGCGATAAACTCGCAGGCCGGCGGCGAGGGCATTGACCTACTATCACCATTCCCAACCGTCAGCCTGATCTCGCCGCCGTATGACGCACGCACCTTGTTGCAGGTCATCGGCCGGACGCACCGCATTGGCGCTCACCACCCGGCGATCTGCCGCATACTATTTGCGGCGGGAAGCGTTGAAGAGCATTCGGTCATGCCGAAGGTCCAAGCTGCGGCCAAAAATCTCGAAACACTGAAAGACACAACCCTACTATGACAAAACAACGCAGAAAGAATGGAGGCGTCAATGCCGACTGACCACGCACGCTACTCCCCGTCCTCATACAACTACCGTGCGCAGTGCCACGGGTGGGAGAACCGCAACGAGACGAGCGACGCCGCGACCGAGGGGGAACTCTGCCACCGGGCGCTGGAGATCGGATACGACGACGCGCTCGACG
>Ga0208161_1001197_pt1 | contig 14018 bp, 18 predicted proteins | sample CB_VirMetaG_3_FD_184538 | JGI IMG/M metagenome (GOLD analysis project Ga0208161, IMG submission 184538) | Freshwater to marine saline gradient viral communities from Chesapeake Bay - CB_1508_1S Viral MetaG (SPAdes) (version 4) | ecosystem: Environmental > Aquatic > Marine > Coastal | place: USA...
GTAAACAATTTTCAATACCATCACTTATCATATCATCTCTAAATGTGTAATTAATAAAATTAGGTCTATAACTTAAATGATTTGCTATTTTTAAAAAACAACTTCCTAAATAGTTATCAACTGGAGGTTTTGATTTTCCTGCTTTTTTTGCTTCGTTACAACGCTTTCTATAGACTTTCATAGCCTCTAAAAATTCTGCGTTGTTTACATAATGCTCTTTTTTTGTTTTAGTATTCATTCTATTAATATATCACCTTTCATTAAAAAAGTCAATGTTTTAAGAGTTCTACATCCATTCACTTTTTTTATTTTCTTTCATAAATCAGCATTGACTTTTACAAAAATTTGTATATAATTGAGCGTGTAGAGAATGATTTGCTAACTAGTGTATAGTATCTTTAGTATCTCTAAACTCATCAAATAATTCATTTAATTCATCATTTTCTTGTTCACTAAATTTCTCTTGTTTATATTTTCTATCATCTCGGGTAGGTGGCTTTAAACTATCATAAGTTGAAGCAATATGAATATAACTTTTTTTCATTTCATCACTGGCATTTACAATGGTCATAATTTTATCTTTTGGAATAGTTACCATTGTATCAGGTGTATAGGCAGCCCATTTAATAAGTGCTATGTAATCTTTAAATCCTTCTGGTGTTAATTGAGGAACATATTTAATTTGAAGTGGTTTAACTAATCTCATTAAAGGAGATTTGTCTGGAAGTTGGTTAGAAGGAAAAGCACAAACAATGTCATCACCATTAATTAGTTTAATTATTTTTATTTCTAATTCTTGTGTGGTCATAGTTTTAGTTCTATATTATGTATTTCATAATTAAATTCTTCACTATTGTATATATTTATTCTTTCTCTAAAGTGTGCTAAAGTGTAATTTTCTTTTTCGTTATAAGTTAAATCATCTGAAATATCATATAACGTAGCACCAGAATTATTATCTTTTAACCGAAGACCACGACCAATAGATTGAAGATTCCTGATACGACTTTTGCTAGGACTAGCAAATACAATATTATGGAGATTCCTAATGTTAATGCCAGTAGAAAAAGTGCCGTAACTGGCAATAATGATAGCATTTTCGGACTTTTCTGTAATCGCCCTAATATTTTCTCTTTCATCTGCCTCTACACCTCCGTGAACAAAAAACACTTTACGATCTTGTGCTTTTTCTTCAATTAATTGTTTGAGTATCACACCGTGTTTTTCAACGTATTGAAATAGACACAGCGAATTGCCTTGTAAAGACAAACAAAGATTTCTTATATATTTATTTCTTTTTTCATTAGAAACTAAAAAATCCATTTCTTCTTGGTATGTTTTATCTTTTATAAAATGACGAGCAGTTGAATCGTGTTGTAATATTAAACACATTATTTTTAAGTCAGCAAGTTGTTTCTTTTCTTGTAATTCACTTGTTGATACAACTTTATTTACAGTACCAAATAAACCCTCTAATACAAGTTTGTGTGTCTTTGTACCATCTAAAGTACCTGTAAGTCCTATTCTATATTTACAAGTTTCTAATTTAGTCATAATTTTTGACAGACTAACAGCTTTAAATAAGTGTGCTTCGTCACCTATGACCATACCAAACTGTTTAAACCACTTTTTTGGTAGGTTGTAGATAGATTGCCAAGTAGATATAATTACTCTTTTGTTTGTTTCTTTATCGTGTCCTTGATATATTCTATGTACATTACGATCACTATTATATCCATAGTCTTTAAAATCTTTAAACAATTGTTCTACTAGTGATGTAGTTGGTACGATAATAAGTATCTTATCTTGTTTAGTATCTTTTAATCTAAGTAAATTAAAGATTAGCATTAAGTATATAATTAAAGATTTGCCAGAGGCAGTAGGAGATACTAACAAACAACGTGATTTTTCTACAGAATGTTTAAACGCTTCTTTTTGATAATCTCTTATTTCTAAAGGAACTTTTAATGCTTTAATAAAATCATCTATCTTTTTATCAGATACTTCTACATCTTTTATTTTAGTTCCATCTACAACTTGTACATTATTTTCTTTACACCAATTTAAGATATATGGATATAAACCAGCATATATTTGTCCTGTGGCATAACTGAATAATCTTATTTTACCATCCCAAACTCTATTACGATATTGTGGCATAAACTTAAAACCAGGCACTTCAAACGTAAAGTATTCTCCAAGTTCACGTCTAATATCAGCGTCTGCTTCTATTTTTAAATAGACTTCGTTTTTTTTATCTATGATAAGATATCGAATCGTTGTCATAAAATTACTTTTTTAATTTTATGTTAAGTGGATGTGTAGGATCTCTTAAACTAAATTCTGCTGGTAAACCTAATGAAGGACGACTATCGTTTAATAAAAGATTATTGTTTACATTAGCAGTATGTAAAAAGAGTTGTGAATGATTTATGCCTGGAAAAGGTTCTCTCCAATGTTCAATATCACAACCACGATATATTAATAAATCTCCTGGATTCATTTTTACAGGCAACTCTTTTCCATCTATTGTTTTAATATACATCGGCCAACTATAGTTAGGATAAACTTTACTATCAACATTACTTACATCATATCCTAGACATAATGTACCAGATATTTCACAAGACTCTCTATCAATATGTCTTTCTAACTCATTACCATTAAAATAAATTCTATAATATGTGTATGTAGGTAATAAATCTATTCCAATAGTATTTGTAATTCTATTTAAATTTACTTTTAATATGGTATCCATAATTGTATCACCATAATATGAAAATGCTTCATTAACGTGACCATCAGTAAATGTTCCAAATACTTCATTTTCAATAAGTTTTTTATAATCAGGATATAAATTTAAATTTTCATTAATAACAGAAAACTTTGTAGCAGACAATTTTGTATGTTCATATAACAAATGAGATGTTTCTTTTGATAAGAAGTTTGTTAATAAAACATATTTGTTTTTATCAAAAAATGTTTTGGCAGTTTCAGTCATTATCTAAAAGGTCTCCCCACTGTCCAGGCAACCAAAGAATATCTAGTTCCTTTAGTTACAGGTGTCACTTGATGTTTTAAAAAAGAAGGAAAAACAATTATTGATCCTTGTGGTCTTATTTCTGTAACTTCGTGGTATCTGTCAGTCGTATGATCTCCGAAATCAAATTTTAAATTTCCGCCTTCATATTCTCCTGGTAAATTTAAATTTATTGTAGCACTAATTTTTCTTACTTTACCAACTAATTCATCTTTAGGAACATATTGAGCTTCTTCAGCTTTAGATTGACTTCTAACTCCTGGAATAAGTTTTTTATAAGCTGAAAATTTATCAGATCCACCATCAGAATGCCAACCATAAAATTGTCCAGGTTTATAAACTGTAAACTGTAAAGATTCCATAAAATCAATATCAAAATTCCAACCAGCATCATAATTTCCTCTATGTATTATTGGCCAAACAATGTCATTTATTTCTTTTATGTCTAAAAAAGTAACGTTACTATCTCTTATAAATGTTCTTTCTTTTAATGCTTCTTTTCCGTACTCTTTAATAATTTGTTGAACTGTTTTAGATCCAAAAGAAATATCTCTATTTGTTTTTCCGCCTTTATGTGTTCTATCAAATGTAATACCAGATGTATCAATTCCTCTTGACTCTTCATCTTTAATTTGATTTAATCCATAATTAATTATTTTTTTACATATTTCAGGTGTTAAAAGTCCTTGATAATAATAATAAGAATTTCTTAAATGCATTATATTGCTCCACTAGTAAACTTACGCCAATCTATTGCGTTTTTAATAGTGAATCCTCTATTTGAAATTAGTCGTATAGTCCTATCTAAAAAATCTACTACTGCGTTTAAATAATCTACTTTTTGTTTTTGTTTTTGTAAGTCTTCATCTGCTTCCAAATATTTGTCTATATCTGTTTTTAAAATTTTTAAATCGAAAGGTTTTTGAGCATATATTTCAGCAGGAGATTTACCAGTATAATATTCCCACTTATCTCTTTTTAAAGTATTATATTCACTTTCAGCACGACTTAACATTAACTTAAACTTAGTTAAATGTTTCATATATTTGTTATGAAGTTGAGGAGTTTTGAGTGATTCTAAATCTAATTCAGTATCATTAATCTTCAAATCTTTATCAACTTGTTCTTGTAATTGTTCTAAATCCATAATATCTCCATAATATATATTATATCACAAAATACTTAAAAAGTAAAGTTTATGATGTTGTTACGCTTGTTGTTGATGATCCTACTGTAGCAAATTCATATATTGAATATTCAAATTCTACTTCTGCTGTTAAGTAATTAATATCACCAGTTTGTTGTGTAAATTGTAATCCTGTAAGACCTGTTGGAAACAAATCTCTAAATCTGATTTCTAATTGTGGATTATTTTTACTTGTTAAAGTTGTTAAAGTTGCGTCTGATAATATGCCTCCAGGATTAGCAGATCCATACTTTACTTTACCAATTTCACTACTAAACGGTTGACTTGAACCAGGAAATCTATCATTACCTGAAAGTGCTAAATTTCTAAATTCTGAATGATCTCGTGGAAAACCAAGACCCACTAACCATCCGTGTATCTCTTGGTAGTTTTCAAAATTTTCATCTACAATAAAAGTCATTTTTAATATCTCATACTTTAATCCTTCACCAGGTATGGGTATAGGTTTTAAAGGTGTAGGTTGTGTAACTGTATTTAAAGATATTCCTGGTAAATTAACAGACGTACAAAAATATTCTACTTTTGGTAGTTTGAATATATTAAATTTAAACTGCGTTGGAGACGCATAATCTAATTTAGTAGGTTGTCTATTAAAACTATTTGTTGTTGTCATACATATATTTATATAATTTTTTTAGATTGTTCTATATTAAAAGAAATGATTATTCTATCTTCATCTGACATATTTGGCTCTACATTATGTTGTAACCAACCAGGAAATATTAAACACTTACCATCTTTTGGTTCAAAAGAAATTTTTGTATAGTTAAGTGAAGATAATTTTTCTGATTTTGTGTGATGTGTAGTACAATGTGCTTGTGGTCTCGGATCAAATAAATTAATCTTTCCACAATCTTGTGGTGCTTTCACATAATAAACACCAGACCATAACGCACTGCTATGGCTATGTACTTCATTATAATTATATTTTTGATTTATAATACTCCACATACTTTCAATTTCCAAATAATATTGCTTATCATCATAATCAAATTGTTTAGTAAATGCATTTACAGCCTCTAATATGCTATTATAAATTTTTCTAAATTCAGGACGATAATTTAAATCACTTGAACTATGCCAACCGCCAGTGTTTGATCTAACTATCTTTTGTGAAGTTTGTTTTTTTAAATTATAAATTTTAGGTATTAAATCTAAATTTATAGTCTGATAATCTTTTAGATATGTTTCTGCTACGTGTGTAGGAAAGTAATTGTAAACATACATTTCACCTTCAAAAATATTCATTATAACTCCTATTAAATATTTATAAACTAATTAGGAAGTGTTCCTGATTCACCTAATTTCTCTAAAGCTTTAATAACTGTGTTTATATTACCATTTTCTCTTTTTTTACAAGGTTTTTCTTCGGTAGATATTTGTAATTCTTCACATATAGGTAATGTTTTATCAACCTTTGTTGTTTCACAGGCGCTTAACATTGTAAAAACAAACAACATTACTGTTGCTATTAAAAATATGTAAAGATATTGAATTAAAACTTTTTTCATACATTTATTTATCTCATAAAAAAAGGGCGACTTTTGAGGGTCGCCCTTTTAAATATACTGTTGTTAAACAGATTACATCAAGTTAGTTACTTGTACTCGTCTGTAGTATCTGTTTGCGTTAGCATTACCAGCACCGTTGATGATAGCATTGTCAGAAACACCAGCTTCAGCAAATGGGTTAGCTTGTAAACCATATCTGGTTTTAAACCCAATTTTCGGTTGGAAAGTGTCTTGTCCAACAGCTCTTACCATTTGTAGTGGAACGTAAGGACAATAGAATAAACCACTGTCATAAGGTGAAGTACCTTTGTAACCTACTACAAAGTATTGCTTAGCAGCTTGGTTAGCTGAATATGGATCAATATACACTTTGTATCTGCCGTTTAATACACCAGCAAAAGTATTACCAGTGTCGTCAACGCTTAGATTGTTGTTTAACGCAGGAGCGTAATCTAATACACCAGCCATTTGTAAAGCACTAGCAACATCTGAAGAACAGATAATGATGTTACCTTTTCCTCTTCTTGTTCTTTGTGCGATAGTATTAGCTTCTCTCTCTACTTGGAACATTAGTCCTTTGAATCTCTCAACTGACCATCTTCCGTTTGAGTCTGTATCTAAATCAAAGACACCAGCTGTAGTTGTGTTGATCGCAACACCAGCAGCTGTTGAAGCACCTTTTTCAGCATTGATGTAAATAGTTCTTACTACTTCTCTATTGATCTCCGCAAGGATTTCAGCAGATAAGATATTAGCAAGTTCTGTTTCAGCATCTAAACCGTGGATAGCTTTTAAGTCTTGTGCTAATTCCATAGTGTATTCAGCCTTTAACGCTCTACTTCTTGCTGTAACAGTTGATTTCTCAATTGAGAAAGCCATTTCAGCAAAACTGTTGTTAGATGAATCACCTAAAGCCTCAGCATAAGCAGTTGTCATACCTTGACCTCTAGTGTATTCAGTAGCAGGTGAGTCGTTAAGAACAGCTGGGTTTGAACCTCTTTGTTCTGTTACGCCTGATCCTGAAGTTGAGTCACCAGCTTTGTTTCTGCTTGAGAAATCTGAGTCTGCTTCGTCAAATAACGCTTCATTTCCAGATTGAGTTGTGTACTTGCTTCTCATAGCAAAGATCAAGCCTGTAGGACCTGTCATTGGTTGTACGCCACAAATATCGTATGCGATAAGATTTGGCATTGCTCTTCTTACTAACGAGATTAAAATTGGGTCCCAATTTGCCATTGGGTTAGCACCAGCATTAGTTGCGTTAGCAGGAGCAGCTTCGTTTAAGAAAGCATTATCTTCTCTTAGCGCTCTCTCTTGGTTTTCAAGGATTACGCTTGTAACGGCACGTCTGTAAGAATCCGTAATTTTTGGTAAATCAGGATGCTCTAGGACTGGCTGCCATTTTTTTTCTACTTGTTCAGATAAAAACATTGTTGTTTTCTCCCTCTATATTATTTTTTAGATATTTTTATATCTTTTGTTTTAGTAATAGCGGCGGTATAAGCAGCCATAGCATTCGATAGGTCAACTTGTTCAGTTAAGCCATCGCCTGCCGCTACATCATCTATATCACTTTTTACTTCTTCTTTAGATCCAAAATATGATTCTTTAATAGTTTCAACTTTGTTTCTAAAGTCTTTCTCACTAGAATACTCAACAGACTCTACAAGTCCATCAAATTTTTCTTTCGCTGTATCAGTTAAATCTTTTGACAATTCATCAATGATGTCTTGTCTTTTTAAGTTACTGTTCAACGAATTTAATTCAACGTTCTTTTCGATTTGTTCGTTAAGTTTTTTTTCTAATGATTCGATTTTTGAAGCTTGATCTTCCAAGACATTGTATTTTTCATCTGGAACATCAATATAGTGATCTTCAAATAGCTTTTTAAGACCACTGATAAAGTCTTCAGCGATCTCGCCTTTAATACCTCTTTCGATAGCAATTTCGTTTTCTTTCATCCATTCTTCAACTACATAGTTCAAGTATGAATCAACTTTTTCAACGAGTTCACCTTTGAAAGATTCAGTATTTTCTTCTAATTTCTGAGCATACTCTTCCTCTAATTTAGCTGTTTCAGCTTTTACTTTAGATTTGATAGCAGCCTCGAAAATAGTAGCGGCTTTTTGTTTAAACTCTTCCGATAAATCAGAATCGCCCACTAAAGCATCAACGTCAGCTTTGACATCATAAGACTCTTCTTTTACTTCGTCTTTTTTCTTGTCGTGTGACATTTCAGCTTTAATTTCTTTTCCCTCTTTATCATCCGATTTTTCAGTTTCTTCTTTAGCAGTCTTCAAGTGAGATGGCTCGGCAGCCACTTGACTTGATTGAGATACTTTGTCAGAAACTTGACTAACTTTTTTAGTTGCGTCAGGATTGCTGTCAGTTGCTTTAACAACTGCTGGACCTAAATCTTCAGCATCATTTTTCAGATGAGAAGTTTCTGCCGCTACAGCATTCTTTTTCGGTGCGTCAGCTTGTGGGTTAGCACTCGCTTCGTTCACTTCTTTTTCTAACGCCTCTACTTGTTTTTCTGTTTCGGCCATTGAGAAATCTCCTTATTAAAATAACTAGTTATTTTTCTCTTTTGTTACTAGATATTTATAAAATTAAAGTTTTTTAAGAAAAGAATTGAAGATTTTGAGTTTCTGTTCTTCTAATGATCTTTTCTTTGTCTTAATAAGTTCTAGTTTCCAAGCTTCTATCTCTTTTTCAACTAAAACTCCATTATCCCATACCCACTCTTTGTTTTCCATAATGCCTTCAACGAAAGCGTCTGGAGCTGAAGGGTCTGCGACTATGTCAGCAGCAGTTGCCAAATAAAAGTCTTTACCGACATAATTGACACCACCTTTTTGTTCTAATGAACCCATACCACGAGATGATACTCCTAATTGAGCACCCTCGTCAATAAGACCTTTTACAATCTTACCATACGGTGTATTCATTATCTTCGCTTCACCAATAAAATTATTTCCATCTGGATAGAGTTTTTTAATCATATGTGAAACTCTTTCCAAATTAACTGTTGGTCCGTCAGGATGACCTAACTCACCAAAAGCTCTATTTTTATTGATAAATTCTGCGTTATATCTTCTTACTTCTTTGTCAAGTACGTCTTTTGAATAGACTCTTCCATTTCTATTTTTTATTTCAGATTGTAAAAAGATACCTCTAATTTTATATTCTTTCTTACCGTCTTTTTCTTCGATAAGATATTCTGCGTTAGAAATTTCTTCTGATATTAGCTTCATAAATTCTCTCTCTTGTATAGACTATTTATAAGTTTTTTTATCTAAACTCGATAATAATTGTGTAATTATCTCCACTAGCAAAGTTTTTTGTACTTAGCAATACGTCACCAGTTGGTGTTGTAGCATTGTTAGGTATTTCGTCTCCAGCTGGTCTTAAATCCCAATAACCGTTGCCAGATAAGAATACAGCAGTTGCGTCTGTAGCTCCGTCCCAAATAATTTCTACACCTGACTTATTATTAGCCGTGTTGATAGAATACCATATTTTTGATATTTTTCTATTACCATCTTCAGTCATAAAAGTGAGTTCTGAAGCGTCAACTTTTTTGACTAAAGTTTCACCTGTACCATCAGAAAAGTTTGTTAATTTAGTGACAAACTTTACACCTGATGTGTCAGCGATTGTTTGTGTTGTTACTATATCTGCCATTAGTTAAATCCTGCCTCTTTATGAGTTTCTAAAACAATATTGTATGATGAAACATTACTATCACTTGAAAGTAAAACATCACCTATTGTATCTTTAATTTTTATTTCTCCTGGTTTTAAACCGTAATTTCCTCTACCACTTATTACTACTTTTTTTGTAGTATCGTTTTGATAAAATAAAGTAACATTACCTGTTCCTAAAATTTCAAATTGAATATTAGCAATAGAAACTTTAGGTTCACTTGAAGCATTTAACAATTCTGACGTATCTACAATTAATTGTTCAGTTTCATTTCCTATACCAGTTGCTGTAGTAATTGTTTTAAAACTATCATCAACTAATTTAGTTGTAGATATGGTCATAATTAACTTCTTGGTGAGCCAACAGCTGCTACTGATCCAGCAAATGTTATTTCATCTGTTGGATGTTTTTCAATAATTGCTTCATCACCTTCTAAATGAAAATAAGATGTTCCTAGAGTTACAGTACCACCGTTTTCTTTTAGTGTAAGTGTTTGAGCATTAGCAGTTGCCACACATCTAACAAATACAGCACCACCTAAATCATTATCTGATACGTTAGTTGTGGCAGAACCTTTTATTATAAACGTTGCCATTTATTTAACTCCTAATTGTTCGTTTGTTTCTTTTTCAATGTATTGATATAATTCTTTTTTGTTTATGTTATGAAATTCAGCAATTTTATCAACAGCATTTTCTATATTTAACATTAAATTGCCTTTATTTTCAATTATCTTAAACATATCTTTTACTGCCTCTTTCATTAAAGGTGAAAGACTATTATAAGTCTTTGAATTAATTAACTTGTTTTCTTTTATAATATTACTGATTTTCATTATCTTGTGTTAAATCTATTTCTGCCTGTCCATCATTACCTGTAGAAACAGATCCATCTTGGTTAAAAGTTCCTGGTTCAGCAATCACTGGTTTTGGATCACTAAACGGCAATGCTTCAGTAGGCACTTCAACTTGTCCATTAAATAAATTACCTGCTAATTCTTTTCTATGATTATCTAATGCGTCACCTACTTTAACTTTTAATGCGTCTTTAAATGCTTCTCCAGCATCATCATTTTTTCCATCAGCCAAAGCGTCAATAAAATTTTTTACTTCTTCACTCATTTTTTACTCCTTATAAATTATCAATATCAGAATTTTGTGCCGTTGGAGCAGCAATAATTCCGTCATCAATTTCTTTTTTGATTTGTTTATCAATGTCTTCAATATCTCTTTGATTTTGTTTTAATACGTGTTTTCTAACATATTCTACCGAGAAATATTTACCAACATAATCTCTCATTTCATTGGCTAATGCCAATCTTTCTCTTAACATTTCTGTTTGCTTTAATTCAGCAAAATGACCATCTTGTAAAAAGTCATAGTTAATAGATTGATTTATCATTGACCAATCTTCTTCAGCAATAATGCCTTTTAAGATTAATTGTGTTCTTAAAATATCATTAAAGAGTTCTGTAAATTTCTTTCTTAATCTTTGAACAAACTTAGTAAATTTAAGTTCATCTCTTGTAATTTCAGTTGATCTTCCTAAATTAAATCCTGTAGATGATTCTAAACGACTTACTGGAACATTTAAAGAACGATATAATTTCTTTTGGAAATATTCTATATCTGTTATTTCTCCTAAATTTTGACCACCAGGAAGTGTAGAAATATCAGTGCCTCTGCCACCTTCTCTACTTGGTAACCAGAAGTCTTCCAACATTGACATATAGTTTCGATCATCTCTTACTTCTCCTGTAGAAGCGTCATAAACAAGTTTATTTCTATAACGAGCCATAACATCTCTAAGATATTGTTCAGCTTTTACTTTAGGTAAATTACCTACATCTATCTTAAATATTCTTCTTTCAGGCGCTCTTGCGATACGATAAATTACAGCAGCATCCTCAATCATTCTTAATTGATTGACAGGTTTAATTGCCTTATGTAAATAAGACAAGACCATATTTTTATTTTGATCTATTAACCCACTTGGACAAAATGCGATTGTATCAGGAGCAATTTTAATACCCATACCTGAAGTTGTTCCTACTACACCTCTTTCATTATATAAAAAATATTCAACAAATTCATCAACCACAGATAGACCGTGAGGCACAGGACCATCAGGTCTTTTTTTTCTAATCTCTCTTATCTTTTTGATTTTACGAGGGTCAATATATTTTAGTTCAGTAATACCCTTTTTAGGACTATTTCTATCTATGATTTTATGATAAAAAATTCTTCCATCAACATACCATCTTCTAAAAATGTCGTGTCCTTTTGTACTAAAACTTAATAGTCTTAATACTTCTCTAAATTCGTCTTCGATTTTTTTTCTTACTTCTTTTCCATAAGGTAAATTTTCTACATTTACTCTTACGGCGTCTTTCATTTCATTAGCAACAATTGCCTCATTAACAATATCTTCAACTGCCATATCACATTCTGGATGGATGGAAATTTCTCTATATCGTCTAATAAGGTCCGCTTCTGTTTTAGCAGTACCTTCCATATCAAGGTACTGACCAAAATACCCGCCAGCGGCGACGGTTTGAGTACCGTCATCCGCTTGCTTGGTTGTAAAGCTTTGTTTTGGATCTTGTTGCTTTTTTGCTCTAGTAATACTAAATCCAAATAATTCAGCCATAATATTGTTCTCCTGTACTTAATACTTATATGAGATATTAAGTAGTAGTATTGGACTCCATAAATTGGAATCTTAATGTCACTCCAAAAGTCTGTATACCTGTAGCTTGTTCATAACTCAACTCTATATTAGATATAGATGTTGGAAAACAACCTCTTAATGTATAAGACTTGATATTATTACCGTTTCTGTCTAATTGATCTACAAATGCGTCTGTTTGATAATCAGCAGGATTTGTTAATCCTTCATTATCAGACATATTGTTGATACCATTCTGCCATCTTTCAAAAGCATTTCTCAACTTCATATTTGTATCATTTAGTACAGTCATAGTCCACGTTTCAAATGTTCTATCTCCAGCAATGTAGATTGGTCTTCCTCTAAAGTTAACAGCTATGTCATTTACCGTAAAAGCAGGTACAGTAGTTGCCGAACATAAGAAAGCCAGTTCTTCCGTTTCGCCACCAACTTGGGCATAACCAGGAAAAGGCATTGTTACCTTATACTGATTGGCTCTTACGCCACCGCCAGCAAGTTTAGCTTTGAAGTCATTTATATTTGCCATTTTTTATTTCTCCTTCTCTACTATTAAGCGCCAGCGACTTCTTCAAAAGCCACGCCTGTTCTTGTAGCGATGAATTGAAGTGTAATAAAGTTAATACTTCTAGCAGGTTTAATAAAGATTTCTGCTATAAACTCATTACGGTCAATTACTTCGCCGGTGTTGTTAGTTTCATCACACACTACTAAAAAGTCTGTGATACCTCTTCGACCTTGTACTTCTCTTAGGAAAGGTTCTACAATGTTTCTAAAGTTAGCTCTTGTAAATTCATCATTGAACTCAAAGAGTTGGAATTTAGAAGCAGTTGCAATCGCCTTTTCTAATACGATAAACAATCTTCTTACGTTGATTCTATCAAAAGCACTTGGTGAAGAAAGACCAGTTTTATCTCCAAATAAGATAGTACCTTGTCCAGGAAATGTTGTCACTGGATTGATTCTTTTTGGATATAATTGATCTCTTTGTGATTTTGTTGGGTTGTAAGCCAGTTTCACAGCGCCTCTAATAATACCTCTATTAAAGCCAGCTGGTGAATACCAAGCGTCAGCAACTAAATCAGTTCTAGCAGCCAAACCAGCAGTATCTCCGTTTAATGGTACAAATCTATATACATCACTGTATCTGTCGTAAGTATATTTGTATCCACTGTCGAATACGACATATGAAGATGATCTAATGTTATCGAAGAAATCAATAACGTTAGTAGTTTGAGTGTTTGAGTTAGTTACGTTTACAACGTCTGATCTTTGAGGTGAAGCAAACACAATAGCATCTTTTCTATTTTCAGCTATAGTGATTAAGTTATCAATGTGTGTTGTACTTCCTGAAGGACCAGCGATGATTAACCCTACATCTACAGTATCAGCGTCTTGGAATTTTTCATACGCTGTTTTTAACTGACCAGTTGTTACAGCAGAACCGTCAGAACCACCAGAAAGTGATTGACTTGTTGGAACTGTTACGTTAGTGAAAGATGTTCCACTAGCAGCATTTCCCCAATTTGATCCTGAAGCATTATGATCTGTCCAATAGATGTATTGAGATTTATTTTGAATAACATTTACATAATAGTTGTCATCGCCTTGTGCTGTTTTAGCATCACTTGCTTTAGACACTTTACTAAATGTTTCAATAACTTCGCCAGGAGTTCCTGAAATACCACCGTCTTCGTCAATAACGACTACGTGTAATTCGTCACCAGATCCGCCTCTTAATGAAACGAATGGTGAAGTTCCTGGAGCACCATCTACTGAATCGTAGTATCTCCATCTTCTTTTGATTCTAGCGTCATCAACAACGGCTGTTTGTAATCCGCCTTGTCCTAAAGGATGTTGAACGATT
>Ga0208161_1001199_pt1 | contig 13947 bp, 16 predicted proteins | sample CB_VirMetaG_3_FD_184538 | JGI IMG/M metagenome (GOLD analysis project Ga0208161, IMG submission 184538) | Freshwater to marine saline gradient viral communities from Chesapeake Bay - CB_1508_1S Viral MetaG (SPAdes) (version 4) | ecosystem: Environmental > Aquatic > Marine > Coastal | place: USA...
TAATTGTAGGCGCGTCTTACCCGGAAGTGTGATTGCTTTGTTTTGCACGAGCAGGGATAGCTCAAGCCAATCGAGTCCTTCGGGTTCTAAATCGCATGGTCCTTGGTCATCTTCGACTGTGACTGAATCGTCTGTGTAAGGAATGCCGGGATAACATTCGCGCTTTGCACCGCGTATTAGTTTGGACAGCTCTCGGGGTGTTTTAAATTTCGAGCTGGACTCCGAGTCCGTAACTGAGTTGAAGATGCTCGGTCTGCTTGACATAGATAGTTGGTCCTATGAAGATGGGAAGATCGCCAATACGAGCATACGCATTAACTGAATATTCCAGTTCTGGGTATATTTTAGCACTTATTCCTAGATTGTATCTGCTTTTTTTATTAATTTGTTTATCTATCTCGACCGTTTGTTTTTTCTCCTCCTCTTTCTTGTCACTCACCTTGTTTTGTTTTGACTGTGTGTTGGTTGTAGTTTCTGTGATGATTTTTGTACCGTCCGGTTTTTCGACCGTTGTGCGCTTTGTTTTGTCTTTTACGACCTCTTTTTCGACAGTTACGATCTTTTCTACAATTCTGTCTTTATATTCAACTTTGACCACCTCCTTTATTTCAGGTTCCTTAGTTAAACTAAAATAGGACACCGCGCTTAATATAACTATCAATATTTCACGCCAGCGGTTTTTAATCATCGAGACTATGATTTTTGATACGACAGCCATTATTTAACCTTTTCTTTGAACTCGCCGGTCTGAGGATTATATCGCCTCGGCTCGCCAACGGTTTCAAACTTCATACCGTTAGATGTTACACCCCGACTTCCAGTCCACGGCATTTTAAAGTCAGGGGCTGGGAAGCAACGTTCCGTGTCACCGCCGCATTTTGAACATTCAAACTGCTCTTGTTTTTCAATATCAGTCCAGTGCTCATCTTTATGTTCGCAAACTTTACACTGAAAGTCGTATAGTTTTGCACCCATGTTATTACCCCATTGTAAAGAGTGGAACTCATCCTTAAGTCTACTTGCAACACTCCATATGCAACCACCCTAAAATCATATTAACATAATGTTTTTGTTAAGCAAGCTTGTTTTTGCAGTCCGCGTTTTTGGGATACATAGTATTATTGTATCAGAGTCTACCTTTCATATTGACATCACTACAGAAAAGAGTATTGTCAAGTTAGGCGTTCATTAACACGGAGGTTTAGAATGTCAGAAGAAGTCTCTACCGCACCAGTTGTAGGCGAGACAGCAGAAGCACCAGTCGCTGAAGCTGCACCCGCCAAGGAAGAATCAGCGAAAACCATTGCTCAGGATGAAATATACACCCTCAAAGTAAACGGCAAGGAAGTTAAAGTTCCGAAGTCCAAGCTTGAGATGTATGCTCAACTTGGATTGGCATCTGATGAGAAGTTTAAAGAAGCTAAGAAGATGCGTGAGGATGCGGATAAGATTCTCGCAACCGCCAAGACAGAAAAAAGTGCAATTAAGTCTTTGATGGCAGCAGGTTACACTAAACAGGAAGCCCGCCAGATTATCGAAGAAGAGCTTCTCCGCGAGTACGAATATGAAGATTTGTCTCCCGAAGAGAAACAACGTCGTGAACTTGAGGAAGAACTTAAGCAGTATAAGACTAAAGAAGAACAAGCAAAGGCTGAACGTGAAGCCGCTGCGCGTCAAAAAGAAGAAGAAGACTATTTCCGCAAGCTGGACGAAGAACTAGCAGATGCGATTAAAGAGTCATCTCTACCTAAACATCCCGTCTTTGGTAAGTTTGCTTTGCAGTATATGGCAAGTTCTGCTACTCAAGACCTTGACATTTCAGCAAAAGATGCTATGAAGTTAGTAGAACAAGATTTTCTTGGCGTTGTTCAGGAATTGCTATCCGGTTTGGACGCGAAAACCCTGAAGTCTTGGCTTGGCGATAAGAAGTTGCGGTCGCTAAGAGAAGATGCCGTTTCGGAATTGAGGTCGAAGGAACCGCCCTTTGCTAAGGCCAAAGCGCCCGCAAAGCAAGCAGAGCCAGAAGCCGCAGATGAAGATAATAAGCCGCAAATAATTCGGTCTAAAGGGTTTTTTAAGGGCATGAGGCCCGGAAGTTAATTTATAAAGGAGTTTTATCATGACACGTCCAGTTGGTATGGAAAGCGTTGAGTCTACCGTTGGTAATCTCGACCAAATGTTGAAAGAGCAGTATCTTTCTAAAGGTCTGCAAGATGTTCGTCCCGATTTCACTGTTCTCATGAGCACTGTCCCATTTGTTGGCGGTTCTGAGAAGGCTGGTTCTGAGTTGATTTGGCCAGTTGTTACTTCCCGTGAGCATGGTTTTACTGCTCTCGGTCAAGATGGTCTGAACGTTGACCTTAATCCTGCTACTAAGGCTAAAGTTTCTCGCGCTAAAGTTGTGTCGTTCCCTTTCATGGGTCGTACACAGGTTGATAACGTTGCTGTTTCTCGTGCTAAACAAGGACCGCAGGCGTTTGTTAATGCACTTGAATATAAGATCTCTAACCTCCAAGAATCGTTTGTGATTCTTAATGAGCAAGAACTTCTTTATGGTGGTTCTGGTCTTGGTAAAGTTGCAGTTAGTGGAATTGCGCCCACTCTTCCAGCAACCGAACTTAAAACTGATGGTGAAGTTGGAGTCATCACACTTGATGAGGGTGAATTTGCTGACCATATTTGGATTGGTTCAGAAGATATGGAACTTGAAATTGGCGCTAATAAGCCAAAACTCAAAGTTCTTTCCTATGATATTGAAGCTCGCACGATTGAAGTGGAAGTCGTTGAAACTGGTACAGTTGCAGTTGCGGACAGCGATCTTCTTCATCGCAGCGGTTTCCTTGGAAATACCGGTCCTGGCTTGCAGACTATTTTTTCGCAGACTACAGGTACACTTTTGGGAATCGCTCAAGCTGGAAATCCCTTGTGGAAAGTGTCTCAATATTCTGCAGCATCTGGTGGAGTTCCTGGTGCGCTTTCTTTCGAAAAAGTTGCTGAAGCTGTTGCTCGCGCAGTCGGTCGCGGTTTGGCTGAGAAGTTGACACTCCATGTTCATCCATTGGTTTTCGCTTCGTTGATGCCTGACTTCAATACACTCAAAACTGGCGCAGGTAGCTTCAAGAGTCGTATCTTTACAACTTCTTCTGAAGTTAAGAAGATGGAACACGGTGTATATGGAATCACGTTCATCGTTGGTTCTGTTGAAGTTGTTCTCGTTGCTAACCCATTCATCAAGATTGGTCACGCTTTTGGCGTTGCTGATGGCGAACTGATGAGATGCGGTTCTTCGGACATTACCTACAAGATTCCTGGCGAACAAGAAGAGAAATACTTCCATCGTCTTGACAATATTGCAGGTTTGGAACTTCGCGTGTTCTCTGACCAAGCGTTGTTCTCGGTTTCGATGAATAAGCACCTTCACATTAAAGACATTGCACCTCTTTAATAGTTGAACAAGGGCTGGCTCCTTCGGGGGCTGGCCTTTTTTTATAGGTATCTTAACATGAGTGATAAGCGCGAAAAACGTATGTTAGCTGAACGGAAAAAACCTAAGACAATTCTTGGGTTTAAACAGTTTAGCGATGAAGACCATGAAAAATACGTTGAAGAAATGACGGGTAAAGATGACGGTAAAAGCTGGTGGGATAGTATTACGGAATCGGTTGAACCTATCACTAGTGGTGTAAAAAAAGCAGCGTCTAAGGTTGGTGATTTTTTTCGTGAAACGTATCATGAAGCAACCACACCCCGTTATACAAAAGACCGTAAAAAGGTTATTGAACAAAAGATGAAAGGTAAGAAGAAATGAGTGAATTTAAAGACCTGATGAAAAAACAATATAAATGTGGCAAACCGCATAGTGGTAAGGGGTCTAAGCCCAAGCCTGCACCTAAACCGATGCCGAAGGGTAAACCGCGTGGCGGAAGGGGACGCTAAGATGGCAAAGAAAACTCCAGCATGGACTCGTAAAGAGGGTAAGAACAAAGAAGGTGGATTAAACGAGAAAGGACGCAAGTCTTATGAGCGTGAGAATCCCGGGTCTGATTTAAAGCCTCCCGTGTCCTCTAAGCAAGCTAAGAAGTCTCCGAAGGCAGCTGCACGCCGTAAGTCATTCTGTGCTCGTATGGGCGGTGTTAAAGGCCCTATGAAGGACGAAAAGGGAAGACCTACGCGCAAGGCAAAAGCTCTTAAAAAGTGGGACTGTTAAGTCCTTCTTTCTAGTTGCGTTAATTCATATATATGTTAGCCTCTTATATGGAGGTTAACCATGAGTAGTAAACTTAGCCCACATCAAATCGCGCAGTCTGTTTATGACCAGCCTAGTGAATCAATAAAAACTACCATTCAAAATATGGAAATCGCTATCGAGTTGTCTGCAGATGACGGTGATAGTGTTGAGGCGCGTAAACCTCTATTTTCGCAAAAAGCAACGATTGTTGCGGGTACTGCATCCGGAACAGTATTAGCGGTTGGTGATGTACGCTATTTTAATGAATATCTACTCGCAGTTAATGTTCTTACACCGATAACTGCAGCTGGTCTTAAAGTTCAAATACAAGTTAGTCCTAGCGATGAGGATGAAGTCTGGCATTTTGATGGGCAAATCATACCTGAACTTTCAATTCCAAATTCAGGGTTTGAACATATCAAAAATTCAGTTATTGGACCTTGGCGAAGAGCACGAGCTATTCTTATTCATAATGGATTTACTGCGGGTTCTTTTGATTTATACGCTAACGGGAGATAATACTCATGGGAAAGATGAAAATTGGTAGTGCAGGTTCTCTTGAAGTCGTACAATCACCCGCAGTAGTTACCTCGACCGTTGTTCCAGTGCGGCAAGTTGTTGAGCAAGTGGTTGAGATTCCGAAACCTGTTACAAAAGAAGTTGTGGTCGAGATTCCGAAACCTGTTTATAAAATTGTAGAAGTTGAAGAAAAGGTTCAAAAGCCCAAAATTAAAGTTGAAGAAGTGCAACAAGTTGTAATTAAACCAGTATTTACAATTAAACAAGAAACAATTATTCTTGACCAACTACAGCGCAAATTGTCGGAATCAGTTGAATTGGCATCCAATAAGCTTCAAATGCTTAATGCGCAAGCAGTTGAGCAGACATTGGGTAATGAAGAAGTTCGTAATGAAGTAACCGCATTAAAGGGGCAACTCAAAATATTAAAAGTAGGTATTATTGTTTCGGTTGTTTCCAGTGTAGTTGCTGCACTTGCTTCTATTTTGGGGTAAGTCATGGCTGACAAAAAAAGTTCACCACAACAGATAGCTCAATCTGTATACGACCCAGATAGCGATGCGATTAGTATTAAAGATGTGACTAATTTAGTACCAAGCGAATATAATGAAATAAACTTTGTTTATGAAAATACAAATCCTGAACCGTCCACTGTCACATATTTGCTTAATGGCGAAATAGTAGCAGTAATCAATTTTACTTATGATATTAGAGGGAGAGTAGAACGTGTCTTCCGGTCCGCTTAAAACATTTAAAATTACGGTCATTCCTGGTCAAGCTGGGCAGGCTAAACTCTTCCCATCTAACAACCCATCTCCTGATGACTTTGTGCATACTATATTGGGGGAATTAAGGGTTGAAGACAATACTGAAGTTATCATTGAAGACGGTGTTGATTTACTTGTTGCCGAAAGTTCAACTTCTTGTTATTTAATGGTTAGTGGCGTTGTAAAATACGAGGTCTAACCAATGTCTAGTTCAATCAGACTAACAAACTCTGGAGTACCTGATACGCCACCATCAGGCTATGCTAGACTATTTCTTCAAGATTTTGAAGGTATTCTTCATCTGAAGATGATTCGACCAGATGGTACGATACAAGTATTTGGTACACTGAATCAAGTTCTAGGTATTGACCGAGGTGGAACAGGTACTGATGTAATTCCAGGTGTAGGACAGTTTTTGATTGGCACTGGCGATGGATATCGCGTTGGTGATATCGTTGCTGGTCCTGGTGTCAGTATTGTTAAAACCGAATCCACTTTTGAAATTAGCACAGACATTTCGAATATTGAATTGCAAATGCCGTCTGAGTTTAATGTTGTCGAAGACACATCAACTGGTCAAAATGTATTTGTTGTTTCTAAAGTACATCAGGCTAAAAATAGTGTATATGCCGGACCCGCGACCGAAAACGGAACACCCGTATTTAGATTTTTACAGATAGAAGATATTCCAGAACTACCTATTGAGAAAATTACTAATTTAATCGAAACTATTCGTGCAGAGTCTCTCCTAGTACCGACGGACTCAGATGATATCGACCACACCTACGATAACGTCACGAAGGTCTTAACATCCGCTATTAAGCCCACTGGAGTTACAACTGGTTCATATGGTTCGGCAACCGCGATTCCAGCGTATACAGTTAAGCCCGATGGTCGCTTAGAACTGGCCACAGATATCGATATTGCAATACCATCTACGCAAGTTACTGATTTTATTGAAGCATCTCAAGATGTTGTTGGTCAACTAAGTGTGAACAGCGATAGTATTAATGCCGAATATAATGATTTTGAAAACACATTGAAATTCCATGTTAATGAAGAATACTTAATAACAACAAACATTTCCGATACAGAAGTCACACGAGCGCCAACTAGCCAATCAATTAAGACATATGTTGATAATTTACTCGAAGCTGAACGAGATTTCCGTATAGCAGATGACAATGAAATTCGTACAAAAATTGATACGTTCCTTGAAAACGCACCGGGTGTTTTAGATACGATTGTTGAGATTTCGCAACGATTTGACGCAGTCGAAGATGCAATAAGAGATGGGGCAATTGCTCAAACTCAAGCTGCTGCAGATGAAACCGCTCGGGTTAATGATGAATTGGACCGAATTTATAACTCTATTAATGCGCATCGTGAAATTTTTAATCTTACCCCAGAAATGCTTACTCAAGAAATTGAGCTAGAAGCGTTTTATCTTGACACGATTATGCCTAATTCAGTTGTCGCATTTATTGACCGCATTGGTATTTTCGAAGACCTTGATTTTGTATTAGCTGACGGACCAAATGATAAAGTAGTATTAACGTTCACTCAAGAAGCACTTAACATTCTTGACGGCACTGAAGTTTTGCGAATTACATATCTCACCAAAACATAAGTTTTCCACGTTTTATGCGGATTTTAAAAAAAAGCATCTCTAAATCTTTTATTCGGAGTTGAGTTAGATTATAAATGTACTGCCGGATTAGCCGGCGTACAAGGAGACAAAAATGGCATTACAAATTAAAGGTAAATTTATTGAAGAATCCGCGATTGATGGAGAGAAACTAAAACTTTCCTCCGGTCAAGCGGTTAAACTTGTCAAAGCGGATGGAACAACTGTAGTTCGTTTGATCGAACTCGACGAAGCAACTGGTAAAGTTTTGGTTGACGGCGTAGCTGTTGCCCTTGAACCTGCACTGCTTGCTGAAATCCAAGCTCGCGAAGATGCTGACACTGCACTATCTGCCGCTATCCAGGCTGCTATCCAGGCAGAAGCTGAATCTCGCGTTGCAGCCGATAATACATTGCAAGATAATATCGACGCAGAAGCCGCAGCTCGTGCTGGATTAGAATCAAGTCTCGATGCTGAAGTTGCTAGAGCAACCGGAGCTGAAACTGCCCTCCAAACTGCACTTACTGCAGAAGAGTCCGCACGTCAAGCTGCCGATACTGCGCTGTCAGGTCGTTTAGACATCATTGAAGGACCAGAAACACAAGCAGGTTCTATTGCTAAAGCACTTAAAGATGCAAAAGATTACGTCAACGATGTAATTGGTGTATCCTCTGCCGCAGTTTCTGCATTTGCTTCACTTGCTGAACAAATGACCGACGGAAATGCCGCAACCGGTGTGATTGACGCATTGGGTTCTCTTGAAACTCGTTTGGATGTGATTGAAGGCGATGCAACGGTAGAAGGCTCTGTCGCAAAAGCAGAATCTGATGCTAATGCTTACGCAGATGCAGCCGTTCTTGTTGAGAAAAATCGTGCCGAAGCCGCAGAAGCATTGCTTACATCAAATCTCGCAGATGAAGTTACAAACCGTATTGCGGACGTAAATGCCGAAGAATCTCGCGCTCTCGCAGCTGAAGGTGCGTTGAGTGGTCGAGTTGACGTACTTGAAGGACAACTCCATCGTAAGATGAAGTTTGTTATTACCGCAACTGACATCACAAATGGTTATATTGACCTCGCTCACGAAGCTATGACTAACTCAATCGTTGCTTCCGTCGGTCGTCTTATGATTCAAGAAGGCGCTGGCGAAGACTATGAAGTTTCCGTTGTGGGTGGTGTAAGCCGTCTTACTTTTGTTGGTAACTTGGTTGACCCAAGTGAAGAAAAACTGGAAGTCGGTGATGTTATTTACGTTAAGTACATGAATGTCTAATAGTTAAGCATATAATCGGGTCTTCGGACCCTTTTTTTTAAATTAAAGGAGAATAAACAATGGCATTATTAGGTTTAAATACTAGTACAAACCTTGTTGTAAGATCAATAGATAATGGCGGTACGTGGGCTGAATATGGCTCTGGATTTGTTTCATCAACAACGAGATATACGACACTTGATAAAATCACCGGGGCTATATATATTATAGGTTACAAGCCAGATGATTCAAATACTGATAGACCTATTTTACAAAAATCAACTGATGGTGGTTTAACATGGTCGGTTCTTAGTGGTAATGCATCCGGAGCTTTTACTTGTATCGATCATCAAACCGGAGCATCTGTTACGCCCGGTAATTATGGAGTAAAATCATTTAATGCGGTTAATGATAAGATTATGATTAACCTAGGTAATGATGTATACATATCTCATAATGGTGGTACGACTTTTCGCAGAATAAGCGAGGGCAACAGCAGTTATCCAAATCAATATACAGCGTTAACAATAACATCAAATGGTGATATTTATGCAATCAAGAATAATGCTGGGTTTGTGCATTTGATTCCAGCTAACAGAACGGTTCCGGGTGCGTCAGAATTCTCGTATTCTGAACAACTTCCAGTTTCATTTGTCAGTCAAGGTGTTGCATCGTCTAATCCTAATTACAATTATACTTTTGCTTCAAATATGGATGTTGATGAAGGTGCTGGTACGGATGGTAAAGATATTATTTATGTTGCACATTATGGCGCATTAAAATCAGTAGATGGTGGTCAAACTTGGACTAAATTGACACAACCTAATACAGCTTCGCTTGGGAGCATGTATTCAATAAAATTGTTAAACGGAAGACTTTATGCTGGTTATAAACTGGGTCTTGCCTACTGGAACAATGCAGAAGGCACCCCTGTTACGGTTACAACGTCTAGTGGTACACCCTTCTATAGTAATAGCCAGATTTCCGGGTTCGAACAAGATTCAGACGGGCATATTTATGCACACGCCTATATGGATGGAACGTATATACAAGGATACCATAAATCAACAGACAACGGTGTAACATGGACGGCTGAATTTAAACAAGTTTATCAAGTCTTGAGCGTACCTGAAGTAGCAGTTAACACCGCACCATCTGACATCGTCTTATCATCCGCTAGTCTTCCAGAAAGCGCATCGATTGGAACTGTTGTTGGAACATTGACTTCGAATGGGAATAATGAACCATTGGTATACTCATTGAGTGGTGGATTGGCTGACAATTCTGCGTTTTCTATTTCGGGTTCAGACCTGATTCTAAATGCTGCGCTGGATTATGAAGCTAAAAGTTCATATACAGTGGAAGTCTCAGTAACAGATGCAGGCTCTAATGTATTTGCAAAAGAATTTGTTATTTCAGTAACAGATGTTAATGAAGTACCTTTTGGTTTAGCACTTTCGAATTCAAGTATTGTTGAAAACAATAGCATTGGTGATGTTATCGGCTCATTAAGTGCCTCTGACCCTGAAGGTGGAGCATTAACCTTTAGCATTGTCGGTGGAGCTGATGCGTCATCCTTCTCAATTTCTGGAAGTCAGTTGCTTGCTAGTGAAGTATTTGATTTTGAAACTAAAACTTCATATCAAGTTCAAGTTAGAGCAACCGATGCAGGTGGATTGTATGTTGAAGGACCGTTCATCGTGACGATTCTTAACTCAACAAGTGATGATCCAGTCGAATTGCAATCATCAGAAGTTACCGTTCTTTCGTCCGGAAAAGCAGTTGCGGTAGTTGCTGCAGACCCTCGTGAAGTTGCTGTTACATTAAACGGTGCGGCTCTTCCGCAAGGGTCGGTTGTTAAAAACAGCGTATCTGGACAGAAGTTTATGAAATCAGCGGGCGATGAATTCCAGTTCATTGCTATCGAGTTGGTTCCAAAGGCGGCATGGTCCTGGTCTGCGGATGGTGAAACTGCCTGGGAAGTTCTCCAAGGATTCTAATCCTTACTAGCCCACCCTCCGGGGTGGGTTTTTTTTATTGTATTTCTCTACAATATTGATAAATTATACTCGATGGAGGCATTATGAGCTTTTTACGAGGATATGCACGTAAATTAGGCGTGACTGAGTATCGTGGTACTTGGGACGCTGTCACCAACACTCCAGCACTTACAAGTTCGGTGGGTCAACGCGGTGCATATTACATCGTTTCTCAAGCGGGTTCGACCGATTTGGACGGAATTACAGATTGGGATGTTGGAGATTGGGCTATTTTTAATGGCACCGTATGGCAACGTATCGATAACGCTGATGATTCGCGTAATTTAGATGTTCTGGAAACTCTTAAGTTCCGTAGTTTAGTTACTCCCCTTTTTATTCGTGATGTTTCGCAGGGTAATTTTGAAATTGCACCAAGTACCGAGTTTACTATTGTCGTTAATGGCAATGCGACATCTGGAATTGATTTGTGCACACAGGATGCGACCACGTTCCAACTCGGTTCCCGTTATCACATTTATAATAATTCTACCGCAACGCTTACCGTCAAAAATTGTACAGGCGTTGAGCTTTTTCAATTGTATTCAGGCAGTTCTACGTTTTTAACACTAATCGACAACACAACAGCTAGTGGTTCGTGGGTTTTCAACGTATCAACATCTGGTAACTTTACTGGAGCATCCCCTGTTACATGTTCATATTCTGGCGGTGCAACAAATAACCGATATCTTGAGTTTTTCCCATCAAACTCGTCAGATTCGTCACCGTTTGTTGTTGTTACCGACTCACTATTGATTGGGTTGTCTGTTTCAGCAAACTCTACTGCAACTTGTGAAATAGGTGTGTTTTTGCGACCAGATTTGACTAATCCCATTGCTGTAATCCCATTGAATGGAACTACTACAAATTATATTACAAATTTAAGTTATCCTGTACCCACGGGTTCAGAAATTTCAGTAAGACTTGTTTCAGGTTCTGCAAATAAACCTGGGGTAGCACTATACTTAACGAGTATCTAAGGTTATTAATAGAATGCGACAGTTTTATCTTTTAAGGAGGCAAAAAGATGGCTGATAAAAAGAGTTCCCTAGTACAAATCGCACAAGCAGTGCTCGATGAAGCAACCCAAGCCGTTAAAGTTCGCTTAGATAGTCAAAGCTTACAAATCAATGTAAATCTCGATGAAACCGAAGATTCAGTGACCGTTCATCAATCACCCGATGCCTGGGTTGTTGAGCATGTAACAGAACCGGTTGCCACTGAAGCAAAACAAGATACACAAATTACTAAGCTCGATGAAATTAAGGTTGCGACGGTTGAAGCAAAAGATGCAACAATCCTCGCGAAAGATGCTACTTTGCTCATGGAAGCAAAAGTATCGACCGCTGATAAACAAGACGAACAAACTGTAGAACTTCAGGCGATTAAAGGTCACGTTGACGGAGTAGAAGCTAGTCTAACTTCTGTAGATGGCAAGCTTTATTCAACAGATGTTGCAGGAAACGCGTCACTTCACGTAACAGTTGACAATCAAACCGAAGGATTGGCAACACTTGCCGAACAGCAGACTCAAACTAGCAAATTAACTACGATTAATACTAAAATTGACACATCGAATACTAAACTTGATAGTGTTGTTAGTGAATTATCTGCCCTTAATAGCAAATCTGCCCGCATGGATGCGGTTCATACGTCATATTTTAGTTATGATACCACAAATGTTACTAATTCCGCATGGGTTACGTTGACAACCATTCCCGCAAATATTGAAATACGTGAACTTGCAGTATTCGACAGCTCAGGTGAAGTTGTTGAGGTTGGTATTACTAATGATATCATCGATGACCCAACAACCGTTAAGTTTTTAATCTTTCCTGGCGGTAATCAACCTATGCCAGTTATTATTCCAGCTGGTAAATTCTTGAAAATTCGTGCAAAATCAAATATCCTTAGTGCAGGTGCATGTATCATCAACTTTTATGGTGTTTCGACGCTGTAAAACTTATTAATTTGAGGAAAACATGGCTAGTCCAGCGATTTTTAAAGGCCGACTGACCAAATTCTTAACTAATGGCGGTATTCTTATACCTGCCAGACCCCAAACCACAGATGCAAGTGCTGTTCCGACACCAGGAGAGATTGCATATGACACCGAAAATGAAAATTTCGTGGTGTATCAAAACGGAAACTGGGAAGTTGTCGCGGTTTTCTCTGATCTAATTGCCTCAAACATAGTTAACACTCCTTATGGAGACATTGAAGCAGTTGATGTACAGTCAGCACTAAACGAATTAGATGATGATAAGGTTGCACGCGAAGGTGATTCACTGTCGGGTAACTTAACGTTTGCTAATAATACAGGTATTGAGTCAACGGTTGATGAATCCACGATTAACGTAGGTACAACACCCTTTTCACATAATGTGAATATCGGTACAGGTAGTCACACTAGCTCAGTTAATATCGGTACAGGTACGGGTGTTACTACTATCAATATCGGTGGTGCAGGCGATACTGTTAACATTGGCGGTGACTTGGTCTATGTCCAAGTGTCTGACCTTCAAGTTCAAGATAAAGAAATTATCGTAAACGTCGGTGGTGCAGCTGGTTCTAGCGAAAGCGCAGGTTTACACGTGGAAGAAGACGGCGTTATCGTCGGTCTGAATCACGTTGCTAATAACAGACAGAGTTGGGAGCTTAAAGCACCCGCAAATGAAGGCTCAATTCTTGTAACACCTACGCTTGCGGATACTAGTACAAATATCGTAGCGAGTTCTACGGCTGATAGAACTATCACACTCCCCGATACATCAGATACGCTTGCTACACAGACTCAAATTACTAATTTAAATACTCGAATCGATGAATTGACCACGGATGATGTTCCAGAATCAGCTAGTCCCACCAATTTATATTTTACTGATGCACGAGCTAAAGCCGCTGCAGTGGTAAATAGCGTAGCTGGTGATGAAAATGACCAAGCACCTTCGGTTACTTCAATTGTTACCTACGTAAACGAACAAATTAACGCACTTACTACTGATGATATTGAAGAAGGCGAGACAAATCAGTATTTTACAGCAGAACGTGCGCAAGATGCCGCATGGGGCGCGATAAACGCAGGAACAAACGTTGCAGGAAACCCAATTACCGCAACTTATGACGATGACAACAATAAAATCGAACTTTTAGTCAACGATGCTGCTATTGCTAATACAAAACTCGCAAATAGCTCTGTTACGCTGAACGGAACTGAAATTTCACTCGGCGAAAGTGATTTTGTTGGTATTTATAACGAAAATGTCTCAACTAGCGGCACTTTGAGTCCAAATACCCGCGTTATGGTCAATACATCGGGCGGTGCAATCAATTTGACGCTCCCAGTAGGTGCGGAAAACGCATATATTGAGCTAAAAGACGCAGTTGGTAGTTGGGACTCGAATAATCTCACAGTTGCGCCCGCTGCTGGTGAAAAAATCAACGGTTTAGGTATTGATGAGACACTTGTTTGTGATGTTCGTGAAGGGTGGCTTAGTTTTGCTTGGGACGTTGCTAAT
>Ga0208161_1001202_pt1 | contig 13914 bp, 8 predicted proteins | sample CB_VirMetaG_3_FD_184538 | JGI IMG/M metagenome (GOLD analysis project Ga0208161, IMG submission 184538) | Freshwater to marine saline gradient viral communities from Chesapeake Bay - CB_1508_1S Viral MetaG (SPAdes) (version 4) | ecosystem: Environmental > Aquatic > Marine > Coastal | place: USA...
ACAAAGGCGCAAGGGTCCTGACGGATTGCCTGTCGCCCCGTACGCCGAAGACACAGAGGGTGGCGGAAAGTTCGTAAACAGAGCCGATTGCTTCATGACAATTCACCGAAAGGTTCAAGCAATGGACCCTGAGATACGGAAAATGAGTGAGTTACATGTTCGAAAGGTTCGTGATGTAGAGACAGGTGGTAAACCGACTCCGTTGGAGGATCCGTACTGCATCATGATGAATCTTTCCCACACTGGATTCACAACTAGAATCGGTCAACGTGCTCTGTTTAAGCCGATTAGCTTTCCGAAAGAATCGTCAATGCCATTGAACCTGTCGTTCCTGTCTTGACTTTTCAAAAATTCCTTGGTAACTTCGTTACATGAAGCGAACAAGGAAGACTACGAAGAAGAGGACCAGCGCTCGTAAAAAGCAGCTGGGACGATACGCTTCTTCTTTAGAGAAGTACTGTGCTGATCAGTTGAAAGAATACGGGCTAGCTTTTGATTATGAAGAACACACCTTCGAATTGATGGACCGATTCCGATTTCCGAACAAGTACTTCAAGATGACTGCGAAGGGGAAAGAGATGACGGACCGTACAGGGTCCGTCGTCCTTCCCATAACTTACAAGCCTGATTTTGTAGGCAGGGATCATGATTGGATCATAGAAACCAAGGGTTATCTACCGTCTCACCATGACTTCCCGATGAGGTGGAAACTTTTTCTTCGCCATTTAGTTGGAAAAGACTCGAAGACGATTGTATTTTTGGCCAAGAACAGTTCTCAGGTTGATGAGGCTATTCAACAGATACTAAAATCAATCAGAAATGGAGATATCTAAATTGAGTGAATTGTACTTCATAGCCTGCAACAGGGTTCATGAAGTCATAGACGACCTCTACGAGGCGTTGCATGAAGAAACAGGGGTACCGATTCGGGAATTGGAAGGCGTAGAGGAGGCGATGGAAGGGGTGAGAGCAGCTATTTACCAAGAGCTTGATCTCATTAAATCCGCCGTCAGTGAGTACGAAGATCTCAAATCAAAGGCGTAACTACAGCTCAGCAACTGGAAGGGTTGCTGAGATTCGGTTCGTCCGTGCCGCTCGGAAGAAGGGCTTGCTTGTAACCAAGTCTACACATACCGAAGACAAACACGACCACATCGATTACTGGCTGGCTCTCAGCCAAAACAAGCGATGGGGAGTGGACGTCAAGGGGAACAACCTGCCAGACGAGATCTGGTGTGAGTTCAAGAATGTTGGGGGGAACCCAGGCTGGCTGTACGGGGGCGCCACTATCATCGCTTTCGACATGCCAGAAGAGGGTGGGTTTTCCATTGTGAGCCGTGATGAGCTCATGTCTTTCTGTGAGTTGCACGTCAAGGATGAATTCGTGTCAAACAAAGCAGAAGCATACTTCAAAAAGTACACTCGCGACGGGAGGCAAGATGTGATAACGAAGCTTAAGTTGCACGATATCAGCTCCTTACTTTCCTACCGAGTATGGCCGTACGACAAGAATTATTGACTATCTTAGTCGTTCGCTTTTCTAATTTTTAAAACCTTTTTTTTATGAACTATAGCTCAGAGCTAATACCCTGGGGCGAGGTTGGCTACGCCACATACAAGCGTACATACTCGCGCCCAATCAAGGACCGCACCGAGGAGTGGGAGGAAACCGTAGACCGCGTCATCGAGGCGTGCAACAAGCAACTCAAGTGTGAGTTCAATGAACACGATCAGGCAGACATCAAGCGAATGATGATGCAGCTGAAAGGTACTGTGGCTGGACGATTCCTGTGGCAGCTCGGAACCAAGACCGTAGACCGCCTCGGTCTCCCTTCGTTGCAGAACTGTGCGTTCGTGGTCGTAGACGACCCTATCCGTCCATTTACGTGGGCATTTGAGATGCTTATGTTGGGAAGCGGTGTCGGATACAACATCCAACGAGAGCATGTGTACCAGCTTCCGAAGGTGAAAAAGAAGGTGAAGGTTCAGCATGTGGACGATCACGGGGCTGACTTCATCGTGCCCGACTCACGTGAGGGTTGGACGGATCTTCTCAAGCGTGTGCTCGAAGCTTCGTTTGTTACAGGCCACGGGTTTAGCTACGACACATCCCTCGTCCGACCTGCAGGGTCTCCAATCAAAGGATTCGGTGGAACCGCCTCAGGCCCTAACGATTTGATCTGGGGGATGCAGGAGATCAACCGCATCCTGAATGAGAGAAGCGGTCAACGTCTTCGCCCTATCGATTGCTTGGACATCATGAACATCATCGGAAAGATCGTTGTTGCTGGAAACGTCCGCCGTTCTGCGCAGATTGCAATCGGAGACCATGACGACATCGAGTACCTGCGTGCTAAGCGCTGGGATCTTGGAAACATCCCGAACTGGCGAGCTATGTCCAACAACTCTGTGGCCTGCGACGACATCTCACTTCTTCCTGATGAGTTCTGGGAGGGGTACAAAGGAAACGGAGAGCCCTACGGTCTCATCAATCTTACGGCGTCTCGTCGGATGGGAAGGACTGGAGAGACAAACTACCCCGATCCAAACGTCATGGGGTACAATCCTTGTGCAGAGCAAAGCCTTGCTCCGTTTGAGACGTGTTGCCTTGCTGAGATCTACCTCCCGAACATCGAGACGGAGCGAGAGCTCAAGGATGTGGCTACGTTGCTTTACCGCATCAACAAGCACAGCCTTGCAATTAAATGCGCCGTCCCAGAAACAGAAGATATCGTCCACAAGAACATGCGGATGGGGATCGGTGTGACTGGATACCTTCAGGCGACTGAAGAACAGCGCAGCTGGCTCCCAGCCGTGTACAACCACCTCAGAGCATATGACCAAGAGTACTCTCGAATTTGCGGATTTCCAACATCTATTAAACTTACGACTGTTAAGCCCAGTGGAACGCTGTCTCTACTTGCTGGCGTTACACCAGGAGCACATCCAGGGTACAGCCAGTACTACATTCGAAGAATTCGAATGGCTGCAGATAGCGAGCTGGTCAAGGTGTGCCGAGACAATGGGTATCACGTAGAGTACGTGCGTAACTTCGACGGAACGGAGGATCACTCGACTGTGGTTGTGAGCTTCCCGTGCAGCTTCCCTGAAAACACGACGTTTGCAGACGATATGACTGCCGTCGATCAGCTAGAAGTTATCAAGCGCTTGCAGGCCGAATGGTCAGACAACTCTGTATCCGTAACTATCTACTACCGCAAGTCAGAGCTCGACGACATCAAGGCGTGGCTAGCAGAGAACTACGTCAACGTCAAGTCGGTTTCGTTCTTGCTCCACAACGAGCATGGATTCGATCAGGCTCCGATGGAGGAGATCACGCACGAGAAGTGGCTTGAGATGTCTAAGTCGGTTACTCCGATTACTTCGTTGGAGAGCCTGAATATGGACGACATCGACATCGCTGACTGTGAAACAGGAGCATGCCCAGTGCGATGAAACGGATGGATCAATGTTGGGTGTCGCAGATGTATTATCTTGGCACCGTTACACAGGGATAATTGCTGTGGAACTTCGCTACTTAGGAGGGGGCTTCGGCCCCCTCTTTTAGTGCTTGAGCTTGTATACTTGCTCTTGAATCTCCTCGAACGGAGTGTCGAGCCTGAAGCTAATGTCAGCCGCGTACTGATAGGCAGGTCTGCCGTTTCTGTAGATGACGACAACTGGGAGTGCAGAGATGCTTTTCTGAAGCGCTTCTGGCTGATCATCCATCCACCCAAATCTGTACTCGCATCCTCTGAGCTTCTCCAAGTCGGTTCTCGTGTTGTTGTCGTTCCACGCTGCGTTGATCTGGACGACGACAATGTCGTTATCAATCATAGTGTAGATCTGTGAGGATGCAGCAAATGATATTGCTGCAAAGAGGCTAGCAATAAAGTGCTTCATTTTCTCTTGGCTTCTGTGCTGAGTTCGTAAAGTCTTTGTTCGATAAGGTCGAGCTTCTTCCCGTTCTCCTCTACTTTAGTTTGCGTATTCATGATGGTCTCGCGGACGAGCTTATCCTTGAGATCATATTCGGTGCGAGACACCTCAGGCTCTGGAAGCTGCTTAGCCAATTCAATCTCCCCCTGCAATGCAAACCACATCCCTACAACGGTTACAACAAAAGAGATGATTATTGCAATCGTCTTTAGGTCAAGTGTGACTTGCGTGTTCTCGTCAACCTTCATTTTTTAGCTTTTTCTATAGTTCTTCCTGCAAAATATGCACCGAATGATGTTAGCATTAGTATTTCCAACAAAGATACGTAACTGTCTTTTACGTTAAATGGCAGATTATCAAGGGAATCCAGCATCATAGTTATCATAAACATTGACATAAGAGCTATCAAAGTAGCTGGTCTGATAAGCTTTGCGAGCTTCACATCCCCTCCCATGTCTGCCTTCCATCTCTCCGTGACGTTGTTCTGGAACGCAATCTCTGCGTCAATCTTTGCCCTGACTTCTTCTGGATCTAAGTCAGGATATTGCCTGTCAATCAAGTTCTTTACAACGCCTAGGCCACCGCTGTCTGGCAGCAAGTCCCCGACAGTATCGAGGATGCCTGGTGCTTTCTGCTTCAGCCATCCGCCCAAGGCGGTGTCTTTGATTTTATTCTTCTCCATTAGTCTAAGTATTGACCTCTAAGCTCTTCGTAAGAGGCGTTAAACATCATGTACTCTATTCTCTCTGATTCATTGAGATCATCGATGGTGTTGCTTCTGTCCACGTAATCCTCAATGTCTCTTGCCATCTTCTTCAGCTCTCTAATCTTCTCCAACACCTTCTCCGTGTTGTCAAGCAATCGGTCCAGTTCAACAACGCCAGCAAGATTGTATGTTCTGTCAGACCCTTTCTTAAGCTCTCTCATAGACTGATTGATGTCGTCTCTGTTCTTTTTGTACAGATCGTAGTCATAGAACCTCGACGCCTCACCATACATGAGCTTCAGAAGCGGTATGTCAGATCTCTTTATGTTGATCTTTTCATCGTCCTCTACATTCATAAGGCTCTCAATGAACTCATCTGAAGACGCAGCTCTGCTGAGGTTCTTTTTCAATACGTTGTACCCCCCTTCACCGAGGTCAGCCACGTCTCCAATGAACTTACCAGCACCACCAGTAAGGCTCTGAACCAAGTAGTAGTACTTGTCTGGGTTGATGTTTATCCCTCCAGGAACCTCCGTAGTGCCTCCAGTCTTTTGATTCAGATACTCTGCAAGCTTGATAAGGTATTCTGGAGATCTGTATGCAAGCTGATACTCTGGAACAGGTGCTCCAAATGGGAGCTGTTCTCTGTACACTGACCCTCCAAAGTATGTCTTGTTAAACAGGAAAGTCTCTGCCATCGGCTTGAGTATTGTTGGCAACAATCCCATCGTTACGTTCTCACCGATTTCATCGTACTGGCCAAATGATATTGGAGAGAATGAACCCATAGCTGAGAAGGCCATAAATGCGGCACCATCGAGCACCTCTCTGCTTCCAGACCCGACCTCTGCCAGCACCATGCCAAGGTTGTGGAAGATGTTCAGTCCGTACGGAAGCGGTATGTATATCGGATCTCTTGGACCAGCCATGATTATCCAGTTGCGCTCCTTTCTGTAGTCTGGAATTTTGTTGTAGTACAACTCCCCATCATCTTCTACATCGGACATAGCAAGGTTGAACAGCGTCTGCATGGCTGAGAACAACACCATGCCCCCAGCTATCTTTGAGGTGGTGCTTATTCTTTTGTGCCACTTGTTTGTTGTCCCACCCTGAGAGTTCTCGACATACATCTCATTCTTACGCATAGTTCTAGCGAACCTAGTCGTACCCTGAACACTTGCGTTGAAGAACAAGAACCACGAGTTGATACCAGCTGTAGCCTCTCCTGACTTGTTGAAGTTCACAGTGATGTTCTTTGACATCTGCGCTGCTCTCTCCATCGTCATGCCAGCCTTTCTAACCTCTATGTAGGCAGAGAGTCTAACAGCATTCTCAAACGCTTCGTTAATACCTTCGACATACTCAAAGAATTGCTTTGGGTTTGCATAGAACCTTCTGAGAAATGCGCCAGCCGAATCAACTGCCTGACCAGTCTTGCTTCTTGTAGCCAGGTTGTTCAGCTCAGCAACCACTTGGTTTAGGGTGTCCGAATAGCTCCATCCAGTTCTACCCCCAGCAGCCTTCCACTCTTCGAAATATCTAGCAGTTTCTGGATCCAAAGCCCTTCCGAATGCAGCCTCTTTAACTAGCTGGCCAGCAATCTTCCACGTCGTCTTTGTGAGCTTCTTAGAGAAATCTTTTGAATTCAAGCCGTACCCTTCAAGGATGCCGCCCTCCCTTTCAATCTCTGCGATGGCATTGACAATACCGATTTCAAAGTCTCTAGCGAAGTTGCTGATAAAGAAAGCAGGGTTCCAGACGGTGTAGGAGTTACGCAAGAACCCAACGTACTTCGACATGACTCTGTTTATCTCGTTGAGCTTCTCGATTGTCATGCCGTTCAGGGCGTCTGCATAGCTCTGATCCTTGAAGTAGATGAAGTGCTGCTCACCATTGATCCTGATAGGCACAGTGTTGCGGCTGTTCTTCAGCTGATCGGCAGACATGTTCTTGCCGTTACGTCCTTGCATGCCCTGCTTTGGAGATATTATTCTCCAAACCTTATCGTTAGGGTTGTTCTTCACAAGGTTGTAAAGAGACAGCATCGCCTGATCCTTTCTAGCTCTTTGCTTTGTAGCGGCATTCTGCATCACGATGTTTCCGAGAATGTTGTTCCCAGTCTCTGTCTTACGGCCAAAGGCTTTACGCACGCTTGGGCCGTAGATAGACATGCCAGAGCCGCCCGTCGGATAGTCGTTGGATAGGTCGTTCATCTCGTCCGCAGCCAAACCGTTAAGAGGCACGTAGTACTTGTACCGCTTCCGCCATTGATCAACGATAGCTCTTGTTTCAAGGCCGCCATCAATCATCGTTTGACGAGTGTTTTCGAGAATGCCGTAAACGTCCTTTGCAATGCTAATCATTGCTGGCGTTTCGAGTCGGTTGATGATGTCGTTGGCTTTCTGCTCCGTCATACCAGAGCCGTCGCGCATACCTCTGTTTTTGAGGATGTCTTCGTTGCGCTCTACTGCGTGCTTAGCATACAGGTAGTCTGAAACATCTTGGCTTGAGATGCCGTTGTCTCTCATCTTCTCCTGAATCTTAGCCACTTCATTCTCAAGCAACTCTAGATCGTTTCTGATCTTGCCGTAGTAAGTGTCCATCGCCATCTCAAAGTCTTGAGACTGAGGCACTTTACTCTTTCTGAATACCTCGACGTCCTGCTGAAGCAACATCACATCGCTAAATGCATCTTGATATTTCAAGGCTGCCGCTTGTAGCGCAGCCCCGTATGGGGTTGGCGATGACTTCTCCCAAGCGCTATTCCCTTCTACGTAGAGTCTTCCTGGGAGTCTACGAGATGCAAGTTCAGCCCCGTCTATTTGAGATTCTATTGGCGCCGACATCAATGCATTGTAAGTTTTGCTTACGCTGCTTTCACCTCCTTCTTTCAGTATCTTCTTACCCAAGTTTCTGCCTATCATTTCTCCGCTAAGCTCAGAGTTTCTTGGCAGAATAACTCTCTTCAATCCAAGCGTCGCGTGCGGGAAGGATACAGACTGATAGAATCTTTGCAGAGCCCGATCGTCAGTTTTTTGCGTCATAAGATTGACGTCTCCGTCCATGTCATCAGCAGCTATTTTAGAGTCAACTTCATATGCCGCAACGATAGTCCCCGCCTCTAGCCCTTTGAACGCAGGGTCAGTAATAAGATCAAGAAGTTCTTTTTTGTTCATTGATCTTTTTCCTGTCTTCTTGTGTACTCTGTCCATCAATGAAGTCAAGAACTCCTGCCTTCCGCCAAACCCAAGTCCATTCGCAATTTCAAAATTTTGTAGAGCCCTTAAGAAGAGAGCGAGATCTGTAATCTCAACTCTTTTCTCGTCAACAGAACTTCTTTCAATACCTGCGGCATCCCTAAAATATCTCTTGAACGCAACACCAAACCGAACCATCTCCCTTCCTTTGCTGCTTTCAACCTCTGTAGTTATCTTTTTCTCTTTGTCATTGAGAATAGTCTCAAGTTCTTTTATTATTATATCAGAGTGCTCTGGATTTACCTCAATGTACTTTTCTAAGTACTTAAAGTAATCAATCATTGTATGCGTGCTTCTCAGCGAGTTTTCCTCGGCACGCAAAGCAACGAAGGTGTAGAAGCTTGATCTATTTTTAGAAAGGGCATCTTTTGCTGTTGACAAAAACAAAGTGTTTTCTTCCGTGTGAGAAGGACCATACGCCCATCCACCACGACGTACACTTTCTACTGGACCTAGCGGGCCACCAGCTTGCGTTATCAAAATGAAGGTATCTTTTTTTCCTTTAGCCGTTCTTACTGGGAACCGTATATCTCCAGCAAGTTTTCTGTCATACTTGAGCACCCTGAATGTGATCTCTCCGAGTCCAGACAGCTCACCAAAGTCGCTTACAAACTGGATTAGATCATTACCCTCAAGCACTGGGTCCCAGTTAATAGGTATTGAGGCCAGCGATGGGGCAGACATAAACCCTTCTCCACCAACAGAGCCGTCTCCATCGGAATTGTAATCCTCTATGTTTTTTCTGATCTGATCTATCTCCTCTTGTGTCGCACCAAACAGGCTTCGTATCTGGGCCTTATGTATATTCGAGTCTGGAGAGGCGAAAGTCCACGCTGGAACTCCAAGCTTTTCAGCTTCATTTACAAGGACTTCAGCCTGCTCTTCAAGAGACTGAACCTCCATCTTTTCTCCAAGATTGTACAGCTCTGGATTCTTTATTGGGCTCACCAGGTACTCTCTCTCACCAAGCATATCTCTAAACTGCTCCTCTGTGTACCCCTTTTCCAAGAGAGCGAGCATGTTTCGCTTGGCGTAAACGTCAGCACCCATGCTGCCAATCTCCCCAGTGTATCCAGCGTAGAACCCTCTTTGATCCAAAGAGAACCCATCGAACTTAAAGTTGTCGTTGAAAAGTCTGCGAATCTCTACAGCAAGCTCTGTCTTTTGCTCTCTGTACTCAAGCTCGATAGCTCTGCGCTTCTCTTCAGACATTCTTTGGAACTGACTTGAAGTAGTAGCGCTATCCATAAACACGGGCCTCCCGTTAGCGTCTTTCTTTATCCACTTTTCCGTGGGTCTAATCGGTACTCTGACTCCGTCAACGACATAGCTCATGTTGTTTACTGTGAGTCTAGCACCGTTACCAGTCTGCCTTCTCCACCAGTTTATAAGGTGGAAGTAGTCGTTGAACTCTCTGCTCTGAGGAGAGTAGCTGGCATCGAAACTCCCTTCTCTTGGGATGTTTCTGTTAAAGCCAAACTCTACAGTACCTCCTCTAAACAAGTTGATCTTTTTGGAGGCAAGCGGAACCGCCTCACCAGCTTCCTCTACTGCCTTTTCAAATTCTTGTTCAGACAGATTCTCAGCTGCTTGTTTTTGAGCTTCATTTTCGACCATCCGACGAAGAGCTCTGTTTGACTTTACCTCAACTGCAACACCAGCGTTTCTTGCAGCCTGCAAATACTTGGCCGTTACAGACGAGAGCGTACCAGATCTGCTTACATCGACGCCCATGTTTAGCAAGAATGTTTTGAGTGATGATAACCCAAATTCACCTCTTGCTACTTTGTCCATGTAATTGTTTATAACCTCTCTCTCTACGACAGCCCTAGTCCGAGGGTCTTGCATTTTTTCTCTAGCAACTTCTCCTTTTTTCGTTTTAAGGTATGCTTGAAACACGTGAGATGCCAATGCCTGTCCTTGCTCAGTAGATATGACTTCTTCGTATAGCTTCCCTCTTGTCTGGTCGTCAGCCATCATGTCCTCAGTCATGAGGTGACCAAGCTCGTGAGCCAGCACAAACGAAGTCTCTTGCGGGTTGCTTTCATTCCAGACGACATGCAGCTCTTGGCTTCCATCAGGCATCTCTAAATACAAACCGTCTCCACTATTGCCCTTGCCAGAAACCGCATCCAAAGACTCCTGAGTCTTGTGTGCTACGATTTTTACACCGTCCTCAACAACCGCCTCCCACTTCTCAAAAAACTCTTTCGCCACCTGATCGCCATCGTACTCTTCTCCATACACATCAGTATCCCTAGACCTCCAGTCGGCTTGTGTTTCAGTAGCTTTTATTCTTCCAACAGAAACGGTCTCAGCAAGATTAACCAGCCCTGCCGCGTGACCACCCATGATGGCATAGGCGTTTACCTTTGTTCTTAGTAGATCAGCTTGTTTTTTGTATTCAGCCTTCTTTTTATCACTAAGCTTTTGGGCGGCTTGATATGTTTCGGTTTTAGTTGGGTCGGCTATAAAGCGACCATTAAGTCTCCACTGTCCGTTTGCGTCCTGAGTATAATCTCCAGAAAGCTTTTCGTAAAGTCTTATCTGATTGTCCGTGTTAAGCGCATCCACAAGAGCTTCTGGGCTAACCTTTGCAAGGTTCATAAATGCAGTACCTCTATTCCTTGCGTTTACATTTATCTTCTCTACAAGAGAAGCCACTTCTTCAAGCTTGCTTCTTGTGCTTTCAGACGGGTTTACAAGCTCTACCTTAGAAAGTGTTCCAAGCTCCTTGCCTAGCTGAGCAAGCCTATCGCTCTCTTGTGTAGAAAGGCTCTGATCAATCTTAGATCCGTTAACAAGTTGGTTTATGGCTTTCCCGTAGAAAACATCCTTCATAGCTACGCGCTCGACAGCGGCTCTACCATAAGTGTAGGTTGCAGCGCCCCCTCCAAAAAGGAATGACATGTCACCACCTATTCTTCCAGCTTCAAGTATTCTTGCTGAATTTTCTTTTATGAATGCGCCAAGGTCTAGTTTTTGACCCCATTCAGCTGAACTTTGGACTTTTCCATCTGCTTTTTTTGTGTAGTAATCGTCTACAAGAAGCTGAAAGAGCTCTGTAACAGCCTCAGTGCTAAACTCCTCAACGTAATCCAATCCTTGAGATGCAGCTACACCACCTATCAATCCAGCAACTCTTTCAAGAATCGGTCTGCCCAACACATTGTATGGATTTACAGCCTTTCCAAGTTTCCCGCCGACCGCCAGCCTGCCGACGCCCATCGTTATAGCATTGCCTATGCCTTCTGGAACACCCTCTGCCAAACCATACCCCCACGCTCTCCACGCTCTTTCGTTTGTAGACAGAAGCGGGTTTCCGTCTTTGTCAAACATGCTCGGCATAAGGTCTACGGATCCAGATCTCACGAACTCCTCCATTCCAACAGAAGCAGACATTATAGCCCCAGAAACAACACCAGTAACGGCTGGATTTCCACGACCTACAATAACTCCGACGCCCATGGCAGCTAAAGACATTGGCCCGCTTTCAAGTGCCATCCTAAATTCTCTAGAGTCTACTTTAAGTAGTCCAGGAACGATTGTCGTAGTAGTAGCGTCTGCCATATACGCAGCGTTTGCATTTACAGCGTCTGAGCTCATTGCAGCTAGCTCCTCTTTCGTGTAGCCAGAAAGATCGCCCAGAGCCATAATAGACTCCCTGGTATTTGCGTATATGTTTTGCTTTTCTCTTGCTTCTTGAATGTCTTTATCGTGAATTTTATAGTACTCCTCAAGATCGGAAGTAATCATCTGTCTTGCAGCCTCTCTTTCTTCTCCTACCATTCCAGCTCCAACAGAAAAACCATACGGAGTCATCACTCGGTCAGATGATGCAGCACTTGGGCTGCTATAGAGAAGCGCACCACCAGCAGAGACAAACATTTTCTGAGCCTCAGAAAAACCTATTTCAGTGATTGTGTTCCACTTATCCTCAATTTCGGATTGATGAGGGCCCACCCACGCTTTGTCGTCATCGATCTGAACAAGCATTGCAAGTCTGCCAAAACCAAGATCTTTAGTTGCTTGCAATAAATTAGCGTCAGAGTTTATGTCTTTGTACACCTGAAGCTCATACTCAGCAAGCTTTTCTTGATCGTCTTTTATTTCTTCGGGAGCAAGCGCAAGCGCTCTTTGAGACAAAATGAGTCTAAACTCATTTTCTCTGGCAAGCTTCATTTTTTCTTCGTCAAGCCCCGCGTATCTTTCGTCAGCAGACACTCTTTCGTCAATCATCTGATTGATCGCATCTAAAGACGGCATTTCCTCCCCTTCAAAAAGATCTTCGGCAGTTAGAACAGCCCTTTTAGAAAGACCGATACTTGGGAGATTGTACCCAACCCTTTCTTCGTTGTACTCAAGCAGAGAACCGTCTCCTTTAGACTCCAAGAATGCAGCCACGCTTTCTGGCTTTGACTCTCTAAGTGTTTTGTTTAGGTGAGCACTATAGTCTTTCCAGTACTGATTGCTAGATTCAACCGATCGATTGTAATCGTCTTGAAGCTGCATCAGTTCAGCCTGAGCCCCCTGAGCCTTTACTACATATTCGTTGTAGGCGTTTACTTGCTCCTCTGTCGGATAAACTGCAACTCGTTGCGTAGGGTCTTGAAGAGACGGTGCGTACGTTACCTCAGGTCTTGGTACGGCAGGGCCTACCTGCTGTTCAAACCAAGCGTCTGTGCTTTCTGGAAAGAATGGTAGCTCTGGTGCTGGCGTCTCCCATCCTGGGAGGTTGGTTACATCTTCGAGATTAAACTCTGGATACGCCGATTCTGAAGGATCTGGTGCCGAGGTTAAGCTCGATACCTGCGAAAGATCTGCTCCCATAAACAGAGAGCCCGTATCTGGACTCTGGGGAACGACTCCCCCTTCCTGCATGGATTGTTTCTTTAAAAAAAAAAGATTTCTTCTCTGAAGCAGAAGAGATCAAGTCATCTATAAACTTGTTACTGTCTTTCATACTACAAATATAATCAAATGCTTGCTACTCGCTGGGCCTCTTGGTCGTTGAACCTTCTAAGGACCTCAAGCCCAGCCTTTACTGCATCAATACGATTCCCCTCCTTTGCACCGTTGAGATATCCGATCTGAGCCAAGATGCTGAAGTACTCGTTGGTTTCTCCCATATCTCCGTTTCTAGGCACAATGAAGTTTACTGGACGGTACATTGCAGTCATCTCTGGGACAACCCCTTGCTCCTCCATTCTGGCAAGAACGTGTGGTGGATATTCGGCCTTTGGAACCATGACTTTCATGGAGGCTTTTACAAACAAGTCACCATTCTCGTCTACAGCGACACCGTTAACCTTGTAGCTGTCTCCAGCATTAGCGGATCTAGGATCGTTTTCTGCGTATTCATTGCCAGACACAGGCACGGAGACAGACGATCCGCCAGCTCCAACCTTTGGCACCATGAGAGAGGTTATGCCGCTTCCAAAATTTTCAAACCTTTCTCTCGCTCCTTGTGGAGCGAAGTAATAAAAGTCTTCTGGCTTGAACTGAACGGAAGACGGGAATACTCTGTTGTCGTCTCCAGATCCGCTTCCACTATCATCAGTCTCGGTAAACTTGCCCTGCAAGAATCTCATCGTTTCGTCGATGTAATCACGCATAGGAAGCGGTACATAGGAACCGTCTCCTGGATCATTCTGGGCATCTACAGCAAGAGCGCCCTGAGCCCCTCCTCCGTACTTCTCATTAAATATGCTTGTGGCCGTAGCACCGACAGACTTATTGGCAAGAGCAGCTGCAGTCACTTCTTTACGGAGCAACTCTTGCTTCTGCTCAAACGTCATGTCTTGATTGTTCTTGAGCGCCGTAGCTCTAGAGTAGAAGTCGGTAGAGAACTTACCAGGAAGCAAGTTGTCGTACGGGGTGGCCGTTGGGGAAAAGTACTCCTGAGAGCCTCTCGTGGGCGACTGATAAGCCAGCCCAAACATATCCTTCCCGTCGGCACCTTTGAGTCGGTTCCCGTTTATGTCCGTATAGTAGGCGTAGGTTTCCCCCGTA
>Ga0208161_1001206_pt1 | contig 13897 bp, 24 predicted proteins | sample CB_VirMetaG_3_FD_184538 | JGI IMG/M metagenome (GOLD analysis project Ga0208161, IMG submission 184538) | Freshwater to marine saline gradient viral communities from Chesapeake Bay - CB_1508_1S Viral MetaG (SPAdes) (version 4) | ecosystem: Environmental > Aquatic > Marine > Coastal | place: USA...
CCTTGCACAGGCGGGCGCCTACTCGTTAGGGCTTAGCTACCTCACCGGACTAAGGCCGACTGGAGCAGCCATCGTGCTGGCACGCCGCTGCGGCACCCCAAACATTCACTACATGACGCGAGCCGAGTTAGAGGAGGCAGAGCAATCTTTCCTGGAACGCTGCCACAGGTATTTCGAGAATTTGCATTCACAGCTTCAGGTTGAAGCCTAAGTTTTCATTCGTGTTTAACATTCGCCATTCATAAACCCAGTCAATAAACGCCATTCATAACCAGACTGGAACTGTGAAGGTCACCGGCCCATTCATGGTGCAAAACGCCATTCATGGGCTCTTCCCTTCTGCAGTCTCACTTGAGTCTCATGGGTCTCGCCGCTACTGCGTTGGTACTGATCGGGGTTGGCTTGGCACTGCGGGCGCTGGTGCTGCTGGTACCGGATCGTGAGCCTAGTGGGGAGACGCAAGAGAGCCGCCTGCGGGTGATCACAGGCGGCAAGCGGTGACGTGCTGGAGCGTATCAGTCGCCCGGCGGTGGGGCGAACTTGTAACGCCACCACTCCGGCTTGTGCTGGTGCTCTGCCAGCCATTCCGTGCGGGTTTGGGGTTTGATCGGCAGCAGGCAACGGGTGCGCAGCTTGCCGATGTGATCGTTTGCTTGGAGCTCGCTGGGGCTGATCATGGTTTGGCGGTTTGAGGTTTGCGGGGCTTGTAACTGGCGCGAGGTTTGCCGGCATCGGCGCGGGGTTTGCGTGGGGCGCCTGGTGGTTTGCGTGTCGTCGGCCTTGTGCGCGTTTTTTCTGCACTTAATTTCAAACCCGCTGGCACGAGATCGCTCGGGCAGGGTTCGCCACCATTTAGCAGCTGGCACTGATTCCAGTATGGGATGACGGATTCCCAAAGCTCCCGGATGCCTTCTTTGCCGTGGATCTCGTGAAGGCGCATCAAATCGCGCCACTCAACCTCCGAAAGCGTGGAACGTTCGGCGCAATACCGGAGATCGCGTAGGGCGCGTTTCTCCTGGCGCGTCATCTCGCGTTCTTGTTCGCGCTGATCTCGCGCGAGCTGCTGCCTTTCTTTCTGACTGGTGAACATAGGCTAGGTTTGCCGTACCCTGCAACAGTAGCGCACCCGTCAACCGGTGCCGCCCACCTAAAGAAGTGTAACAATAGGAAGGGTTATGGCTGGCGTTCTTGCCGCTGATGCTGTAGTGTAGTTCACGAGACCCCACCCTAAGGCTCAAACCATGACCGCAACCACAACAGAGAACCACGCTGCCGCTAATGCCGCTGCCTGGTGCGAGACAATCTTGTCCCAACTGGATCGCTTGAAAGCTGCCTGCCGCGAATCAGATGACGCGTATGAGGCTATTCGGCAGGAGATCCAGGAGTCGCCGCTAAGTCTGGCGGTGCGCAGCCATTGGGCTGACATAGGTGAACCGCTTAAGCCTGCCCAGTTCTGCGTCCTGCTGAGCACTGGAGGACCCGGCCTACGGATTGTCGGCGAACTGGGGCGCTTCAACTGCCCGGAGTCTGCCCGTATGGAGTATCAAGACTGGGGTACGCCGTGGACAGAGTACCGCGCGATTGGCTCCGGAGTGTTGGATGCCTGGGCCGCCCAGTTCTGGTGGGGAGACTGATTGGCACCCTACCGATCAACCGCACCGCTTCGGCGGTGCTTTTTCGTTGGCGTGAGAGGTTAACATGGGGCCAATGGGTTTGTGACTCTAACCGTGCCGGAATCTGAGGGCCAGGATGTAAAGAAAGAACCGCTCACCGTGGCGAACGATGAGTCGAAGCGGTGGCGCGGTGGTAAGGGCGAACAGGTGCGGATTGATGAAAGGGTGAACGCTGCCTATGCCTACATCTTGGAGGGTGGAACCCGTAGGCAAATCGCTGAAAAGCTTGCCACGCGGTTCAACACGTCTGTGCGCACCGCTCACGATGATTACGCAAAGGCAATGGTTCTCCTACGGGAGGAACAAAGTGCAACACGAGAGGATTTGCTGAACCAAATCCAAGCACTGCGCTTAGCTACGGTCACAAAAGCATTGCGCAAAGGTCAGCTGCAGACCGTGGCGATGTTGCTTAAAGACATGGGCGCGGTGATTGGCGAGGCCGCACCGGAGCAACAGGCAGCCGCTGCACCCACGCTGAACATCACGGTGGAAGACAAGCGCCAGGCTTGACGGCTGCCGCTGTTGTGCTACAATACGGGAGTAAGCTCACCACGCTTTCCTATGTCATCCCGTCTTCTCACCCTGGCCGCTGTGCTCACCGCTTGCGGTGTTCTCGCTATGGGTGCCGATAACGCAAACCAGCTGGCACGATGCGAGTCTGCCGGGCGATCGGCTGCAGAGTGCCGGCTAGTTGTGCTCGGCAGATAAGCTCTGCTGATGTTACAGAGTATTACAGTAAGGCCCGCCTAGCGGGTCTGCTGTGCTACAATACTAGAGTCCTAAGGGAAACCACCCCATGACCCGCACCGACTGGCTCAACATCGCTCGCTGTGCCCGTGAGCGCCGCATCGCAGAAGGCCTGCAGGGCCATTGGTCACACTGGGAGATGCCTCGCTACAGCGAACTGGTGCTCTCCGAGTTCCACGCCCAGCGCCGCGCTTCCACCGCAGGAGCTTGAGCTAGTGAACATCACCGACCGCAGCTCCAAGCCCGAGATCATCTCTGCCGCATTGGAGCTCACCGATCACCAGGCCGCGACTATCGAACGGCTACAGCAACAGCAGCGGATCCTCTGGGCCGCGCTGGCCGCGCTCACCGCTTGGGCGCTACTCTAGCACACCACAAGCCGGGGGGTAACCTCCGGCTTTTTTGCGGCGTGTGCGGCACCCAGGGAACCTACTGACATATCCTCAATTTCTTCTACTGTGCTAACCTAATCTTCTACTCACCTACAACCCCATGCTGACGCTCGCCCTTCTGCTGGCACAAGCCACCCCAATCACCAAAATCGGCAACTCCTGCCCATTCGGCTACATCAGCCAAGGCGGTTACTGCACACCAAGTGCTGCACTGGAACGCCGCACGCAATCCATCACCCGCACGAGCGACTCCTGCCCGTTCGGCACCTACAAAGCGGGCAACTACTGCACATGGACACCCCGCTATTGACGGGGGCAGGGGTTCAATTCCTGTAATACCCTAGAAAGTACCCACCTACATCAAAAATGCCCGACGCTGCTGGAGCACTCACCCTTCGTTACGCCCAAGGTGAAGTGTTTTCCAGCCGAAAACGCTTCAGAGTATTGGTAGCGGGCCGCCGATTCGGCAAGAGTTACCTGTCATGTATCGAGTTATTGCGTGGGGCGATCGAAAGGCCGGGCGAAACTTTTTTCTATGCCGCCCCTACATACCGGATGGCGAAAGACATTGCCTGGAAGGTGATGAAACGCCTTGTCCCAAAGGCTTGGATCAAGGCAAAAAACGAAACGGACCTCAAGATCGAGCTGGTGAACGGCTCAACGATTGAGTTAAAGGGCACCGAAAACGCAATGGCATTGCGCGGCCGCAGTTTGGCTGGCGTCGTGCTCGACGAAGCGGCATTTATGGACAGCGAGGTCTGGTTCGAGGTGATCCGCCCCGCCCTCGCTGATAAACAAGGCTGGGCATTATTTATTTCCACCCCGGACGGCACGGCTAGCTGGTTTTACGACCTCTGGTGTTATTGCGAGGAAGGCGACAAGGACTGGCAGCGGTGGCAATTCACGACGATTGACGGCGATAACGTCCCACCGGAAGAGATTGAAGCCGCCCGCGCCCAACTCGACCCGCGCACATTCCGCCAAGAGTTCGAGGCCAGCTTCGAGAACCTCAGCGGCTTGGTCGCCATCAGCTTCTCGGACGACAACATCGACAAGACGGTCCAAGATCTCGCCGTTCTACCCCTGTTGATTGGGGTGGACTTCAACGTGGACCCAATGAGCGCGGTCTGCGCGGTGAAAAAAGGCGACGTGCTCTGGGTCTTCGACGAAATCATCATGACCGGCGGCGCCACCACCTGGGACCTGTGCGAAGAAATCCAATCCCGCTACGGCGTGGAGCGCCGAATTATTGCTTGCCCGGACCCAACGGGTGGCGCCCGCAAAACCAGCGGCGTCGGCGCCACTGACCACAACATCCTCCGCAAAAGCGGTTTTACGGTTTCCAGCCCCCGAAATCCCTGGAAAATCCGCGACAAGATCACCTGCGTCAACACAGCACTACTGGACGCATCTGGAACCCGCCGCCTGTTTATCCACCCAAAATGCAAGGAACTAATCAAATCCTTACGCACTCTTACCTATGCCCCAGGAACCGGTCTCCCCAATAAGAATCTCGGCGTCGATCATGCTTTCGATGCTCTTGGCTACCTGTGCCTACAAACTTTCAACCTTGCCAAGCCCGAGAGCCTCGGTAAAACGTCCTATCGTGTGTGGTAAGCAGCTGGAATCCTATGCCCGGACACTACAGCGACAAGGACAAACCTAAAAAAGGTAAGAAAAAGGTCGAAAAAGTGATGTCAGAGTATAAATCTGGCGCACTTAAGTCGAGCTCGGGCAAAAAAGTAACCAGCCGCAAGCAAGCCATCGCTATTGCGATGAGCGAAGCCGGCATGAGCAAGAAAAAGAGGAAGAAATAATGGCAAAACGCGGCCTCTACAGCAACATCCAAGCAAAACGCAAGCGCATTGCAGCCGGAAGCGGCGAAAAAATGCGCAAGCCTGGCACTAAGGGTGCCCCCACCGCCGCTGCCTTCAAAGCAGCCGCCAAAACCGCCAAAAAACGGAGGAAATAATTATGGCAGCCCTTGCAATCACTGCCATCGATCGCTACACAAACGTGGTCGAATACACAGGCGCCACGTTGGACGCCGTAGACGAGTGGATCGAGGTGCCCGCCCACTCAGCTAGCTACACATTTGCGGCCACTGTTACTGGCGGCGCCAACTTCACCTTGGCACTGGAGTGCAGCTTTAACGGAAACGGCAACTGGTTCACAATCGACACCAGCAAAACAATTAACTCTGACGGTCAATACGTCTACTTTTACGACGGCAAACCCGCCGCAAAGATACGTATGAGAGTTGCATCCATCAGCTCTGGCACACCCAGCATTGTTCCCCACATCGGGGTTGCTTATCACGGCTAATGGCAATCCAAACGGTCAATGGAGGCTGTGTTCACATCGAAATTGATGCTGAAGACGGCCTCACCCATGCCACTTTCGCCTTCAAAACACCACAAAACCCCGAAATCATCGGCGGCTTCGTAACAATGTTGACCCAAGGCATCGAAGTACTGGTGCCAATCACCGATCCTGACGACGAGGAGGACGACGATGATTGAAACCAAGTGGTGACTCTCTGCCAAAATAAGTACAAAGTAGGAGCCTAGCCGTGGTCTACAGCGCCAATATCCCACCAACTGGAGCTGTAGTCAGCGAATCGCCATTCGTTCGCAGCCTGGACGTAATTGCGATGATGCCCGACTGGAGCGTGATGGCTGCAGTCACTCGCGGCACGAACTACATCCGCGACTTGAGCGAGACATATCTGCCGCAGGAACCACGTGAGGATGACGACGCTTATCAAACCCGCGTCGATCGCAGCGTCCTCAGCCCCTACACCAGCCGCCTAATCGAAACTGCCGCTGGCGCCATCCTCCGCAAACCCATCCACATTGAGGGCGACCCCTACTGGCTGGAGCTTGCGCAGAACATTGACGGCCTTGGCTCCAACATTAACGAATATGCCCGCCGCGCCCTCGTCAGCAGCCTCACCTTCGGGCATAGCGCCATTTTGGTGGACTACCCCGCAGCAATGGGAGCACGAAATCTTGCTGAGGAACGCGCCCAAGGCCGCCGCCCCTACTTCGTGCACATCGACGCTCCCCAAATCTGGGGCTGGCGCCAAGAGAGCACCATGCCTGGCTCTCCTCTTACTCAAATCCGCATCCACGAGTACACAACTCGCCCGCTGAACGAGTTCGGCGAAGAACAGATCGAGCAAATGCGGGTGATCTACCCCGGCCGCTACGACTTGTACACACTGGGTCAAGATGTCGTTGAGTTCAGCGAAACAGGCGACTACAGCTTGCCTGATATCCCAGTGGTGCCTATTTACAGCAACCGCCGCGGCATGTTGCGCTCCCAGCCACCACTGCTGGACATCGCCAACCTCAACATCACGCATTACCAAAGACAGGCTGACTTAATTCATGCGCTACACATCGCCGCCATGCCCACCCTCGTTCTAGAGGGCTGGGATGACACGACTGGTTCAGCAACGATGGGCGTGAATTACGCCATTGCCATGCAACCGGGCAACAAGGCGTATTACGTGCAGGCCGACGCCACCAGTTTCGACGCGCAGATGCAGGAACTCCAGTCACTGGAGGGTCAAATGTCCACGCTCGGCGTCACCAAGCTGTTCGGCCAGAAATTTGTCGCCGAATCTGCCGAGGCCAAGCGGATCGACCAAGCCCAAAGCAACAGCGTACTTTCGATCATCAGCCAAGAACTAGAAAGCGCCCTAAACCAAGCCTTCGCCTTTGCCGGCCAATACGTCGGCGTGGAACCTCCCGAGATCACGATCGACCGCGACTTCGACTACTACCGCCTGATCGGCCAAGACGTTTCTGTACTGACCCAACTCAATCAGATGGGCAAAATCAGCGATGCGATGCTGCTGGAAATTCTGCGTCGCGGCGAGATTCTCCCCGACAACATCAACATCGAAGACGAAGCAGAAGCTGCCCGCAGCGAGATGGAAGGCCCCGAACTAATCGAGGCGAACGAGAATACCGGCGAGGATGACATGAACGCTCGCGCCGAAATGAGCCCTGACCGCGTGGACCGCCTGATTGAACTGCTGTCTCGCTAATGGCCACCCAATCCGAGCAGCTAACGCTCGCCCAAGTCACAGCACTGGTACGTCTGACGCAACGTGTTGATGCGCTCAACACGATCCACTCGGGCGACGGCCCACCACGCGCCACGCTTGGCACCGACGGCGACTGGTACATCAGCCTTGACCCGCTCACGATTTACGGCCCCAAAACAGACGACGACTGGGGCGAGGGCGTCGAACTCGCCACCCGCACACAGATCACTGGTTTGACGGTCGGCGGGGCCTTACCTGGTGGTGCAGGCACGTCCGCAACGATCACGGTTGGGACCACCACTACCGGCGACGCCGGCACTGACGCCGCCGTCACTAACAGCGGCACAGAATCTGCTGCTGTATTTGATTTTGTTATCCCCCGCGGGGCGACCGGCGCCACGGGCGCTACTGGGGCGACAGGTCCTGAAGGCCCACAAGGTCCGCAAGGCGAGCAAGGTATTCAAGGTTTAACTGGCCCACAAGGCGAGACAGGTCCGCAGGGTCCCCAAGGCATCCAAGGTATCCAAGGCGAACAGGGCATCCAAGGCGAGCAAGGTTTACAGGGTGAAACCGGCCCGCAAGGACCTCAAGGCGAAACAGGCGCCACCGGAGCCCAAGGCCCACAAGGCACTGCTGGCACTGCCGCGACTATCACAATCGGCACGGTGAACACTGGTTCAGCCGGCACCAACGTCATTGTTACCAACAGCGGCACCAGCACTGCCGCAATTTTGAATTTCACGATCCCCAAAGGTGATCAAGGTGATCCCGCCTCAACAGACGATGGAACGTACTGATTCTTCTGTTGTAAACTAATACTGTCCAAGTAACACACAACCGTGCCTGAAGAACAGCAAGCAGCGGTCGCTCCTGTGGAGCCCACTGCCCCTCAGCCTGTGGCTGAAAGCTCAGATTTGGCCGCACAACTTGAAGCATTACGTGCGAAAAACCAAGAACTGATTGCCGAACGCCGCAAGGACCGCGAGAACCGCGAAAACCTACAGAAACAGGTCGAAGAACTACGAATTGCGCAAGAATCCGCCCAAACCGCCAAGTTGGCTGAATCAGGCGAGTTCAAAACCTTATGGGAACAAGCGCAAGAAACAGTTGCTGAGCTCAAGCAACAGTTAGCCGCAAAAGAATCCGAAGTCGAGCAAGTTCGCCAAGGATTTACACAGGAGCAAGTGAAGTCCGCCGCAATCGCACAACTTTCACAGGCTGGTGCACTGGCACCGGATCAGCTGTATCGTTTACTTCAGGAGAACCTACGCGCCAAAGAAGGGCAGCCTGTGGCTGTTGTCGGCGGCGTCGAAGTTCCGGTTGGTGAATATATCGCCAACCTAAAAAACCCCGGCAGTGGTTACGAGCATCATTTTGCAGCTACGAACCGCGCCGGCATGGGTGTTACGGGTAGTGCCCGTGCCACCGCCCTTCCCGGCCAAAGCAATCCCTGGTCTAAGGACAGCTGGAACATCACTCAGCAAATGATGATGCTTACCAGCGACCCCGACAAAGCCCGGTTGTTGAAAGCAGAAGCCGGTATCAACTAGCCCCTGTGGGGCGACCTCCGCAAACCCACCTAGGAGCCCACAATGGCTGCCATTTCTGAAAACTATTCCGGCGGTACTTTTTTGAGCGATCTTGTCGCTCGCCCGGAATTTCTTCAATACACCTCTGAAGGCATCTTCGAGCAATCGAAGTGGATTCAGAGCGGCATTGTGCAGCGCAACGCTGCTCTTGACGCACGTGCCGGCGGCACCCGCGTCCGCGTGCCTTTCTTCGACCCCATCAACCCCACCGAAGAGCAAATCCTCTCTTCGGCCGCTTGGGGAACCTCTGGCGCTGGCTATCTGACTCCTCAGAAGTCGACCGCCGACGAGCAGATCATGACGATCCTGCACCGTGGCTTCGCCTACGCCGCAGACGATCTGAGCAAGCTCGGCTCGGGCGCTGATCCCCTGGCACACGTCCGCAATCAGCTGACCGCCGCCATCAACAAGCTGAAGACCACCACCCTGAAGAACCAACTGCTGGGTCTTTTCGGTGGCATCTCCGGCGCTGGCGTACTTGGTCCCAACCAAGTTGACGTGACTGGCACCACCACCGCAACCGAGGCGAACTACATCTCGGCTGCCAACGTGATCAAGGCCAAGAACGAGCTTGGCGAGCGCGGCGAAGAGCTCGACTCCATCGCCATGCACTCGGCTGTTGCTTATTACCTGCAACAGGTCGGGATGCTGACCTTTAGCACCTCTGCCCTTGCTGCCGCTGGTGCGGTGACTTGGGGTGGTGGCGGTGTGGGCGTGACCCAACCTGAAGTGGCGACCTTTGCTGGTCTCCGCGTGGTGATCGACGACCAACTGACCTATCTGACCGGCGGTACTGCCACCCACCTGGTGAAGTATCCGGTTTATCTGTTCAAGTCGGGCGTCGTTTCCGAAGGTATTCAGCAGGATCTTCGCCTTGCTGCAGACCGAAACATCCTGTCCATGCAGGATGTGATCGCCGTGGATTACCACTACGGCTACCACGTGACCGGCACCAAGTACGCCAGCGGCACCGACAACCCGACCAACGCCGCTCTGGCCACCACCGGCAACTGGAACCTGGTGTACAGCACCACCAAGATGGTGCCCATCACCCGCCTGCTGGTGAACACCCCGTTCGACACCTCTGTGTACGCCTGATCCTCAAGCGACACAAAAATGGCCCCCGAAAGGGGGCCTTTCTTTTTATCAACCTTCGCCCTGAAGCCGCATTTCCTCTTGCCGCTGGAACACAGCTTCAGAGTCAATGGCCATCTTGTACGACTGCAGGATGAGCTGGTTCACGAGCACGTAGGAAACCTGCAGCTTTTCGCAGATTTCGGGCACATTGGCGCCTTTTTCCCGCAACGCCTTAATTTCCTTGGCTACATCAGCCCACTTCCTTGGTTTGGAAGTGTCAACTTTCTTCTGTTCAACTTGAGTGACCGGCTCTACGCTGGCCTCAACTGCCGAAGTTCTACGCGGGGTCATGAAACGAGTTCGCCTCTTCGTACTACAGGATAACTGTCGCAGCTTTGTTGACGTTCCTTACGGCGTTCAAGCTGAAGCCCAAGCCGAACTGGAAATGTTTGGCGCCAAGGTTTACCACTCAATGGTTTTAAGCGAACCACCCAAACAGAGGAAATCACGCACTGGCGCTAGACTCAAACAAAGGATGTACTAAGCCGTGGCCGCTGTCATTGACGCCACTCTGGGTGGGGCTTCGGCCAACTCGTATGTGACGCTGGCAGACGCTGACGCCTATTTCGAGACGACGCCGGACTCCACCAACTGGGACGACAAGACCAACGACCAGAAAAACCGCGCTTTGATCTCTGCTACTCGCTGGATCGACGCGTTGAGCTTTTACGGCGACCGCTGCAGCGAAACGCAGGCGTTGAAATGGCCCCGCGAGGACTACAAGGTTGACGGCATTGAGCTTGCCTGCACACTGATTCCGGTCGGCATCGAGATTGCCACCTACGAACTGGCACGAGCCCTCGCCAACGACACCGACGCCATCACCGGTAACACTGGCACAACCGGTATCTACGACGAAGTGGAACTGGGCGAGTTGAAAGTCAAGTACAACAAAACCAGCCAGACCAGCGGCGTCATCAACAACGTCTTTGACGTGTACCCCTGGCTCCAGACCTATCTCGGTCCTTACTGCATGGGCGGCGCTGCTAACTACGCCGTCCGCCTATTCCGGGGTTGATATGGGCCTAATCGACACCACGTTCGCCCCAATCCCTACTGCAGTCTTGGCTGACTGGGGCCAAAACATCACGTACATCAAAACAACTACACCCCGCACCTATAACCCAACCACTGGAGCGGTCACTGGTGCCGACACCACCGTCACGGTCAAAGCCGTCATTACGCGTGTCACACCTCGTGAGGCTGAAGGTCTGTACCAAACAACAGACCTCAAAGTCATCATTGGTGCCAGCGAGCTTGGCACGTACTATCCAACCGAAGCTGACCGCATCCAGTACCAGCAGGATGGAGCAACCCGCGAAGCCAAAATCATCGCCATTACCACCTATCGCGGCGACAACCCGGTCTACCACTCCCTAATCGTGAGGCCCCAATAATGGCACGCAGGCGTAATGATTTTATGAAACTCGCTGAAAAATTAGAAGCGGCAGTATTGGCACCTCTAATTTTGGGGGCAGCACGTTCTGCACAAGGAGTTGTGAAAGATTTACAGGAATTAGGTCCGGCATGGTCCGGCGAGTTTTCTAATTCATGGGAAATAGCGAGCGAGAGCAAGGTTTCCAGTGGTAGTGGCGCCCCTGGCGCACCGCAAAGAATACTTGCGCCCATTCTTAGTCCAAAAGAGTATAAGTTTAAGCCTGAAGTAAAGTATTACATCGCAAATAAAGCTCCTCATGCCGATGTAGCCCTAGACTTGGTTGAGAGTTCTTACAGATACCCGGGCTTCGAGCCTATTAAAGAAGCGGAGAGGGGCAATCGTATTTTAGGTATTCGTGGCGATCTATCGCTACAAACAAATGGTCCTAATAGACGTACAGCGCCACTTGATTGGTATACAACGTATTTGCGCGGTGGAAGAATAGACAAAACAATAAGCTTATACATGGACCAAGCACTGCGCAATGTGAAGCTATGAACTACCAAGCAATTCGTGCCGCCGTCGAAAACCCACTCCTTTCAGCCTTTGGTGCTTTGGTACCAGCGGTGCCCGTTTATTTCGACAACATCACAGCAGTTCCGCCTAACACAACCACAGAGTACGTTCGCGTCAATGTTACTTTCGGTATTACCAACGAACCCACGCTTACCAGCAGCGTTGACAACGCACGTGGTGCGATTGTTATCCGTATTTTCACAGAAAAAGGCAAAGGCCCCGCTCGTAACCAAACTTTGATCACAACAGCAGTTAATGCCCTAGAGACACTTAACGACTCCGCCAAAACAACAAGCGGTGTATTCTTCCGCGTTGGTGAAATCAACGGTCCCACGTTTTCAGCAACAGAAGAAGCCCCTCATTTTGTGGGGCGAATCGACACGTCCTACGTTGCAACTGTGTTGTCGTAGGTAATGCTTAGTTACAGGCGCTAACCTGTAATAAGCCGGGCAGTGCCCGCCCCATAACGTTCCTTTGGTACGCCCTATGGCCACCACCGTTCTGTCCGGCACGTCCGGCGCCCTCTACTACAAGCCCGCCGGCACCACCGGCACCTTCGGTGAATCTGGTGTCGATACTGCCACCGATACGATTACCGTCGCTCCTTACCTGAACTTCAAGGTCGGCGATCCCGTCCAGTTCAGCGTGGTGAACAGCCAAACCGGCGGCGCCGGCAGCGGCACCCTGCCTGCTGGCCTTAGCTTGGCCACTACGTATTACGTTATTGCTTACACCGCAAACACTGGCGCACTGCAAGTGTCTGCCACCGCAGGCGGTTCTGCTGTCGACATTACTGACGACGGTACTGTTGCTGCTCCCAACGAGTTCCAAGTCGCATACGCTGCTTACGCCGTTGTCGGCCAAGTCCGCGACTGGAGCTTTGAGATCAGCCGCGCTGAAATCGACGTAACCACCATCGGTCAAACCCCTGGCCAGTACGTGCCTTTCCGCAGCTACATCAGTGGTTTTGGCGATGGCACCGGCACCGCAACGGTCTACATGACCAACGAGGACGCCGCCCTGTCCAACCGCATGATCGAGGACGTGCTCCAGCGCCAACAGACTGGCGCTGCCTTCAAGCTTTACACCGATCGCGTGTTTAGCGGCGGCACCTTGAGCGAAAACCTGAGCCGCTCGATCGCCTTTGATGCAGTACTGACTTCGGCCAGCCTGAACATCAACCCCGACGACGCCCAATCGGTGACCGTCAACTTCCGCCCCGCCGGCACCCCAACCTTCGACTTCAGCACTTCCGCCTGATAGTCTGCTGGTGCAGTAGGTTCAGCAACCCCGGCCACACAGCCGGGGTTTTTTATTTCTAGTCCGCTACACTAGTCCCATACCCAACGAACTGGTATGCCCGTTCCTGTACGCGCAATCGACCGTCTCCGCAAGGCCGCCAACCTGGAGCCGGTCAAGAAAAAAGTAGAGCTGTCCGATGGCAGCACATTTGAAATGTGGGTGGCACCGCTGACGATGGCCGAGCGCGAACGCGCCCAAAAGCAAGCCAAATCCGATGACGCCAACGCTTTTGCACTCCAACTGCTGATCGCCAAGGCTCTCGACGAATCCGGCACCAAGCTTTTTAGTACTGGCGAGATCGATGTGCTGAAGAACGAAGTGAAGGACAAGGACCTGCAGGCTTTGATGCTGGCGATCCTGACCGACGACGCCGAGCCCATCGACCCAAAATCCTGAGCGCCGAACTCCGCAAGGACAACTGGCTCATGCTCCAGTTTGGCGTTGCCAAGGAATTGGGCCTAAGCCTTACCGAAGTTCGGACGACCATGACCGCCGAAGAACTACTCGGCTGGAGCGCCTACTTCCAGATCCTCAACGAGGACCAACAGAAGGAAATGGAAAAGGCCAAACGCCGCCGTTAACCCGGCGGCTTTTTTGTCGCGTAAACTGAGGTACAAAGGTATCGTGTAGCTTCGTGGCCAAGTACACCGCCGATATTGAGATTGCTGTACGCGGTGGTCAGCAAGTAGACGGGCTTATTAAGAGGTTAAACAAGTTAAATAACTCTATAAATGTAGTAAACAGAAACGCGAAATTACTTGAAGGGAAAAATTTTAATGTAGCCAGCATGGAGAATTACTCCAGGGCTGTATCAAAGGCCGAAAGAGCCTTACGAAAAGCGGCCGAGGGCACTAAACAAGAATCTGATGCAGTTACAGAACTGGTAACAGCCATAAATATTGAAAATAGGGCACGTGAACGTAGAAATTTTCTTATTGCGCAGGAAGTAGCTAATCGGCGTAAAGTTATTGCCACTGCTAACGCAGGTGTTGGGGTACAGGGACCTTTGGCGGCGCCTGTAAAACCAGGGCGCGGACCAGCTTCAC
>Ga0208161_1001207_pt1 | contig 13887 bp, 28 predicted proteins | sample CB_VirMetaG_3_FD_184538 | JGI IMG/M metagenome (GOLD analysis project Ga0208161, IMG submission 184538) | Freshwater to marine saline gradient viral communities from Chesapeake Bay - CB_1508_1S Viral MetaG (SPAdes) (version 4) | ecosystem: Environmental > Aquatic > Marine > Coastal | place: USA...
AATTTGGTAAAGAAGATAAAGTATTTTCTATTTTTTCTACTTTTTCTTGTTTTACTGTACGTGATAGGGCATCTTGTAAATCTTTTCCATAAGCCGGAACATTTTTTTCAATTGTTCCATCTTCGTGTTGAACATCTAATTCATACTTAAAATAGCCAGGAAATGTTTTGCTTTCCTTTCGTAACTCAGCTCTAATTGCTTTTTTCTTCATTTTATGTTTGATCTTTTATTTGCCTAAATATAAAAAAGGAGAGCTGGGTATCCAACTCTCCTTATGATCTTCTTTATGATCTTGTTTTTATCCTTCTATTTTATCTACAGCTGCTTTGATTTCAGGAGCTTTTTTAGCTCTTTCTTCTTCATATTTAGCTTTATCTAAAATACGGTTTGCCGAATCAACAATTCCTTTTTTCTCCATCTCACGAGTCCATTCTTTCCACATTTTACGAGCTTCTTGTTGACGAAGTTGGGCAGTTTTACCTTTAACTATTTTTCCACCTGATTTTGCTAATTTTCTTAATTCAGCATCTGTTGGCTCATCTTCATCTCCTGAAGTATATGATTTTGCAAGTTTAGAAGTAGACGCTACTGAATCTTTTTTCTTAGCAGATGCAGGGCGACCACGTTTTCCAGTACCTAGTTTCTTTTCTGCTGCTGGTTTATTAGGATCTGCTTTACGACCTCTCTTTCCAACTTCTCTACGACCTTTCTTTAAATCAATAAATTTATTGAGCTGATTGTCGTATAATGTATCACCTTCTAAAGCTGCTTCTACTGCATCATCTGCTTTGATAGCTTTTTTAAGTGGTAATCCATCTAAATCGGGATTATCATTAATTACTTTTGTAATGGCTGTTTCTAAATCACCAGTGATTTTAGCCATTTCATTTAACCCCATTTCTGAAAGGATTTCTTCTCTAATAATTTCTTTTACTTGAGATTTTCTCATTGCCCTTGTTTTTATTTTAACATATGTTATAAATATACAAAAACTATCCTAAAATCCCACTTTTTCTTAAGAACCTAATGGATTTTTTACTACTAATATGGAATCTACCGAAAGTTTAATATCATTAGTATAGTTATAAAACTTATAACCCAACTTTACTGTATCGTTTTGGTATGAAGTTGAGTTTGGAAATATACTTGTTCTAAAAATAGTATCAACCGTATAGGGTGCAGAACCTGGTAGTTGTGTAATTCCCATATCGGCAACCCTTCCCTCTCCATCGTTAATATACACAAAAAGCTCATTACCTTCAAATCTAATTGAATCTTCACATACAGTAAATTCATCAAAACTCCAGGCAAATACCCCTACGGTGGTAAATTGACCTAAAAAGAACCAATCAATACCAATACCCACCTCTGCAGGAGAATTTTGTGCTACAAAACAAGGTGAGTTTATATCTCTGAAAACCTGTATCATAAAGGTATCCAAACCCGTTCCAGGAGTGGATGTAATAGGAGGTGTTTCTTCACTTGTGGTAAAAGTCTTTCCAGAAAAGGGGGTGGGTACTTCAGGTTTTTCACAACCTATAACTACAAATAAAAGAATAAGAGTGAGTAGAGCTATTTTTTTCATGGCCTTTGTTTTTATTACGATCATAAATATCGGCCCCCAGTGCTATCCTGCATTACTCTTCAATGGCTTCTTCAATTTTTTGCACAAAAAGATAATAACCTTGATGTTCAACTACTCTATCACACCCTAAATGATCCACCCACATACCAATTAGTTTTTTAGGATCTTTAGATGCATTAAAATAGGAAGGGTTTATTTGACGTTTTATTAGATATAAATCTTCTCCTACAGTTAATAGCTTCATTTTTCTATAATTTCGATAACCAAATCTGTTTTACCTTTCAGTACTCTATGTATTTGTTCTTTTGGAATGAATATACTATCCCCCTTTTTAAGATCCAAGGGTAAACTATTATCTCTTTGAAATTTCCATCCTTCTCCCTCTAGTACTGTAATATGACGATCTTGTTTATCTTTATGCCATATAAGATCCCACTCATCTACATCCTTAGAAAAAGTACGGATTGTACCTTCGTGGTGGTAAGGGTTCATAACTATTATTTTGTTTTTATATTATTACTTGTCCCCTTGGTTTTGGATTAGCACCTAATCTAGATTTAGCCATTTTCCCCCCAGGTTTATTAGAAAATATTAAAGGCATAGTTATTCCATTTACAGTTTGTAAAGCATCTGTAAAGTAATAATCTCCTGATCTTTTTTTAATGTGGAGATAAAGTTTATCGTATTTTTCTGCAAATTTTTCTAGTGGAATGATGTTACCATTAGTAATGATTTTGTTTCCTTTTACTTCATATTGGACATCCATAGGACCTATGTAATAACCATCTACAGGACCACCCATAGCTTTATTACCCCTCAATATATCCATTACTAAATCTTTAGGAATTACTCTGTTTATATCTTTAAAATAAGCTGTTTTATATAAATTGGTATTATAATCAATTTCAGGAGTTGAATCCATTATTTCTTTATAATAATCATAAGCATCTTGATAAAAATCTGCTACAAAATTAGCTAATCTATCATTAATTTGGGTAATACCTGCTAACCCACCCCCAGCAATGCTTGGAGTTGCAAGGCCTTTAGCTGAAAGTAGGTATGGTTCTTCATCTTCACGAATTAATCTTAAATCAGCATAAGCCTCTGCTCTAGGGGGGTCAGGTTGTTTTTCAGCTTTTAAAATATTTGAAATAGATCCACCATTAGCTCCTACTAAAGTTTTAACCCCTTCAACACTATTAATAGCATCTATAAGTGATCTTTCTTGTCTTTCGGAGGTTTGAGCTTTAGTACCCCCAGTCCCTCCTAATTCTTTAGTTTTTGAGATTGCTGAGAATCCTAATTTATTACCTTGGGAATCTTTAAATAGGGGGAAAGTATTAGTTCTATTGCCTATAATATTTCTAATGTCTTCTACTTTTTGGTTAGCAAATAAATCACTATAAGAATCATCAATATAAGTTAATACTTCTTCACGACCATCTTCTAATTTAAAAGGTGTACCTTGTTTAATTTTATCATCAATAATAGTTAGACGATAGTATTTTCTAGTCTCATTACTTAAATCAGCCCAAGCTAATGATTTTTCTAAAATGATAGCTTCACCTGTAATGTCTTTTAATATAGATTCTAATAAAGCTCTATCCTTAGGATTATCTAAATCAGGATAACCTTTTTCAAATTTATAGGAAATCTTATTTAAAAACTGTTCTATTACATCCATTCTTACCAGTATGTGTTCATGTTATTACCTAAACCTAATGCTTTAGCATAACGGGGTAAATTACAAGACCAATAACCTGCTTTAGTACGATCTTTTTTCTGGTCACAATTGTGACGTTTTGCAAATGCATTACGAGCATCTTTGTTATTTATTTTTGCTCTTAGACCACCTGAACCAAACGATACTTTTTTTACTTTTTTAGTTTTAGGATCTCTAACATAAACATAGTATGCTTTAGATCCACCACGTTTTGGTTTGTTTAACTGTACATCTTTACCTCTAAATTCTGCTTCAACCATTGGCATATCTAAAGGTACGTTTTCTCCTTCATACAAACCAAACTCTCCTAAATTAGTTTCTAATAAAGCTTTATCTAACGATCCTACTTGCAATTTGCCTTCTTTATATAGCGATCTTGCTTCAGTAAACAATTTCATATAAGCTTCAGAACCAATACGAAATTCATTTTCAGACAACATAATACCCTCGTTAATGTGGTATTGAAGATTCTCTGAGATGGCTGTTTGTGATTCAGTTAGGGTAGGAGTTAATTTGCAACCTCCACACCCACAACCACAATCGTTGTTTAGGTATATTTCCTTAAGTATTTGGGTTAGGTTCATTTTCTTGTACTTTATTAGTCCCGTATAAATATGTTAAACCTTCATATGATTTACCATCTACTCGCCTTTCACCTTCCCAACAACGAAACCCCATATAAGTAACCCTTGCCCACCTTCCAGAATCTAATTTTACCTCTAATACAGCATCTTTATCAAAGTCACAAATTAGTTTCTTTTTATTTTTTTCAAACTGTTTTCTAGTTTTAATTTCTTCTGGGGTGAGTTTATTAATCATAGTAGTTATTTTCTATAGTTGTTTCATCTAAAAGCAAATCATGGTTTTCTAAGAAATTCCAGAATCGTTTTAACCAAGTACCAACTTTAATTCCTTCAAAGTCATCTTCCAAATCTATGTCTTCATAGATACGTAAATTAGCTAAGTGTGCAATCCCCATATCACATAAATCGCGTGCTTCATTTGGGCGATTATCTTTGATACACTTTTTTGCTCCCTCAAATAAAGGAGTTAAAATCAATTTTTCCATAGAATTTGAATTAATAGAATTGTTGTTGCTAAAATTAAAGTTACTGTTGTTTTTAATGTTATTGTCTCCCCTAAATGATAATAAGTTAAAAAAGCAAACGTAAATATACCTGCTGAAAACCCTATCAGTCTAGTTGGCCATAGCACTCCTCCAAAAGCTTCAACCGAATGCTGTGTAGCGTAAATATAACCAAGAGAAATTGGTACTCCAAGTAATGATACTATAAATGGATTTGATCTAGCCCACTCTGATATAAATTGACCATTTGTCTGATACCAGGCTAGAGCTTGGGTAGCTAAGAATACAACAAACCCAAGCAACAATTGTTTATAATTCATAGTATCTTATTTAATGCCTTTTCAAAGGCATCCTCACGTGATAAACCTTTTTGTTGATATTTCTTTACTTTTTTAAAAAATTTTTTGTTTTTACCTTTTTGGTAAACCTCCATTAATTTTTCTTCAATGTACTCTTCTGTTGTCATATCAATTTTAATTGTTTAGCACGCCCATAAGATACTTCTTTTCCAGTTTGAGGGTTTAAATATCGACGCTGGGTTTTTGGTAATTTTCTATTTTGTTTTATTCTTTTAGTCTCTTTATCTTCAAACCCATCTGGGTATGATGTAGTTATTTTGTAAGGTCCTCTTGGGTATTTTTCTTTGTTCCAATACCATGTTGTTTTTATACCATCTGAATCTACAAACTCTTGTTTGTATTTCAAAATTATTTTTAATGGTTCTTCTTTTGGTCTGCCTCTCATGATAATTGTTTTTCTACTTCTTTAATATGTTTGCAACGACGGTCTTTTGAACGCCACACTCCAGGACATGAACAAGATAATTTATCTCCTTTTTGTCTTACTTTATACACAGCATCACTGCTTGAAGATTCAAACGTCCATTCGTTTTTTTCCGGTTTTTCTCGCTGTATTTCCGGCTTTTCCCACCTAATATCTTCAAGTCGCGTATCGGGGTGAATCTCAATCCAACCTGGAACTATATAACGTTTTCCATTAAAAGGATTACTAGATATTGAAGGGGGAAGATATTGGTGAATGTATTCATATCTGAATACTTGTGCTCCAATACTACCTTCAGGGACAGCAAACGGACCATCTTTGTCAGGAAAGTGAGAAACAATTTCTTTTCTTTTGTCTTTGTAAAATACTTTCAGCAGCATAACCTCTATTTTTATTATGCCTAAATATATGAAGACCCTTTCGGGTCTCCAAATATTAATAAAAGTCTTTTGTATAAAGATTAGCCATTGGGTTGCGCTTTTTCTTTTTGATTTTCAAAATCTTTTTGGCAATTGCCCATTGACGCCATTCTTTAAACGTTTCATAATTTTGACGTGGTGAATTTACACTCATTTTTAAAAAATTATTGGTTAAAAAATATATCTAGAGAGCCAGACGGTAAGTGTAGCTCTTTTAGTTTTTGGTTTTTTTCATCTTGTTTTAACATTTTATCTGCTAGCTTTTCAAGATGCTTATTAACTTTGTCTTTCATCAATCTGTTGTTTTACTTTCATCCAATAACTATGTGTTCTGGAGTTTTTATATCCAACAGGTCCACCATTCCAGTTACGGGCTATCTTTTCAAAGTCAGAGTCTTTGTGGTGGAATTCCTTCCAGATTAAAAACATTTCAACTGATTTTAAAGAATCTTTCCGATCACTTAAGTCATATCGGTAATCTACTCCTTTAAGTTTTAAGATCCTATTTACCTCTTTTACCATAATTGGGCGTATCTGCAATACCCCTATGGACGGTTCACCAAGATGTGTATCGCCTACGGCATCGGATTTACCACGAGATTCTACGTAAACCAACGCACCAACTAATGTTTCAATAGGTTGAACTTCAACTTTTTCTAATACTACCTCTTTTACCGGTTGACGCTCTAAAAAAGTTTCTGGCGTATTAGCCGGGCTAATGTAAAGAGCAGAAGCTAGTAATGTAGATGTTAATAGAGTTTTCATTTTTTAAGATTTGATTCTAAAATATTAATGAGAGAGTCTAAGTCGGTGTAGTTGCTAATCTCTACAGAAGGAAAATCAAATATATTAACTTTCCATCCTTCTTCTTCAGCTTTCTCATCATCATTACTTATGAGAGTAATATCTCCAATATCTAAATCATAGTAGTAATAGTCACGATCATCCCCTGATTCTTCCATAGTAACCAAATGGCGTTGAAATCCTAAAATTTCTAAATCTTGTTTTTTCATAACTTAGATAATTCGTAAATGCTATTTTCAGTTCTAAATATAATAAGATTATCTGTGTTCTCCAACACTTCTGTAACAGTAGTTGTTTGCCAGGTAAAAAATTCATTAAATGGTGACATCATCAAACTTAATCCCTCATCTATATTAGAATGAGATTGTTTAAAGGTACCGTCAGCATTCCATTCTATCCACTTTATATCTTCGGAATATTTAGTTAATCCATCTCGTTCACGTACTAGTTTCCACTTCCAAGTATCTTTAATATCTACCATTATTTGTTTTTGCCAGTCTTTCATTAATATATAAATTTTATTTTAGGAAATCAAATTACTTATACTTATCTTTTAAAATTATATCGTAGTAATTTACTGTCTTCCTTTTTTTCCCGTTTGAAGTAGTATAAGTCAAAGGAAACTCTTCTTTACACTGTTCAATTCTCTCTCTTGGTGACTTTGTTTTATCGGTATCGTTTTCATAATACAACCAAGCTTCCCAGTAATGATTCTGTTCTTCAGGGGTTACCATAACGGCAATTTGCCACTTAAAGAATACGAACGAAACCAAAGGTGACCATTCAAATCGGTAGTCGGTATCATCCCATTTAGTTTTGTAGCCTAATCCAACAAAATCAAACCCAATATTTTTTGGAACTGCTTTTTGATAACCAGGGTTATCAGGATTACTAACCCATCTTCTTGGAAAGAAAATAGGTGTACCAATAGCAACCTTACCAAAATACCATTTTAGTTTTGGTTTTTTAAAAGGTGAACTAAATGCTTTTATGTATCTAAATTTCCTCATCATTATTTGTGTTATATCCTAAATTTAATTGTTGAGCTTGATCGGCTAGTTGTTGCAAATATTTGTTTTTATCTATAACAATCTCATATCCATCTTTATTACAAATAAACCCAATTACTTTACCTTTTAACCCAAACATTTTCATATCCATACCTTCTGTAATGTATGGACCACCACTTGGATCTACCATAGTTATATCGCTTTCATCTTCATTATATCCAAATCTGTGGAATTCAAAATTCCCACTCCATTGTATATTACCCCTTTCATTATATTCGAAAGTAAAAACATCTCCATATCGGTTGGTTATTTCTTGTTTCATCACTCTTTGGTGTTAAAGGTTTTTATACATTCTTTAATCTCATCAAGACGTTGCTCTGCTGATTGTCCGCTATTCTCTGAATCTATAATATCAATAATGTCTTCAAAGATGTATCTCTCTTTTACAAGCAATGACTCAACTTTTTTTTCAATTAATCTTGGTGTTTCTAAACCCATTGGAAAGGTTGATCTGACCCATTCCAACATTTCTTGCATTGGTGTTTTCATTTCTCTTTGGTGTTAAAGGTATTCGTTTAACAGGTCTGCCAACTCTTGAGCGTCTTCGCTTTCAGTTGAGCCAATCAATACATCATCAACTATAACATCGTATCCACTGGTGTAACAACACCCATCATGGCAAGTGTGTTCGTAGGGAATTAACTCTATTTTCATTTCTCTTTGGTGTTAAAGGTTTTTATTTCTTTTATATAAGTAATAAATTCCACCGAGCACTGTGTAGATAAGTAAAAATGCTACCCATAATTCAAACCCAATCATCTCTATTTAGTGTTATTCATTTATAATTCACATTTAATTTTATCACCATTATTTATCTGTTTTCATTATACTTGAATATACAACCTATCCTCTAGAAATCAAAGTCTCCCAATCCTCACTTAAATCTTTTTTGTCAGACAGACCCAACTCCTCTAACCTTTGTTTTGTATACTCATCCATCTCCCAGTCTATTGAACTGGAGAATACCTCTCTATGTTCTTCCAAACCTTCAATCTGTTTGTCATTGAATACCTCTCCAACATACAAATAGTAGCAATTATAGCACAATAACTCTAAGTTATCTAGTTGATAATTGTTTTTATTGGCATCTTTAAAGTTAAATATTAAGGGCATTCTATAGTCTATAACGCGGCGTTCTTGAAAACCACATCTTGTACATTTTTCTTCCAAATATCCCTCAACTATAAGTTTTTCTTTTATTTTTTGAGGTTTAAAATGTGTGTGAGATATTCTACCCTCACATACATCCAAAATGTTAAAATCTTTTTGGTTTTGTGATAAAAACTTTGGTATACCTTTGCCCGATGGGTTTAAATGTTGTTCAAACAAATTTTTATACCCATCTTGGGTTGCCTCATAGTTTTTAGCCCATTTTTTATAGTGTATATAGGATACCCCCAAATAGCGGGCTGCTGCTTTATTGGAGCGCGTTTTTCCCATCGCTCCTAATATTTGTTGTTTTGTAAGTGGTTTAGCTTTCGGCACTGTCGGCTTCGTTTTGTATTTCCCAATCTACAAGCTGCATTACATAATCGTATAGATCTTCAATAGTTTCTACCTTAACTTCACTACCGTCGGGAGTGTTGTAGGCTATTTTCATTTCTTCCTCGTCTGGTTCGGCGTAGATGTATATACTGATTACTTCTGCTATGGTGGGTCCAAAGCAAAGCTCTAGAAGATTTTCTATTACTTTAAAATAATCATTCTCCCACTCTAACAAATTTATGCCTGTTGTTTTATAAAGATCTTTAGTTTTATTGTCTAAAGCCATTATCTGCTCTACTATCTCTATAAATAACTTTTTTCTCCTAAAATTAGGGCTATCTTTCATATCGTATAAAACTATTGATGCTTTTAGAATGTTTTCTAATAACTCTTTGTAATCGTCTGCTTTATTCATTTACCTTAATTATTTCAAATAACTTTTGGAATTGATCTTGTTCCATTTGCTTTAAAAAACAAAAATGTTCTAATGCTTGTTTTTTGGATTTAACATTAGTTTTAAAAATAATTTCTTGATTTTTGTCTGCTTTATTATAAAAACCGTACATTACTATATAGATTTAATTAATTTATTTACTTTTATACATTTTTCATACTGCTCAGTATTTTCATAATACTTTAAAACTGATAATAAACTTGTTTCATATTCAGTATCGTTTATTGTAAGATACACCCCACTTTCGTTTACCTCAAATAAAAGTGCTCTTGTTTTTTTATTTTTTACAGCATGTTTTATGCATTCGAAAGTTTCATCATATACCAAATCAACAAAATCAAGCTCTTTTAAAACAGCATCTAGATCTTCTTTTTCAAAATAATCAATACTTAAACGATAAGGAATTCTCTCACTCATTATTTCTGTTTTCATATAAATATAAGATCATTTTGGTATTCGTTCATTTCATTAATGGTAATATCTAAATTTCCTATATTAAATTTTCCTATCTCACCACTATCTTTTATAATATCCGAAAGTTGTTGTAGAATTCCAAAATCTTCTTGGGTAAACTTATTTTGGTCTATTTCTACTATTATTTCATTTTCTAAAGTATCAAATGGGGTAGTTTTAATTTTTTCTTTTAGGTTAATAATAGTGTTAGGTTGCTCTTTATCTAAATAATGTGATGTTATAACTTGCATTTCATCATCTAATAAGATAGTAGAACACCAAGGTTCTAGTATTTCCAATAATTGGCTAGTACCTCCTTTTATTTTAATTCCTATATCGTACTTTGGAGGTATAATTGGTTTCATTAATGCATCATGTTTTACAAAATGCCCCCACTTTCTGATAAAATTACGAGTAGATCTCTGATTTTGTTCTAACCATTCAGGACTATCTTCGTAAATGTTTTTTGCTTTATCTATTGTATTTCTTCTAGAACCTCTACAAGTCATATGATAAACACAACCATACCACGTTTGAATAAATTTAATCCCATTTAATTGGAAACGATTAAATATATCACTATCTTCTTTGCTTTGTGGAGCATATAAAGGATCGTGTCCCCCTATTTCTTGAAAATCTTTTCTATAAAAAGCCCAAGGTGCAAATATGCCTTCAGTTGTTTTATCATCATTAAATAATCCTGACTCTGTAGAATGAGAATGTTTATATAAAAATTTCAACAATTCTTCTTCTTTAAACTCTTCGGGCTCAACACCAAAATCTTGCAGTATTTTTTCTGGGCCATCAGGATGTAATGGTGGCTCAATTCGGGTGAGTGATACTATGGTTTTATCTGTAAGGTATTTTTCAATAGAATCTAAAGCACCGGGACATAAGTACATATCTGCATGATAAATCATACAAATGTCATGTTTAGCTACTTCATTAATTAAACGATCATATAATATAGTATGTCCTAAACGTTTACCTGTATCATTTTTTATTGCGTTAAAATTAGGATCTTTATCCATCATCTCTAAACACCAATCCCAAGTACCATCGGTTGAAGCATCATCTGCTACACAAATTTGCACATCATGAATCCCTTGATTTTTTCTAATAGAATCATATGACCACTTTAGGTATTTAAGATTATTTCTACCTGGTTGTATTAAACTTATTTTCATTTTTTTATTACTTTTTTTAAAATAATTTTCATTTGTTCTTTCCCAACCACTCATATTTAAATCATAAGCATTAGGTAAAGGATTTTCTTTTAATTTAAATGTAGCTATAGTTTGTTGGGTATCGTCTATATACTCAACTACATCATAGTAATCTGTAACACAGTGGTATACATCTCGAGGGCACCAATCATGAATTATTACTACAGCTCCCGGATTAAGATAAGGGATTATTTTTTTGGCACATAATCTTCTAGCTCTTCCATCAATTAAAACTATATCAAATTTAGTATCAAATGTATCAACGATATCAATATAATCCTTAAATTGGTCGTATTCACTTTGTCTACCATCAATATTACGTGGTAAATTTTGGGCTATAAAATTATAGCTAATATTATTATAGTTTAACTTATTGATTTCATTATTAACTTTTTCATACCACTCTTTATTATGTTCTATAGAATAATATTTTTTAACATGGGGAGAAAATTCTATTGTACTTCCCCCTGATCCCCATTCTAGCATAATTTTATTAGGAGAAAAATGTTTAGTAATTAATTCTTTTTCCCTAGAATCCATCCATGCTTTCATATATTATATTTTAAAATTATTTTCATGATAATGAGTATTATATAACTCTTGAGTTTGTTGGCTACATAATATATAAAACTCTTTATCAGTATCCAATTTTTTTATTAAAGCTCTGGCGGAATTTAAATCACTATCTTCTACTGTAAGTTCTGGATGGAGCATTCTCTGTGTATCTAATCCTTCATAGCCAATACATGGTATTCCTAAATAAGAACAATTTAAAGCAAAAGTACCCGCGGCATGGGTTCTCATCATATGAATACCAATTTTTCTTTTACTTAATTCTGTAATCCATTCATTCCACTGCATATAGGAGAGTTGGGTAATACCTAATTGTTCTTCTCCTTCTTGTCTCCTCCCCATTTGTGGAGAATATATTTCATCCGTAATGCTTTTTGCCAGCATAAAAGAATCAAATCCCCCATACCAACTTTTAAAGTTTCCACCAATCATTACTCCTGTTCTTTCTTCTGGGGGTATGATGTTTTGGATTGGGTCTTCTATCATTAGGGATCTTAATACTCTTACATCTTGATGGTCGGTTAAACCCTTAAAATATTTTACATCTGATTCATTATGAGCAAATATAATATCTGCTTCTACTAAATTATTAAAGTAATGTATTTGGTTTGGTAAAGGATAATCTTGAAAATACCAAAATGGTCCTTCTTGCATTACTCCAACCTTTTTGCATTTAGTTTTATATCTACTTACATCAACCTGTTCAGGATGATTTTTTGAATTTATTACTATACCTAAATCGTATTCTTTTTCTGGGGTTTGTTGTAGATTATAGTGATCTGCATTTAGAGCTACCATCCAGGCAAATTCTGTTCTCATATTGGGGTGAGTGCGAGGAATTTTGCCATTAAATCCCATTTCTGTAAAAAATGCTATTTTCATTTAGTGTAAAATTTTATCCAATACTCAATCATTTCATCTAACATTGATTCAAATGTATATTTAGGTTCCCATCCAGTTGCAAGACGCAATTTAGTACTATCGCCTTTTAGATCGTCTAATTCTTCTGGTCTATAATATTTTGTACTCGTTTCTAGATGTTTTTCAATATCTAAATCTAATTTATCAAATACATATGTAACTAAATCAAGTACTGAATGTGATTGCCCCGTAGCACAAACATAGTTGTCCGGGTTGTGTTGTTGCATTATCATCCACATAGCTTCAACATAGTCTTTTGCATGTCCCCAGTCTCTGGTCGAACTTAGATTTCCTAATACTAATTTGTCTCTAAGACCACGTTTAATTTCAACAGCTGTTTTCACTACTTTATTAGTTACAAAATTCGTTCCGCGTCTTGGCGATTCGTGATTAAACAATATGCCATTTGTTACATACATTCCGTATGAATTTTTGTAATTATTACATATATTATAAGAAAAAACTTTTGAACATCCATATGGAGAAACTGGATCCATTGGTGTTGTTTCTCGCTGAAACCCATCTTCGTCAATATTATTACCAAACATTTCAGATGATGAAGCTTGATATATTCGTATTTTTTTATTTGTTAAGCGTACTGCTTCTAATACATTTAACGTTCCTAGTGCAGTTACATTAGCAGTATAAATTGGTTGGTCGAAACTTATACGTACATGCGATTGTGCAGCTAAGTTATATATTTCATCTGGGTGGCATTCTTGTATTACATTAATTAAAGATGATAAATCTGTTAAGTCTGCATATCTCAAATTAATTTTATCAAATATAGAATCAAGTCTTGAAGTCTGCGTTTCAGCTACTGAATTTCTTTTTACTATTCCCCAAACTTCATAGCCTTTTTTTAGTAAAAACTCTGCTAAATATGATCCATCTTGACCATTTATTCCTGTTATTAAAGCTCTAGATTCGTTCATAATGAGTTCCTTGTCGTATTAATTGTTCAGTATTTTTTTGTTCGTTTAATCTTGTTTTGCCTTCGTTCTGCAATTCTTGTGATCTATTCAATGAATATAAAATATCAGTACATCGATGTATTCTACCTTTGCCTGACATTTCTACCATTGGAAGACATAGTGCGTGATCCCAAGCACTAGACCAAACTTTGTTAGTCAACGGATCGATTAAATCTTTTCGATCTATTTTTTTAAATAACCAGTATTTGTATGTTTTCAAATGCGAATATGGAAATGGATGACTACGATAATCGTTTCTAGAGTCTACATCATCTGAAATATCCATATTCCAATGTCCGCCTAACTGTCCCGTAGGATAAATTTGATATT
>Ga0208161_1001210_pt1 | contig 13878 bp, 7 predicted proteins | sample CB_VirMetaG_3_FD_184538 | JGI IMG/M metagenome (GOLD analysis project Ga0208161, IMG submission 184538) | Freshwater to marine saline gradient viral communities from Chesapeake Bay - CB_1508_1S Viral MetaG (SPAdes) (version 4) | ecosystem: Environmental > Aquatic > Marine > Coastal | place: USA...
TCATTAAATGCTTCTAACTTATCTTCAGGAGCAGTACCTGATGCTAGAATTTCTGGATCTTATACTGGACTTACTAATTTAACTGGTTCTGGAACTGCTACTTTTGGAACTTTTAGTGCTTCAACAGCATATCGGTGTGGTACAACTTCTAATGATCCAACTGGTGGTAATATCTCCAACGGATCCGCACTTCTTCCAGGTATGATTAGAGTAAGTCGAAATGATGCCGATGGAAATGCTCCTGTTGAGGCAAATAGAAATGCCAATGGTCGCCTTTGTAACTGGCTTCGTAATGGTACTATTGAGGGTAATATAAGTAATACTGGAGGAACTGTAACTTATGCTGCTTTCTTAGGAACACACTGGGGGCGTCTACAAGATAATTCCGAATCTGATATTCTTATTGGCACGATACTGGAAAGTGTTGATGAAATGATGGAATGGTTAATTATTGATGTTGAAATTGGTGATGAAATTAAGCAACTTGCTTATCAGGGTCCATATCATGCTGGTGATGAGGTTACAGTAGAACATAATGGAGTATCTTATACTGGTATTGCTTACCTAGAAGGTTCAAAAAATCCACCAGAGAAAATTAGTGATGGGGATGAATTAAATAAACATACTAAAGTAAAGATTAGTGATACAGTTTCATCTAAATGTGTTTATGGAGTTTTTGTTAGTTGGGATCATCCAACACAAGAGTATGACAATATGCTAAATGCATGGAAAGACATACTTGTTGGTGCCATAGGAAATTATTTCATTAGAATTGCTCCAGGCCAAACTCCAGAACGAGGTGACCTTATAGAATCAAATGGTGATGGATGTGGTCGTGTACAAGATGATGATATTGTGCGGTCTAAAACTGTAGGTAAAATAACATCAGCAATACCACAAAGGATTTATGATGATGGATCTTTCTTACTACCTGCGGTTCTATATTGCGGATAATCAAATTTTATGTTTATGTCATAAATAAAAATGTATTTTAATATTAAAATTTGCAATTTACTGCTATGACTGAACAACAATCACATCTCCAATCTGCACTAACACAACAAAAGCAGATTGCCGAAAAAATTGGTTCATTGAATAATAAACTCTCAATTGAAAGAGAAAAATTTATTAAGTTTCAAGGTATTGTAGAATATTTAACTAATATTGGTGTTACTCTTCCTCAAGAAAATTTAGAAGAACAAGTTGATAGTACCTCCCCAGAAGAAGTTGTTGAAGAATAACTTACTTTATAATTATATTTAAAAACCATATGTCTAGAAAAAAATGGGAAAAACTAGAGAAACTTCAAATTTAGTTTCAACTTATAATGTATATTCTGATATTGTCCAAGACTATGTTGGAATAGGAACAAGTAACCCAATACAAAAACTAGATGTATATGGTTCCGTACACGTAAAAGATGAACTTGGGGTGGGTTCTACCATCCCAGTTCAGGAATTAGACGTTCGTGGTGGAGGTTATTTTTCATCAAATGTTGGATTTGGATGGACTCAACCGCAACAGAAAATAGATGTTGCCGGAAGTGTTAAAATTGATGAATTTATATATGATTCTGTAAACTACCCAGGAGCAAATGGGTGGTATCTTAATATGGATGAGGCTGGTATCCGTTGGGTAGCAGTAACTCCAGAATTTACTGAAGGAATTTATGTTCAAGATGATGGAGTTTATATACCGACAGCAGGTGCTGCCCAATCATTTACCGTTTTAAACTATAAACCTAGAAACAGCCAAGGAACTGGAGTTGATAATGTAGTTCCAATACCCAATCCCGATAATCCTGGATATATTGCCGATATTTTTATTCAAGATTATTGGGGATACACTGGCAATGACATTTATAGAATGTCTAAGGTTGGAATAAATAACGCATCACCATCTTATACCTTAGATGTTAGTGGAAACCTCCACGTTTCTTCAAATGTTCAGTTTGATTCTACACTAAATGTTGATGGAGATACAACACTTAATGCGACATTAGATGTTGATGGCGCAACAACACTTAATAATACTCTAGATGTTGATGGAGATACAACACTTAATGCAACATTAGATGTTGATGGTGCAACAACACTTAATAACACATTAGATGTTGATGGAGATACAACACTTAATGCAACATTAGATGTTGATGGTGCAACAACACTTAATAACACATTAGATGTTGATGGTGCTTCTATCTTCAGAAGTACCGTAGAGTTACAATCATCATTAATTGATAGTTTTGGTGAAACTGCAGGTCCAGCGGTAGGAAAGACAGACTATAGATTGGCTTCCGTTGGAACTGGTGTTTCTTGGAGACCTCCTGGTGTTGAAACTCAAAATACTATTTGGGTAACTGTTGATGGAAATGACGATAATTCCGGTTTCTTAGAAGGTGATGCCAAAAGAACAATTGGTGCTGCTGCTGAAGTTGCTCTAGAAGGAGACACAATTGTAGTTAGACCAGGAATTTATTATGAAGATAATCCAATTGGATTGAGACAAAATGTAACAGTCACTGGACAAGATTTGAGATTGGTAAATGTAATACCATTAAATCTTGGGAAAGATGTATTTCATGTAAGAAGAGGATGTTTAATAGAAAATCTATCATTTACAACAAATTCAACTTCTCCAGGACAATTTGAAGATAGTCAAGGATCTGCTGCGGTTGCTTTTCCACCTACAGATATTAATTTTATTGCATCTTCAGGATTTGTTCAAGTTGGACCTGCCACAGAAGGTCCAACTGGAAGATGGAGATCGCCATATATAAGAAACTGCACTAACTTCATGCCTAATAGTATTGGTATGAAAATTGATGGAAATCACGCTGCTGCATCATCAACTGCTATAGAATTACTTGGTGCAGACTTGAAGTCTATGGTTTGTGACTCATTTACGCAATATAATGAGGCGGGAATTGGTGTAAGTATTACAAATAATGGATATGCTCAGTTAGTTTCAATTTTTACAATTAACTCCCATATTGGAATTTATTGTGACACTGGAGGTTCTTGTGATTTAACAAACTCTAACTCATCATTTGGAAATTTTGGATTAGTTGCAGTTGGATTAGGAGCAACAGAATTTACTGGAAAAGTTTTATTTGACACTAGTGAAGAAACTGATACAATAGTTTTGGCTGATGTTAAAGATAATATCGATGGTGGAAGAGTAAGAAGACCTTATGATGGGCAGGCATTATTCTTTAAAGGAACTATTGAAGGAATTGCTATAGATGAACCATTTATAAGAGTTCAATCTATAAAAGTAACAAATGGAGGTTCTGGATATAGTCAAAGCGCACTTCCGAATGTTTTTGTTAGAGATGCAGATACTCTGAGAATAGAACCAGAAGGTCCTCAAGGAATTATTGCCGAATTAAGTCCAAATGTAAATGCGCAAGGGGAACTTGAATCTATTGATATTATTAATAGTGGAAGAAATTATATGCCCGACCAAAATTTAGAAGTAGTAATTGAAGGTGGCAATGGTGCTCAAGCAGAAGTAATAACTGAACCAATATATTATACCATTTCTGAAGCAACAGAACCAACTCCAGTTACTGGAATTACTACAGTTGTATTTAATGAATTTGTTCCATATCTATTAGATGCAGATACAGAAATTGAATTAAAAAGAATTAGTAGAATTCTTACAAGTTCACATTCATTTGAATATATTGGTGCTGGCACAGATATAAATAGTTCAACACCTTTTTTTGGTGCTGTACCGATTAAAGAAAATGAAATTGTTGCTTTGGAAGGTGCTCAAATACCCTTTACAAGTACAGACCAAAGGGGAAATTTTGATATTGGAGAAGGATTCCAAATTAATCAACCCACATCCATTATTCGCGGAAGAGCGTTTAGTAGAGCAATCCAAGCAGAACTAACTCCCCTAATTTTAGCACTAAGATAGAAAATGGCAATAGCACCTCTTAATAAATTTCTAACAATTGCTGTTCCAGTCGCACCTGGAGAGCAAGTTATTTACAAAACACCGACAGGTGTTTCTGCTATTTTATTATATGCGCAAGTTGCAAATGTAGCTGCTGGTAGCACATATCCATCTTTTACAATGAAACACAGAAGATTATCAAAAGTTGGTAATACCAGAGACATACGATTAATTAAAGATGTTGAAGTTCCCCCCAATGACGCTGTTATTATTATTGATGGAAGACTAATTTTAGAAAAAAGTGCATTAATATCAGATTCTGTAGTTATTGAAGGTTCTCAAGTAGGAGTTGTTACGATATCAAATTGTCTTTATGACGAAACTACCGGAATATCAACTATAACTACATTAACAAATCATAATTTTAATGTTGGTGATGAAATTACTATGAGTGGTCTTGAATTTAGTTGTACTGACAGTCCAGGAATCACAACAACAATTTACCCATCACCTCAGGTTTCTTTTGTTGTGGATGAAGTTATAGGAATTACAACATTCGTAACTACTGCGGGAGTCGGTGCAGGAATTACACATACATATGTTGGTGGCGGCCATGTCGGACCACTCCAATTAGAATTTACTTGTAGCATCCTAGAAAATAGCACCAGTTAATAACCAGTTAATAAATTATGCCAAAATATATATCGGGTAGAGTTAAAAAAACTCCTCAGTCTAAACTTACTGATGACAGATACAAGTACTTAAGTGTTGGCGAATCGGAACCAAACTTAGGTGACCCTATTGTTCCCGGTGATGCTCCACCTTTTGGACAACAATATCAAATTGTATCTGTTGAAGGATATCCTGGAGAAAGATATTGGATTCCTGTAGGTGGAGGAATTATTCCCGGTTCCATTTCAGTATTTGATGAGGGTTCTCTAGTAGGTGGATTGAGTAGCACAACTCAATTAAATTTTGTGGGTACTGCAATTAATGCTATTGGAAATGGTGGTGCTAATCCAGGAATTGCTGTTACAGTTAGTTTTATTCCTCCAGGAAATGATACTGAAATTATCTTTAAGGAATCTGGAGATTTTGCGTCATCATCAAAATTAACTTTTGATAGTTCAAATGGACTAGTTAAAGCTGGTGATCAAATACAAGTAGGTTCTGGCGGAACAGTAATTACCGCAACTGCAAATGGTTTAGTTGGAATTGGTTCAACTTTACCAACACAAGAACTTGATGTTGTTGGTGATATTCGTTTACATGGAACTATCTATGATTACCTAAATGATCCAGGAATAGCTGGTGATATACTAATAAAAAATAGTTTTGGTGGATTAATTTGGGTTGGTCAAGATACTTTAAGAACTGGCGCTGGTGGAACATATACTAATATTCAGTACCACAATAGTGCTGGAATAATTGATGGAGCACCAAATTTTGTATTTGATGACATTAATAATCGTGTTGGTATTGGAAGTACATTACCAAAATATCTTCTTGATGTATTAGGAAAAACACAAATAGTTGGCGATACAATAATTACTGGTGATTTTATTGTATCTGGAATATCAACCTTTACTTCATATATTGATGCTAATGGTGGGGCATATATTGATAATATAAGAATTGGAATAGCAAATGATAATGAAATTGATACTTCTTCTGGAGGATTAACGATTGACAGTAACTCTGGATTTACTGTTATTGATGATAATCTAAGAGTATCTGGTATTTTAACTGCTCAGGGTAATGTAGATTTAGGAGAATCTGCAGCAAACACAGTATCATTTATTGCAGATATTGACACTGATATTATTCCAGCAGTTTCATTAACACAAAATCTTGGAGCATCAGATGCTCGCTGGAATTTATATGTAAATAACATTTATGGAACTGAGAATAGTTCATTCACTTTAGGAAATTTAAATGTATTAGGAATTACTACTTTAGGAAGCGATTCTACTGATACTTTAGATATTAATGCAAGTGTAAGGACTAATATTGTTCCATCTCAAAATTATCAATATAATTTAGGTTCCCCCACTTTTAGATGGGATTCAATATATGCTGATGAACTTTATGCCAATTTATTTGTAGGAATTGCAAATACTGCATTAACAATTAAGAGTGCAGAAAGTACATCGGGAGTAACAAATTATTTAACTTTTGTAGACTCAAATAATACTGGAGTTGCATATGAGAATTTATATACAAGTTCAAATATTAAATATGTACCACTTACAGGTTCGTTAGAATTTAATAATCTATCACTACTTGGAAATGCTAATGTAGTTGGTGTAGCAACTTTTGGTAGTGATGTTGTTCTTGGTAATGATACTATAAATGATGAAGTAACATTCAATTCTAGGGTTGCGAGTTCTATTATCCCTTCTTTAACAGAAACTTTTGATTTAGGTTCGCCTCCAGTATCTGATGGTGGTGTCGATAAAAAATGGAATAATATCTACGCAATTAATTATTATGGAAGATTTATTGGAAATGCTGATACGGCTTCTAAGTTAGAAAATTCCAGAAATATTTCTATAACTGGAGATTTATCTTGGGAAGTTGATTTTGATGGAAGTACTGATGTTACTGCAATTGGAACATTAGCAAATACTGGAGTTGTTGCAGGTACTTATGGTGATGTATCTAGTTATCCAGTAATAACAGTAGATTCTAAAGGAAGAATTACTGTAGCATCAGAGCAACTTGTAGATTTTGCTAATGCAACTGTATTAAATTCAAATAATATAAAAACAGTATCTTCTTCTACTTCAATTCCATACGTTTTACCATTTGCACGGTATAATATAGGCTCTGGTGGCACATATCAACCACTTTATACTGATGGGGATATTACTTATAATCCTAGTTCTAATATATTAACAGTTCCTAATGTTTCTATTGGCAATTCTTTAACAGTATTAAATAATTCTTATTTTGGTAGTGATATTAATGATCTTATCGTCTTCAATGGTCTTATTGATAGTAATTTTATTCCCGATGATGATATAACTTATAATTTAGGTTCGACAAATTTTAAATGGAATGAATTACATATTAATGAAATTTTTGTAACAGAAACTATTAATGGTGTAATTCAATATGCAGACCAGATTAAAACAAGTGCTTCAGCTGCTAACCAACCACATTATTTAACCTTTGTATCAGATTCAAATGATGTAACTGGAGCATATGAAAATCTTTATACTGATTCAGCAATTACTTATAATCCCAATACAGATTTATTAAGTGTTAATGATATAAAACCATCAAAAATAACTGATAGAAGTAATTCCGCAGGAACGGATAATTATGTTTTAACTTCAGTAACTGTCGGTGGTACTAGAACTATTGAATGGAAACCTGCAGGAACTGCTTCTGGTTCTGAAGCAATTGGTGGAATTACAATTGAAAGACCTAGTGGTACTATTATTGGAACTCAACTTGGTATTACGACAGTAGGATTTTCTACAAACTTTACAGCAACTGCTAGTGGTAACAATAAAGTTTTAATTGACTTGGCATCAGATTTATATGTTGATAACCTTTATGTAACTAATGTTACAACTCCTCCAGGTGACCCACCACCAACCTTCCCAGACGGAATCGTTGTTGGAGATCCGGGAACTCCAGGAGACATTGATAATGTTGGTGATATAACAAATCCTGATGGGGATACAACTATTAATGGAGTACTTCCTATTGGTGGTATTACAATTAAAGATGATGGGTCACAAGTAGGGGCTACATTAGGAATTACAACAGTTAACTTTGTAAACTCAATAGTAACACAAAGTCCAACTGGAACCGTAAGTGTTACTCCAGATTTATCTGCTCTTGGTGGTATTGGTGGTATTACAATTCAAGATAATAATATTCTGGTAGGAACTGCATTAGATACAAAAATTGTTAATTTTGGTACTAACTTAACAGCAACATTTAATGGTAGCAATAAGGTAACTATTAATGGAGCAGCTTCTGTATCATCTCTTAATGTTAGTACTACTTCAGTAAATGATATTTATTACCCATTATTTGTTGATGATACGGGTAATAATAAATCAGTTTTCGCAGAAGGTGGATTTTATATTTCTAAGTCTGGGGGTTTAATATCACTATTTCTAAACAATGACATTACTGCATTTGCATCAGATATTAGATTAAAGACTGATATTCAAATTATAGATAATGCCATAGAAAAAGTAAAATCTTTATCAGGATTTACTTATAATTTTAATGAGTTGGGTGGAGAGCAAGGATTTGATACTACTATCAGACATTCTGGAGTTTCGGCGCAAGAAGTTCAAGAAGTTTTGCCAGAAGCAGTTGCTCCAGCACCAGTAAATAATGATTACTTGACAGTAAAATATGAAAAACTTGTTCCACTTTTAATTCAAGCAATTAAAGAACAGAGTGATAAGATTGAAATTTTAGAGAAGAAAATTCAATCAATAGGAGGTTAATCTTATGACTATTCCAGGAACTGGTTCACTATCAGCATCTAGAATAGCATCCGAATTTCCTGATGGACTTGACGGAGGAAATCCAGTTAGAATGAGTGAGTATAGAGGTGCTGTTGGTAGATATACTACCGACCAAGATGCTGTTGTGGTTCTTCCTCGCGCAAGCAATAGTGCTTCAATAAGTTTTAGTCAATTTAGAAATTTTGAGAGAAAATTTCGTATAGATGTTCTTATTGTTGGGGGCGGTGGTGGAGGTGGAGATGGGCGAAGTGATACTGCAGATTCCGGCGATAGACCAGACGCTGCCGGTGGTGGAGGAGGTGCTGGAGGTGTGAACAGAGTAAACAATTTGATAGTTGATGTTGGTTCAAGTTATTCACTTAAGGCAGGCGCTAGTGGATCTGGTGGAAGTAGTGGAGCGAGGGGAGGTTCTGGAAGTAATTCAACTTTTACACATAATTCAACAACATATACTGCATATGGAGGTGGTGGAGGAGGAGGATGGCAGCAAGTTAATGGGGATTATACGGGTTCTGGTGCAGGAACTTTTGGCTCTGGTGGAGGTGGTGCAGGAGTTCAAGGTTCTGCTAATGGTAGTGGAGGAACTTCAAATAGTGGTCAAGGAAAAGATGGTGGAAATGGAGATTCATCCAATGCAAGTGATAATGTTGAAGGTGGTGGGGGAGGTGGTTTTGCAACTGACGGATTTGATGCTGTTATTGGCGGAACTAATGGTGCTGGTGGCAATGGTTATGAATTAGAAAATTTTATGGGTGCAGGTGGAAAGAATGATTTTTTCAGTTACATAAATGAATATACAACGAACGGAATAGCGGGAGGAGGAGGGGGAGGTAGAACTACTGCAAGTGGAGAAGGTTCTGCAGGAAATTACAATGGTGGTCGAGGTGCTGGATGGAATCCCAATAATGGCAATAGTATCGCTGCTGACCCCGGAGTACATAGAACTGGTGGTGGGGGTGGTGGCGGATTAATTTCCAATGGTGCAAGAGGTGGAGCTGGATGTGTAATTGTTAGATATAGATATAATGATTATGTTGGTTATGGTATTGGTAGTGATCCAGCAGCAGCTGGTGCTGGTACTATTGATGCATACCCATACAGATTTAATATTTTTGGTGCAGATAATGCTAATTTTGATTCAAATTTTGTATCTTATAATTTTCTTCCTTGACAAAATCAATCTTTCACATTAGAATTTTATGAATCCATACCAAATCAAATATAGTATGTTTCTCAAAGACCCTGTGAAAACAACACCACAAAATGTTCAGGAAGCAAATGAGGCACTTTTTCATTGTAAAATGACTCTTCCTGCTGCAGCAGAGCATTGTGGAATGACTCAGAAGGAAATGAAGATGACCTTTACTGAGTATCTAAAATATAATCCTCCAATTTATCATTGATAAATAGACCTTGACAATTCTAGTATTTTCTACTAGAATTTATTTACTGCTGGTGTAGCGCAATTGGTAGGAGGCAACCGACTCAAAATCGGTACAGTGTGGGTTCAAATCCCTCCACCAGCATTTAAAAATAAATATAAGAAACATAAGGAGTTTCTTATGAAATACAAAATCACACAGGCATATTGTTGGTATAACAAAGGCACTATGCTTGTGAGAATGTATTTTATAAACAATATTCCATTTACTTTTGATGAACTTCCAGAGGAATGTAAGACTGATTTGGATATCATCAAAAAAGCAGACGAACAAATTAGATGGGACCCAGAAGATTTATATCAGAAATCTTTTTATCTCATAGACGAAGAGATTCATCCCTGTTTATTTGAAGTTGAACTAGAAAATCCTGAGGATATGCCAATGGACGACGAAGAATTTGTCTGATAAATAAAGATGCTTAATCGTGGTTGTTTAAGCAGAGAGTGGGAGCAGAAATGCTCCTTTTCTTGTATAAATATGCATAACCACGATTAAAGCAGTATGAATAATTACTATACTTACGCATATTTGCGTGAAGATAGAACTCCTTGAATGCCCTGGAGAGGATTATGTATTAGGATTTTTAAATAAACGCTGGATTAAAAATGATAAATAAATTATAAGACAAGAAAAGTAGGAGAAAAAATCCCGTGGGATTGAATAAATTAGACAATTTTATAAAGAATACAGAGGGTCGTATTCTTTATGTTAATCCTAGCGACCTCGATTCGTCAGACGCTGTAGATAATCAAGGCAATTCACTTGCTCGTCCATTCAAAACGATTCAGAGAGCAATCATTGAGGCAGCAAGATTTTCATATGTAAGGGGAAATAATAACGATTTAGTTGAAAAAACTACTATTCTTTTATTTCCAGGCGAATATTCTATAGATAACCGTCCAGGATATGCAATTTACAACGACAATGGAGTTGCAAGGGCAGTTAGTCCAGGTGGAGTTGAGTATGTTGCCAATCAAGAATTATCATTAGACCTAGATTCAATTTTTGATTTAACTCAAGAAGATAATATCTTATATAAGTTTAATAGTATTAATGGTGGTGTTATAGTTCCTAGAGGATGCTCTATTGTTGGTTTAGATTTAAGAAAAACAAAAATTAGAGCAAAATATATTCCAAATCCAACAGACAATTCACCAAAAACCGCAATTTTTAGGTTGACAGGTGCCTGCTATCTTTGGCAAATGTCGTTCTTTGATGGGGATGAAACTGGTTTAGTATATACAAGTCCAAACAATTTTTCGGATACAAATAAATCAATTCCATTATTCAGTCACCATAAACTAACTTGTTTTGAATATGCTGATGGTGTCAATGAAGTTGGTTCTTATGGATTAACTGATTTGGATATGTATTATAGCAAGGTATCAAATGCATTTAATGCATATCGGGAAATAACAACTCTTGAAAAATATCCACAAAATCCAGATGCTTTTTCAAAGAGAGACCCAGAGTGGCAAATTGTTGGTGCATTTGCAAGTGACCCAATTAGTATTGATTCTATTATTTCTGGAGATGGTGTTACTGCTTCTTCACTAATTACTGTCACTACCGAATTGGCACATAATTTAAATGAAGGAACTCCAATTAAAATAAGAAATGTTGGGGTAAACAATTACAACATATCATCTAAGGTACAGAATGTATTAAGTCCAACACAATTTACATATCTTTTACCAACATTCCCTAATAATTTAAATCCAAATCCAAATGTAGCTAGTGCTACAGTAACTGTAGAAACAGATACTGTAAGTGGGGCATCTCCATATATATTCAATTGCTCATTAAGGTCTGTATGGGGAATGAACGGCATTCACGCCGATGGTTCCAAGGCATCTGGATTTAGAAGTATGGTTACTGCCCAGTTTACTGGAGTTTCACTGCAAAAAGATGATAGAGCATTTGCAAAATATGATTCATCTAGTAGAACTTACAATAAAGTAACTATTTTGCCAGTATTTGGTTCTGAATTACCTTTGGGAGCTTCTCAGACAAATACTGACAAAGTTTATCATCTTGACCCAGAAGCGATTTATAGAAATGGTTGGGAATCTAGTCACATTAAAATTAGTAATGATGCTTTTATTCAAGTAGTTTCAGTATTTGCTATTGGATTTACTAAACATTTTGATGCTGAAAGTGGTGGAGATTTCAGTATTACAAACTCAAACTCAAACTTTGGACAATTTGCACTAAGTTCTACTGGATTCAAGAGAGAAGCATTTGAAAAAGATGATAAATCATTTATCACTTCAATTGTTGTTCCAAAAGCTGTAGATATCAACACCGAAGAGAGTGTTTTTTGGATTCCTATTGATGTTGGAATCACAACACAAATAGGAAACCAAAATAGATTATATCTTAATGGATATGATGACCAATCAAATCCACCAACATCAATAATACAAGGATATGCAATTGGTGCAAGAATTTCCGATAAATTATATTTAAAGGATTCTAATGGTGTTGAAAAGAATGCTGAAATTGTGATGGGTGATGATACAACATCATCCAAAAAAGAATATAGTGTTACTACTTTAACATCAAATATTTTCACATTACCAACACATAGAATAGAAACTGGGGAAAAAGTTGTAATTAGAAGTAGTACTGGAGACTTGCCAGAAGGTTTAGAAACAAAAACAACATATTATGCAATTAAAATAAGCAATACTCAAATAAAATTAGCCTCAACATTTGCAGACTCCCAAATTGGAAAGGAAATAGCGACCAATGGTGGCAGCAGTCTTAAAATAATCAGCACTGTTTCTGGAAAATCGTCTGGAGAAATTGGTTCACCAATTCAATTCGATACATCTGCAGAAAATTGGTATATTAATGTAAAATCTGGTAGCACTCTCTATAGTTATATAAATACCCTCAATCAAAATGATGTACCAGTGACTTCGCCACCATACATTAAGAGAATAGGTGATGACAGAAGTATTGATGAAAAATTATATAAACTTAGAGTTTCAATTCCAAAAGAATTTGAAAATGCAAAAGACCCAGAATCTGGATTTGTAATTCAAGATTCAAGCACAATCACTCTGGAGGATGTTCAATTAACTACATCTTCAATCACCAATGAAAATTATGATTATAAGAGAAATCCAAGACTTATTAGTGGATGCACTTTCTCATCAAACACAGTAACGGTTACTACTGAAACTCCACACAACTTAAGAGTTGGTGATATTGTAACAATTAAAAATGTACAAAGCTCAAATAATCCAACTGGCGAATTAAACAAAGGATATAATGGTTCATTTACAGTTGCTACTGTAAGTTCCACAAATAACCTAGTTTTTACTTATAGTTCAACCGATGTTGATGGAGTTGTTCATACAATAGTTGGAAATTCTACAAACAATACTAGTATTAGAACAATTGAAAACATTGGAAGAGTTGAGAGAAGAGATAATCAACAGAATGTTTATATCTATAGAAATGAGATTACTTCAAAATACAAACAAAATATTCAAGATGGTGTATATCTAGTATACCCCCTTAACGCTTCCAATAAAGTTCAACAGGAATTTACAACAACATACTATTCACAAAATCCAACTGATTTATATCCACAGTTAGATAGAGATAATGTTGATGACAATCCATATCCAACTGCAACATATGCAAAAAGAAGTCCTTTAGGTGATGTTGAAACTAGTGAGATACGACACAGTTTAACAAGAGAATCTATTAATAAACTTCTAATAGCTTCTGGGCAATTATTAGATATTACTAGCGTATCTTCATCCGCATCATCTTTTACTATTGTACTTGATAGACCACACGGATTATCATCAACAAATAATATTGGTGATATTATTCAAATAACAGGTTCTAATACAAAAACTGATACTTATCATAGAATTACTTCTTTGCCAGCAACAAACCAAATAGTAATAACAAGAAGTAGTGGTGAATCCTTAATAACAAATACCCAATTTGCTCTTATTGTTGCTCGTTCAACTCCAATAAGCACTGGTTCTGGTAGTGGAACTGTTACA
>Ga0208161_1001211_pt1 | contig 13873 bp, 24 predicted proteins | sample CB_VirMetaG_3_FD_184538 | JGI IMG/M metagenome (GOLD analysis project Ga0208161, IMG submission 184538) | Freshwater to marine saline gradient viral communities from Chesapeake Bay - CB_1508_1S Viral MetaG (SPAdes) (version 4) | ecosystem: Environmental > Aquatic > Marine > Coastal | place: USA...
ATGGATAACTGACTATTTCTTACAACTTGCAGCGTATGCTACGGCTCATAATCAAGTCTATGATACTAATATTAATAGTGGTACTATCTTGATGTGTACGAAAGATAATTATTTTCAAAAATTTATTGTATCTGGTGGCGAGTTTCAAAGATATATGTGGGATTGGTTACGAAGAGTAGATCAATATTATAATCAATTAGGCAAAAAAACGGCGTAAATGAGCCAAGAATCAGGCATCAGGGTTCAAGCATCCGGGTTCGGGGGTCATTTGTTCCACCATAGTAACTTTTTTTACCCCTTTGCAAAAAATTTTTTTTTAAAATTTTACCTCTGGAACATGGAACACAGACCATCAAAATGCTATTATTGTTTTATACCAACACTTTTAGACGATTTTCTTGTTCCAAATTTGTTCCAACGTTTAGAACAAATTACGAAATACCCAATAAAAGCTACCTTTTTTGATTTTTTTAAAAAAAGTAAAATGATAAAAAAAGTTACTATAGATAGTAAATTAATCAATAATACCAATAATTATTTAACAATTTACAATGTTCCAAATGAGTATAAAATATAGATATGATTGCCAAAAAATCCAAATATAGAAACGTAGTAATAAATAAAAAACGATATTACTTTTATAAAATTACTTGGTTAGATATCTTAGGCGATAGTGGTCACGCAACAGTAGAAGAATTTGATAAAATGAAAACTGCTGAAATGACTACACACGCATATGTTTATTACAAAGATAATAAAGTTTTAAAAACATTTGCAAGTTATGATAACAATGATGAAGTGTTTAGTGATAGAAATGTTTATCCAATTGGATGTATTAAAAAATTAGAAAAAATTTTAATCTAACGATGAGTCTGATAATTCTTTTGGCTGTTCTCTTACTTTATCTACTAATTCCTCAATCTCTACTCCTTCGAGTATTGGACTGTAATCCTCTATTATCTGTTTCATTCTGGATTCTAATTCTTCTGTCGATAAGTCTTCTAATTTACCTGTTCGTATTATTTTTTGCTCAATGTATAATCCAGCCGCCTTTCCTCGCGCAACTTCTGCATTTACAGCAGCCGACCACGCTTTCTTTTCTCTAGCTTCATCTCTTAATTTTGCTAATTCTGTGACGTGTGAACCAAATGTAACTTCATATTTCTTTTGCCATTCAGCTCTTAACTCTCCAATGTAAGCTACTACTAGTGGATATAATTTTGGATTTTGTAATTTACTTGCAGCTTGTCTTGCTGATTCTTTTGCATAACCAGCTTCTATTGCACACTGAGTAGCTGTCTTTCTTCCTTCTTCAGCTATTAATATGTTTGCAAATTTAATTTGCTGTTCGGTTAACTTTTTTGGTAGTCCCATTTTTCTTTTTGTTTAAAAGTTTATTGGTCCATTCTTCTTCAGTTAAAACATTTTTTAAATCTTTAACTGTTACTTCTTTTCCGAAGATATCATTCCAATTTTTTTTATATGTTTCAGTAGATATTCTTGATCTACCATCCCATTTTTCCTTTTTCATATGCGACATTTTGTCCTATTATATGGTCTTGATTTTTACCACAACAATGATAATATATCAATAGTTGTTAATCAAATAACAGCGGACTCTTTGTTTGTTAGTTGGCATCGGCTTACGAAACTATTTATAGTGGATACTGGGTGCCAACTTAAAATACTAGAAATTATGCAAGGTAAAATGCTAAGACAAGTACTGGATAAGATGATGCAACACGGTGCAGCTCAAAACGCACGTGTTCAAGTATGTCTTCCTGATGGAAAGTTTTATGATATTTCTTCTTTACGTTTAATGGAAAATAAACTAATAGGTCACAGAGAATCACACAGATTAGTCTTTACTGTTCAAGCTGAAACCTGGAATATGGGTAAAGTTTTAAATAAAATTGGTTAGTCTGTTAACCTAAAAAACAAGTGAAACCAGAGACAAAATTCTATGGACAAGTTAAGAAAAATTTTACAAAATTTAGCCTCATTAGATTGGAAAATCTTAGTGTACCCGGTACTCCTGATCTATTGGTCTATAATAATAACCATCACTTTTTTACTTTAGAACTTAAAGTTACATCAACAAACAAAATACGTTTTTCCCCACATCAAATTGGCTTTCACGTGAAGCATCCACTTAATACTTTCATCTTAGTTTTTGATGCCTTAAGCAAGGTTCCAAAACTTTATGAAGGCTCCTGTATCCGGGAGCTTGTATCCGGAGGCTTGACCCTGGCACCCAAGGTTCAGGGCTGGAAAGAAATCGAAAAATTTTTAGAGCTTGTTGCTTAAAGCTTGACGCTTGACGCTTGATGCTTGAGCCTTACGGCTTGTGCTTGACGCTTCCGGCTTCAGGTTGCTTGTGCTTGACGCTTGATGCTTTAGGCTTGACGCTGGCATTATTAATAAACGTTGTTGTGTTAAACCTGTGGAGGTCTTCAGGATCTACGCCCTGAAGACTGTTACAGAATTCCGGAGCCAGGGGGCTGCGCTTAGTGCTGGGCATATGTTACATTCCAGATTGAAGGCTGCCAACAGCTCCTGCAGTCTTTGCATTCATTGTCTTGAGTAGGCGCTGGGCACATCTTGCTGCTAGCTCCAAACCATGGTTTGTCACCTGTCGACACAGTTGACACGTTAGGCCAGGATCTGGATGGCTCTTGGTCCACCATTGGCATGCTAAATCTTATAACTAGATTATCAGGACATTGTGGCAAAAATTTTTTAACCCAGGCTTCTCTCGTTGGCATCCAGTGCTGCGTCTCTGGTGTGAGCTTGCACACGGCAAAAATCTTCAGGAGATGCGCTTCGTCCTGTACATCTCCAGAGTCATGCCATCTAAAATATTTTTGTTTTTTACTATTGATTAGAAGAGCCATGGCCCCGGTCCATAGTGGATGCTTGACGCTTGCTAGTCTTCTGTATTGTGCTTCCTGCACAACTTTAAATACATAACAACCCTTCAGGGCATAGCAGCCCTCGCAGGTGCTGCCTTTAACCTTCACCAGCTTAGAGCCAGTCTTGCATTCTTTGGCAGGTAGGCCATACGCCCAGCCCGGCATCTTTGAAGGCTTGCTCAGGCCTCCAACCAGTTTTAACGCTTCTGTTGTGTTCATGATTTACTCCTTTGTTTGTTTTTTAAATTTTTCTTTTGAATCTATTTTTAACACGCTTACCAGGTACAAAACATTGTACATTTTGACGCGCGACATTTTGTCGCAGCTTGTTGCTTGACGCTTGATGCTTGACGCTTAACTCTTGAAAGAACTTCCTGCAGCTGGCAACATAGGACCTCGGAAGAGTCGACTGGTCCCGGAGGAACCAGTGCGACAAATCATTGTGCTTAATTCTATAGGCCACGTCTTTCAGCCTTAATTAAAATTTTAGCTATTTTAATTAGATCTTCTTTTGAAGCATCCTGCATCATTCCCGTAACTTCATCGTGAATGGTATCCCGATGTAGATCCGGCAGCTGCTCTTCTAATGCATTCAAATTCTCAGATTGCATTGAAGCAATTTTCTTTTCAATTGCCTCCATATCACTTCTGTCTTCATCAAACATTATATCTTCGTGTCTTATTTCTAACATAGTTTTACTCCTGTATTTATTTCTAAACATCAATGTAAGCATTAAAATTTAAATTTCAATGCTTGGCGCTTGATGCTTGATGCTTGGCCAAGTTAAGCAACATCTTAAAACTATTTCTAGCCAGAGCTCCTGCTTGAAACTTGACCCCAGGTCCATCATCATAGTTGCCTAGGTTTACCTCCAACCTGATGAACCAGGGCTCAAGTTTGGTCAAGTCGCGTCCCAGTCCATATCTATACGCGCGTTCGTTTCAATTCCGTCGAATTGAAGTTTTGGGCACCTTGACCCAGTAACCCACTTATCTTAGACCGATATCTTGCGAATTCGTCTTACGAGCGAGTTACTGGCTCAAGTGGGGTAGTTATTATCAAGGCTCATACCCCAGGAGCCTGTATGGAATAATATCAGTTAATCATTATTAATGATATCGTCCAAATTGTCGCAGGCATTTTTTAAATACCCAAAATAAAGAAATTTTGGTCCATACGTAAAAGGCTCATACTCATCTAAATCTTCGAGTGATGGTTCATTATAAAGTTGTTTTTGAACTTCATATTTATTTAAATCAAACATATCTGTCTCCTATATTTATAATTTCATTATATCATAGGACAATCCTGACTTCAAGTATTATTTTTGGACAAATTGTCGCAGGTGCGACATCTTGTCATATTATTTTAAAAAAATTTTTTTGATAAAATAGGAATATAACAAAGGAGTAAAATATGTATCTAATAGTAGAAAGAAAAAAGTTTGATAATCTTCCAACAGAAAGACAATATCTTTTTGTTGTAAAAAGTTATGAAATAGATTATCATACTGCAATAAAGAAAAAAGAGGCATTTGAAACTATTAATAATGATAATGAAGTTTGTTATCAAATCGTTTCATTTGTAGATAAAGTAACACAAACAAAGGTAGCATAAATGACAAATAAAATAAAACTAAATGCTGAAAAAAGAATTTCACTCGCTAATGAGTTTGAAAATTTTTTCAGAAATAAAGATAGCAAAGCCAGACAAGATTGGCTAAATGCAATATCAAACTTTGATGAACATAAAGATAAAATACATAGTTTGTGTCATCAAATTGTAAGAAAACATCAACCACAAGAAGATGTTGATACAATTAAAAGAATGATATCAAAGTATGGAAATAATGGTGGGGACATTTTTAATGACCATTGTTTTAATTTCCAAACACCTACGATTAATGATGAGGGCGAGGCAGACACAAAATCAATTAATATTGATTTTGGTTTGAATAGGGACTTTGCGTGTTCTTATTTTGATAAAGAATTAAGAGCAAGTAAGTTAGACCCAGACTATTCTCATAAATCAGAAAGTGGAAAGAGAAGTCCTAGCTACTATAATTCGGAAAATGAAGTAGAAAAGTATTTCGGTTATAGATCACAAAGTAGTGGGAGTGGAAAACAAAACTCTATGATAAGAGATGATTGGGATAATGGATATAATATCGAGGTCATAGGGTCATCTTATTGTGGGGAACGACAATTCAAAGTTGATAATGAAACTTATGAAATTTTAAATCAATTTAAAATTATGCAAGAGAAAGTTGTATCAACCCACGAGCAATTCCACGATTACATAAAATCTAAAATGGATAAAATTAAACTTGGTTTAAAATCTTATAAATATTTTGACCAAGCAAAAGAACTAGCCGATAAACTTGGTATGGTTTTAAATGAAACTATTTTAGACACAGAATGTAGTATGGCTTTGTCTATTTATAATCCTAGTGCGTTAGCTAGTTTGTTAGCTGACAATGAGGCAGAAAATAATAAGGCAGATATTATAGCACAGTTTAAAGCAAGAAAATTAAACCAAGCTATAAATTAATACTTGACTATGGGGCTATTCTGTTATAGGATAGTCCCATAACTATAAAGGAGTAGAAAGAATGAAACTAGAAAACAATGACACTTTCGCAATCACTTGGAAAGCAGAAAAGTATGACCAACAAAGGATATTCAGAAAAGGTTTGTGGGACGATAAATGCAAACAATGGATATCTAAGCAAGGACATAAGTTATTAACTTACTTTGACCTTGACGCACAGAATTATAGAACAGCTAAAAACTATTCTATAATTTATGATGTAGAGAATGAGAGGATAAGTTAATGACAATAATGAACGCATTAATCCTATTAGGATTAATTTTAATAATTTTTGGTTGCGGGTTTTTTATACTCGCAACCATAATGGAACGACACTATGACCGAAAACTTTGGGAACTAGAACAAAAACAGAAAGGAAAAAAATATGAGCGATTATAATTGGTGCCACGGACCAAGTTGCCACGAAAAAAGAACGCAAGACAGAATAAGAGGTGTGAAAGGTTCTAAAGTTTTAAGAACTAGAAAAATAACTTTAGATAGTGAGTACAAACGCAATGGACCTTGGTCAGTTTTTTGTAGTACCGGTTGCTATAATGATTTCTTTTATAAATATTTTATAGAAGTTTGTGCAATAGCACCAAGACCGGAGCCCTTGGAAACTCCTATTGATGTTATAGAAAGAAAGGTTCAAGGAACTAGTTATAATTGGCAGACTAGGGAAACTGAGCCGCATACTTATACAGAAAAAAGAATAGTTGATAGAATATAGGTGCGACAATTTGTCCAATGGTTCTGGGTTCTGGAATCTGGTATCATAGGACCATAAACAACAAAGGAGAAAGAATGACAAAAGAAATAAGACAAAGCATAGAATACAACGGCAAGCTTTATAGATTGCCATTTAATATTCCATCTGGTTTCTTAAGTACAAACCAAGTAATTGCTGAGAACCATTTCTCAGGCGAACCGATTGAGGTGCCGCAGTTTGTTAAAGCAGTTAGAGATGGCATATTATACTATGAATACAATGCTAGTATCACAGACAGAAACTACGGTGAGGGTAGTTCTCCAATGTGGGACAAAGTAAGAAAGGGACTAGATTGGTTTAAACAATACTTTGCTAAAGAATATATGGTGTTGTTAGATTAACACAGTCAAGAAAATTAACTAGGGTGCGACAATATGTCGCACCCCGGTAACCGAACACATAACTCCTATGTGGTTTGAGGAATGGACCTGCGACAAAATGTCGCAGGCCATAGAGGTACCAACGCAATCCTAAATTTGCAATTTTCTCAATAATCAATTATACATAAATAAAAAAGGGGTCCCGTACGTTACGGATTTAGACAAAGATTGAGATACTTAAAGACGTAAAATACTTATTGGATTCAAAACATATCTGAAAAAATTTTTTAGAAAATTTTTTCGAATGCACTTTTATGGATATTAATAAATTAAAAAAATTTGAGAAGCTACCACCTGATGTAAAAAGAGAATTAGCTTTGGTGATGGCTAAATGGAAAGAAAAGAAAAAAGAGTCTCAGATCAGAAATGATTTTATGGCTTTTGTAAAACATGTGTGGCCAGATTTTGTAGAAGGTAGACATCATAAAGATGTTGCAAAAAAATTTAATGATATTGCAAATGGAAAAATAAAACGTGTTATTATTAATATGGCACCTAGGCATACTAAGTCTGAGTTTGCATCTTATTTATTACCAGCATGGATGGTAGGTAGAAATCCAAAATTAAAAATTATTCAATCAACTAACACAACTGAATTATCTGTAAGGTTTGGACGTAAAGCAAAACAACTTATGGATTCACCAGAGTACAAAGAAGTATTTCAAACAAGATTAAAAGAAGATTCACAAGCTGCTGGTAAATGGGAAACTCAACAAGGTGGAGAATATTATGCTGCCGGTGTTGGATCTGCAATTACTGGAAGGGGTGCCGATCTATTAATCATTGACGATCCACATACTGAACAAGATGCAATGAATGCTCAAGCTCTTGAGAGAACTTATGAATGGTATACATCTGGTCCACGTCAACGTCTTCAACCAGGTGGAACAATTGTAATTGTAATGACAAGATGGAATGAAAAAGATTTAACAGGAAGATTAATCAAAGCACAAAAAGAACCTAAAGCAGATCAGTGGGAAGTTATAGAATTTCCTGCAATCATGCCTTCAGGAAAACCCCTGTGGCCGGAATATTGGAACATAAAAGATTTAGAAGCAGTTAAGGCTTCTATTCCATTATCAAAATGGAATGCACAATATATGCAAAACCCAACCGGTGAAGAAGGTGCATTAATCAAAAGAGAATGGTGGCAAAACTGGGATGGAGATATTCCACCACTTCAACACGTCATACAATCTTACGATACAGCGTTTATGAAAAAACAAACAGCCGATTATTCTGCTATTACAACATGGGGAGTATTTACACCTGATGAAGATTCAGGACCTTGCTTAATGCTCCTGGATGCATTGAAGGGAAGATATGAGTTTCCTGAACTAAGAAGAGTTGCTCTTGAGCAATACGGCTACTGGAATCCGGAAACAGTAATTATTGAATCTAAAGCTTCAGGATTACCTTTAACTTATGAATTAAGAAAAATGGGAATACCAGTTTTAAACTTTACACCGAGCAAAGGAAATGATAAACATACAAGAGTTAACAGTGTTTCTCCTCTGTTTGAATCAGGGAGAATATGGGCGCCCACCGATATGGAATTTGCACAAGAAGTTATTGAAGAGTGTGCAGCATTTCCATACGGAGATCATGATGACTTAGTCGATTCTATGACTCAAGCAGTTATGCGATTTAGACAAGGCGGATTGATTAATCACCCAGAAGATTACAAAGATGAGCCTTTACAACAAAAGCAAAAGGTGTATTATTAGATTATGTACGACAATTATTTAAAAATGATGATGGGTGGTTTGACAAGAACCAAACTAGCTCTAGGTACCGAAGACCAGGTTCAGGATTCAGGGATCAAGAGTCTTGAAAAAAAGATGGCATCAGGACCAGATATTGGTGCAACTAGAAATGATGCTGCTATGAATTTATTTGGTAAGCCACTTATAGAATTAACTCCAAAAGAATTAGATCAATTAGATGAATTTTTAGAAGAAACAGCTTCAAAAAGAAAAGCTCCATCTATTAAGATGGCTAGTGGTTATGATGATCTAGATGAAATGTATAAGCAATATGTTTTTGAAATGGAAGAGATGGGTGTACAACCAATGTCTTTCAGACAATTCTTAGAACAAGCAATCGCTGAATCAAAATTATAGGGGTAATAAAATGCCCAAGGACATCTCGTCTTATTTTCTAGAAAAAGGAGAACCAACCAGTTTAACAGACTATGTTGATATAAATGCAGAGCTTTCTAAAGGTCAGGAAATGGATCTTATTAATGCTAGAGCACGATTAAATATTCCAATCACAGAAAAACTTAAATTAGTAGATGACATTACTTATGGAAAAGTAAAAATCCCAGAATTTAATTTTACACAAGCTGATTTTGATCAAAACATTGGTTTAGAATATAACACAGATGGAGAAGGATTAAGTGGAGGTATTAGATATAATACAGCAACTGAACAACCAGAAGGATTTTTAAAATTTAGAAAAACTTTTTCTGATGGTTCAGATTCCAATAGAAATCCAACAGGTAAAAATCAATGGGGTACACCTAGAACTTTAGAAGAAGTTCAGGCATCTATAGATAGTGCTCCTATGATTGAAAAAAAAGGTAAGTTGGTTGAAAGAACTCCTAAAGATTTATATAAAGAAAGTAAATATACTAAAACAAATAAAAATGAAATACGATATATTACTAGACCAGAATATGACAAATATAAGAAAGAATTAAAATTTAAAACAACAGGAAAACCAGTTTTACAAGATCCAAATAAATCAAACATTACAAGATCAAATAAAATAAAAGCTGTTCAAGGTAGTAATATATCTTTATTAGGACAAGGACAAAAAGGAACTCAATTTAGTCACGTCTATCCATTAATTGAATCTGCACCTCCAGGTACTAAAACAACAGGACCTATTGATGCAAGTATGAATAGATATTTAGAAAATTATAATAGAATAGGTCAATCTATTGCTGAACAACAAGAAGAATTAATTAGAACAAAACCTGAAGGTTATAAAAGACAAATTGAAATATTAAACGGAAAAGCAAAAAAGAATGTTTTAAATGCTATTGAAGAATTAGGACCAGAGTTCAAAGGTCAGATTGGATACTTTCAAGTTGATCCTGATAGTGGAGAATTTAAACCCAAAGCAGGTAATTATAAAATGTCTTTTGCTGGTCTTGAAGGTGAAAGTAAAATTTATAAAGATATGTCTGGAACAGAACGTAAGGCATTTGAAAAAGAAATTTCTAAAGCAGCTAAATATGGAAAATATGCAAAACAAATTATAAAACCTGTTTTAAGATTAGCAGCTCCAATTATTCCATTTGTAGGTCCTGCGATTATGGCATCAGGAGCTTATGATGTAGCAAAAGCTGCAGAGATGGGATACACATCTCCAGATGAATTAGCTCTTGCTTATAATCTTGGACCAGAAGCAGCAGCTGGAATAGCAAGTTTAAAAAATAAAATAAGAGGACAACGAGATGAAACAGAAACCTTTATCCCCTAGAAGATTAACTACAACTATTCCACCGCTATCTGGGCCGGTTAGTCAAGGCTTGAATTATAATTATAATACTGTTAAAACAGTTAAAATTACGGAGAAAATAAATGGCAGACAACATAGACAAAGCTCTACCAAACGAGCCTAGAAAAGAATTTGAGATACCTGGTCAAGAAGAGATTCAAGAACAAGTAGTAGAAGAAGTTACAGAACAATCACAAGCACCTGAAGATGTTGAAGTCCAAGAGAATGAAGATGGTTCAGTTGATATTAATTTAGATCCTAAAGCTGCATCACCTGAAGGTGGTGACGAGCATTATGCAAACTTAGCAGAATTTTTACCAGATGAAGTATTAGGAAGATTAGCTTCTGATTTAAATTCTAAATACATGGATTACTCATCTTCTAGAAAAGATTGGGAAAGAACTTATACAACAGGTTTAGATTTATTAGGTTTCAAATACGATAACAGAACAGAACCATTTTCTGGTGCATCAGGTGCAACGCATCCTGTACTTGCAGAAGCGGTTACACAATTTCAAGCTTTAGCTTATAAAGAATTATTACCAGCCGATGGACCTGTAAGAACTCAAGTATTAGGAATACCAAGTCCAGAAAAAACTCAACAAGCAAGTAGAGTTAAAGATTTTATGAATTATCAAATAATGGACCAAATGAAAGAATATGAACCTGAATTTGATCAAATGTTGTTCAATCTGCCACTAGCAGGTTCTGCTTTCAAAAAAGTCTATTACGATGATATGGAACAAAGAGCGGTAAGCAAATTTGTTCCTGCTGATGATTTAATCGTTCCGTATACAGCTACCTCATTAGATGATGCGGAAGCGATTATTCATCGTGTAAAAATGTCAGAGAACGATTTAAGAAAACAACAAGTATCTGGTTTCTATAGAGATGTAGATTTAGGAAAACCTCAAGACAAAGAAACAGATGTTGAGAAAAAAGAAAGAGAACTTGAAGGAATAACTAAATCTGGAAAAGATGAAGATGTATTTACTTTATTAGAATGTCATGTTGATTTAGATTTAGAAGGTTTTGAAGATGTTAATCCTCAAGATGGTGAGCCGTCAGGAATTAAAATTCCATACATTGTAACTTTAGAAGAAGGATCAAGAGAAATACTTTCTATCAGAAGAAATTATGAAGTAGGTGATCCAAAGAAAAAGAAAATACAATACTTTGTACATTTCAAATTTTTACCAGGTTTAGGTTTTTATGGATTTGGTTTAATCCATATGATCGGAGGATTATCTAGAACTGCAACAACTGCATTAAGACAATTATTAGATGCAGGAACATTATCTAATTTACCTGCTGGATTTAAGATGAGAGGTATTAGAATAAGAGATGATGCACAATCTATTCAACCAGGAGAATTTAGAGATGTAGATGCACCAGGAGGAAACTTAAGAGATTCTTTCATGATGCTACCATTCAAAGAACCATCTCAAACATTATTATCTTTAATGGGTATAGTCGTTCAAGCAGGTCAAAGATTTGCTTCGATTGCTGATTTACAAGTTGGTGATGGCAACCAACAAGCAGCTGTAGGTACAACTGTTGCTCTTCTTGAAAGAGGATCAAGAACTATGTCTGCTATTCATAAAAGAATTTACTCGGCTTTGAAAAATGAATTTAGAATCTTAGCTAGAGTATTCAAGCTATATCTACCACAAGAATATCCGTATGATGTCGTTGGGGGTCAAAGAACAATAAAACAATCTGACTTTGATGATCGTGTAGATATATTGCCAGTTGCTGACCCTAACATTTTTTCTCAAACACAGCGTATTTCTCTTGCGCAAACGGAACTCCAACTGGCAACTTCAAATCCACAAATGCATAATCTATATCAAGCATATAGAAATATGTATGAAGCTTTGGGAGTAAAAGATATTGATCAAGTTTTAATTAGACCTATGCAACCAACTCCAAAAGATCCAGCATTAGAACACATTGATGCTTTAGGTGGAAGACAGTTTCAAGCATTTCCAGGTCAAGATCATAGAGCACATATTACAGCTCACTTAAACTTTATGGCAACTAATATGGCTAGAAACAATCCAATGGTAATGGCTTCATTAGAAAAAAATATTTTTGAACACATTAGTTTAATGGCTCAAGAACAAATTGAATTAGAATACAGAGATGAATTAGTTCAATTACAACAAATGCAAATGATGATGCAACAGAATCCACAGATGGCTCAACAGTTACAAATGCAAGTAATGATGATGACTCAAAGAATTGAAGCTAGAAAAGCTCAACTGATTGCTGAAATGATGGAAGAATTTATGCAAGAAGAGAAAAAAATAACTTCTCAATTTGATAATGATCCAATTGCTAAACTAAGAGCAAGAGAATTAGACCTTAGAGCTCAAGAAAACTTTAGAAAAGAGCAAGAAGGTAAGGATAGAATGAATCTTGATAAGATGAAAGCAATGATGAATCAATCTAATCAAGATGATAAGCTTCAACAAAATGAAGAATTAGCTAAATTACGTGCTGATACATCAATTGAAAAGACAATCTTGAGTAAAACTTTACCAAGTACTGATTCAATGATGAAAAATCAGGGTAGTATGATGCCAAATATCAAAGTAATGCGAGGAGGCAACGAATAAATGAGAAAAAAGATGACAAAAGCACAGAAAAAAGTTAAAACTGTGATGAAAGAGTTCAAAAAAGGTGAACTCAACATTGGTAAAAGTCCAAAAAAAGTAAAAAGTCGTAAACAAGCTATTGCGATTGCACTTTCTGAGGCAGGTAAAAGTAAAAAACGAGGTTAATTATGGAAAAACTAGATAAAATCAAAGATGTAAAAGTTGGTGAGCAACAAGTTGAGATTGATCCAAGATCAAAAACAACTGCTAACAAAGCTTTCAATTACATTGGTACAGGTGGACCTGAAATGGAAGTTAAAGGTCAAGGTGCAGTACTAAAAGAAAAAAATAGAAAATCAAAAGCGTACTAATTTTATGATTCCTTGGGGTTTATTAGGTCAAGGTTTAAAATCTGGACTAGAAATATACAAGAATAAAAAAGCAGCTGACGTTGCAATGTCAGAAGCTAAACTTCTTCACATTGAAAAAATGAAACGTGGAGAAATAGAGTTTAGTGGTAAGATTGCAGAAAATCAAAAATCAGACTGGAAGGACGAATTTGTACTTTTGACAATTTCTTCACCTCTGTTTTTGTTAGCATATTCTGTTTTTGCAGAAGATGAAAAGATGCAAGAAAAGATTGACTTGTATTTTCAAAAATTACAAGAGATGCCTTGGTGGATAGTGGGACTTTGGGTTTCAGTAGTCGCTGCCATATATGGACTTAAGGCAACTGATGTGATAAATATGAATAAAAAATAAGGAAAATAAAATGAATAAAAAAAAATATAAAGATCTAGTTTCTAAAGGAGTCATTTCAGATAAAGTTGACGATTATGACGTTGTTGAAATTCTTGCAAATATCAAAGATATGAAAGATATTGTAAAAAGATCAAACAAAAAAGGTGGCGGAATTTGCAAAAGAGGCAAAGGACGTGCTTATGGTAAAAATTCATAGGAGAATAAAATGTCAAACAGAAGATGGAATAAACAAACTAGAAAAATGTTTAATCTAGGAGGCAGAGCTAAACTAGATGCAAACAAAGATGGTAAAATTACTGGTGAAGATTTTAAAATGTTAAGAGCCGGTAAGAAGAAAAAAGAAAAAAAAC
>Ga0208161_1001212_pt1 | contig 13871 bp, 12 predicted proteins | sample CB_VirMetaG_3_FD_184538 | JGI IMG/M metagenome (GOLD analysis project Ga0208161, IMG submission 184538) | Freshwater to marine saline gradient viral communities from Chesapeake Bay - CB_1508_1S Viral MetaG (SPAdes) (version 4) | ecosystem: Environmental > Aquatic > Marine > Coastal | place: USA...
CCGAACAAGGATCCGGCAGGATACAACGAGTCGGGAAGCGTAGGAAGCGCAGCACCAATACCAACAATCTTCGTAAGATCAAGCGCATCAGACTGGCCCGGATTATGCGTACTAGCATGAGCCGTAGGAGTACGAGCATCAGTAAGCCTAGAATCAGAATCCACCACAGCCGTACCAGTAATCTGACTAGGCGCCAATTCTAACTCGTCACTACCACCCGACTCGTGACTAGTAGCGTGCGCGGTTGGAGTCCTCGCATCCGTAAGACGCGAATCAGAATCAACAACAGCAGTACCCGTAACCTGATTAGGAGCAATCTCAATCTCATCCGTACCGCCAGACTCGTGCGACCCAGCATGAGCAGTAGGAGTTCTCGCATCCGACAATCGGGAATCACTCGTATACACAAGATTAGCCGTATCACTAATACCATGCACACTCTGAGTATCACCAATATGATCGTCAAGAGTAGACGCATTCTCCCACAAGCCCGTCAAAGAATTATACTCAAGAATATCCTTATCCGTAGGCGAACCAGTCACAACATCATGCAACTCGTTAAGGTACTCGCCCGTCTTCATACGAACATAAAGAATGCCCGAACTAGAATTTTTCTTCGTAACAATCGCAACAGGCAGATTAAGATCCGGAGCGGTCGGAGCAGTAGAAGTCAACAAGCCCGGAGTATTAGGATCAAAATACAAAACCGTCCCAACAAGCCAAGCATCAGTATTCACATTACGGACATAACCATCCGTAACCACATAACCCAGCGTATCATCCGCAATATTCTCAGCGGCAATACCAAGCATATACTGGGCAGCAACACTACCGTCAGCCACGGCCAGATCAATATCAATCCGATCACCCGCCGCACCAACGGACATCACAGCGCTCATCTTATTAATCGTAGAACCAGTACCATTCTTAGCATAAATAACGTGCTTCTGGCCCAGCGGTAACTTAACATGACCTCCCTCCAAGCCAAGAATCAAACTACCATCATCCGCGCTCCACACAAGACGAGCCTCAGAATCCGACTCTGGAGTAATATTATCGAACTGGACACCACGCACACCAACCAGAGAAGCATCAAAATCAGCATTAGCATCACGCAGGACTAGCGTATCAGGCGTGCTCGTCTCGGTACCAGTAGTCGCACTATTCGCAACCTTACCAGCAGTACTAATCGTATCCAACTTCGTATCAACAATCGCAGCACTAGCATTAATATCATCATCAACAATTGTACCATCAAGAATCATATTACTCGTAACAGTGCCCGTATCAGTCGTAGCGACCAGATCAGCCGTATCTGCAATACCATGCACATTCGTTGTGCTCTGAACATGCGTAAAGAAAGCGGTTCCCTGAGACTGGGCAAAAACATCCTGCACAAACTCTGTCGTAGCAATCTTCGTTGTATTATCCGTATTCGCCTGCGTCGTAGTCGTAGGACTACCATCAAGATCAACGTTTGACTGAATCTTACTACTCGTAACATTCGCATCCGCAATCTTAGCCGTCGTCACACTATTCGCCCCAAGATCAGCAGCCTGAATCGTACCATCAAGAATCTTATTCGAAGTCACACTATTCGCAGCCAACTTCTGATTCGTAACAGCAGCATCATCAATCTTCGCAGTCGTAACCGCATCATTCTGAATCTTAACAGTAGAAACACTATTAGAAGCCAACTTCGGCTCCGTCACGCTACCATCAATAAGATTAGCCGTAGCAATAACGGCGGCAGCAATACTCGGATTAGGATACGTACCCGTCAAATCACCACCAGCAGGATCACCCTCCTGCATAAGAACATTCTGACCAGTAAGAGGATAACTAATCCCCATCAGATCATACGTCTCCTCAATCTTAAAAGCCAACTGCTCAATACGAGAAGCGATTAGAGAAATACTATCCGAAGCAAGCGGGTATGGGAAATAATACTTTGGGGTCGAACCTGTGCTCATACATCACCTCCTATAAACAGCCTGCTCTAAACGATCAATGCGCTCAGAATCAGTAAGATTACCAGTATCAATATACGTAGCGTTCCTCTCAAAAAGAACCTGCCGAACAATCGAATTAACCTCGTTACGAATAATCGCAACCATCCAACGCTCAAAACGCTGCCGATCAGAGGCCGAAGAAAAATCAAACTCTTCCATAATTACATCCTGCTCTGCCGAAGCGGACGGAAACCAATGCTCCACGAGTCAATAGCGATACGATGCGGCTTCTCCGCGGAACGATAATTCTCCGGACGATAACGATTCATCTGATACAAACGAAAACCCATGCTCGGATAGCGCCAACTAATCTTCTTCTTATGCCGCTCAAACGCAGAATCAGACAAGTCGTACCACGTAAGACCCTTACCCTCCAGCGTGGACCATTCGGAACGATCCGGAGATAAGACTCGGGGAAGAACATTATCTTCAACAAAACGCCACGAGTATAACTTATCCTCCAAAATAGCCCAGTTACGCTGCCGCTTCTTCTGAATATCAATACTATCCTTATCCTCATTATCAACCACGTCGAGCCGTAAACCGCCCTCGATGAAATAGAGGTTTAAGAATAATTGTCGGAACCACTTCTTCAGTGTCGGGTCTCCGAACGTGTAATGCTTGGTTTGGATGTAGAAGTCGGGTCCCTTGTAGTAGAGTTTAGGATTCTTACCAACATTCTCGCACAATTCGGCGTCCTCGCTGACAGTATGATCGTACTCGGTGCTCAGCATAGAGTCTACGCTTAACAGTCGAGCATACACGCCGCTCATGTTAATCGACGGACCATCATCCTTAGGATTAACCGAGTCGTAAGCCGCGAAACCCTTTACGCCGCCAGACTCGCCACCGATCTGATCCAACTTCACAAAACCCTTGAAACTAAAATTACTAATCACACTCATAGCATTCGTAGGAAGGTAGATAGCGAACGTGATACCCTCCGTAAGGTTAAGCGGTCCCCACACACCATTCGCAGCATTCCAAAGCGCGTTACTTGCAGCGGCCGGAATAATCTGTACTGTTCCGTTAAACGTGCTCGGAAGAGACGCGCTAAGCGTGATCGTATCCGCATCCACAATAGTAGCAACCGTTAAACCAGCGGGAAGACCGAAACCAAGAACCTTATCACCCACATTAAGATTAGACGTATCATACGTATACGGAATACCGGTGTCCGAAGCAATACCGCTAACAGTCAGGCCATCAACAGTATTTAACGGACTAGAAACACTAGCATTAGGGAACGAATAACCACTACCCCACACAGGAACAGTCGAACCCGTCGAAGCGCCACTCGCCTCATACATCTTAAGATAATCCCAATAAATTGGAACATTACCATAATTAGGGTCCACATCTTCCATCGAAAAATCAGGATCCCAATCACCAAACTGGAAATTCTCAATAGCCGGAGTATTCCCAATATCCTGAGCATACAACGGCTCGTAACGAATAGGCTTATAAATCGAATTAAACGAAGTAAAATGAATGAACAAATAATCCTTATGCAGGAACGAGTAAATATGATTCTTAATCGCGTCAAACGACTTAATACTATCAGTATAATACACGCCCATATTCGTCTCGGTCAGATTACGAACCGTCGCGCCATCAAAAAACAGGATACCGACCTTAGAAGCCCAGAAGACGCCGCCACCATACTCCACAATACTCGAAGCGCTCAAACAACCCTCAGGATATAATTCTTCCACACTAAAGTTAGCGCGATAATTACCACGAATTAGATACGTCTTATCCTCTTGGAACACAACAAGGCCCGCGTTTGACGAGGCCATGCCACGCATCTGCTGAGCGCCAGGAAGCACAATACTGTCCGAAGCGTCCTGGGACAAGTCAACACTCTCGGAATTATGATACGCAGAGAACACAATACGATTATGCGTCTCCGGCGTGCCAGCATTACCAAACCATTGATAACCAGCATACGTCGTATTAAACACTCCCGCTCGACGAGTAGCATTATTCCCAACATAACCCGTTACCGGAACATTATAACGATATGCAACATACTCGTCCGCATTCATCGTAATAGCGCCATAATGCGTAGTGCTAACCTCAAGGGTCTGATTATCCGTAGTTGTACCTGTAACCACGTCAGCAACCCACTCGCCATCACTAGCCCGATACACGCCCCAATCATCACCAATACCAGCCGCAGCGAAATGACCCTCACCCTCAGTGCCAATCGCGCCACTAACAATAGCGCCACCATTACCATCATACGTAATCAAACCACGACCATGATTATGAATATACGGACGCACATTAACAATCTTAATTGTCTGATCCTCCCAATTCGCAGAAGTATCAGCATTAGTCTCATGCCCATGCGTACGAATAATATCCTTCTCAAGCGTAATCTGATTACTGATAAAACTCTTCACAGTACCAATATAATATTCACTAGCACCATCCACGCGGTACACAAACTGTCCCGGAGACAACAAAGAAGTATCAAAAGCGTCCGTCACACTCGTCGGAGGAGTGCTCGTAGTAGCCGTACCAACCTTCGCATTAATCTTATTTGTAAACGTAGACGTAGCACCAGAACCCGTCTTACCAAAATCCACATTCGCAATCGTCATCGTACGACCCGTACCGCCACGCCAAAAATACAGAAAATGCTCATTAGAACCGCCATCAGCAATCCCATACTCCTCCAACAAACCAATAAACACGCCACCACCAAGAGCAGGCCGACTAAACACAATCGAAGTCTCATTCACCACATCAAGCGGACAGAAACACTGAGCCTTATACTCATCATCATAAAACAGAACACGAGTCGAACCAGGACCAGCCACAACAATACCGATCCGCGCCTCATTATTTGGATTAAGAGTACTCACAAGCCCAATAACACGCTCATTATCAACATTAGGCTGAGAAAGAATCGCGCCAGAAGAATCAAACAAACGCACACCCTTCCAAGGCGCACGCCGACGAATCATACCCGCACGATCAAACAACACATCCTGACCCCAACGAATAAACGAATCCGGAATAAACGTACCAGGAGCGGCCTGATTCATCCCATTAACCGCACCAACCTGATTAGCAAAGGTCAAACCAGACACACAACACCCCCTTAATACGTCCAATCATACGAATCAGTCACCACATGCACCGTATCCGGACGATCATACTGACGCATCCAAACATCATTCCGCATCTGCTGATACCGAGACTCGTACATATTCTGAAACAACGCTGCCTGAGGATCATCATTCACAAGAAACGCCTTAATAAGCGCACCATACACAATCAAACTATGATGACGCGCAGGAACAAGAAACACACCCGTATCCTCCGCAACCGTCGTACCAACAGGCGTCTGAGTATAATACAAGCGCACACTCGTATCACCAGGAAACTCTGGAAACACAAACAACTCGTCACCAATAAAATAATAACGAGTCGGATTATACGTCGCATTAAGCGTCTTATAATTCTTTTCAATCACATCGCCACGCTCAGGAACCAGAACAATATTATTCGTAAGATCCGTGAAACTCAACACACTACCTACACGATACTCCGAAACAACATTATTCTGCACCTGACCAGTCGAATACGAGAGCGTATGCGTATTCGTCGCATTAACCAGGCCAAAAACACCATCGCTCGTCAACTGGCTCGTGCCAGAAGGAACCGTGAACGCTTGTGCACGCTCCATAAAAGGCCAAGGCTCACGAGTGACCAGATCCAAATACGCCTCATTAATAAGCGACAGTTTCTGAGAATCCTCAAAATCCTCAAAACCATACAAATCCATCTCATCAAACATCTCATCAAGAGTCACCCGCGTCACCCCCCTTCGGAATATCAGAAGAAATAAACTCCTTAATAACAGGACTCTTACCATGCCTACGCATAAAATGCTCCACAACCTCCGCAGACTCCTCAGCAGCCTCATCACCAACACGCCGCGCATTCTTACGATACTCTTCCTGCGAACGGATCACCTCATCATAGATTCTATTACCATTACGCAGCGTATCACCCTCACGAAGCCGCATCATAACCTCATCAACCGCAGGAACCTCACGACCAAAACCCATCACCGGGAAAGGATCACGAGGACGAGGCATCTCAATAAACACACAATAATCGCCCGTCTCCTTATTTAGCCCGAAAAACAAGCGCTCATCATACTCCTTGACCGCGGAATCAACACGGATCTGGTCCCACGTCATCTCACCCCTGCCAGGAATATAAACACCCATTAACAATCCCACTTTCTCAAAGCCTTATTAATACGACTATTAGGATCCTTAGCCGTCTTAGCGCTCGTATTACGCCTCTTATGACCCAGCATACGAGCACAGAACGACTTACGACGCGCAGCGGCCTTAGGGCTCCTAGAAGCCTCCGAAGCGGACACAGGGCGCTTAAGCGTCCCACCAGTCTCGGCCTTATACGAGGCACGACCCTTAGCGTTCAAACCGCCATCAGGATCCTTACCTTCCTTACGCTGCCACGCGGGAGTACTCATCCCTGACCCCGACGCCTCTTAAAATAACGATAACGATACTTCAAATGAGCAAACATACTCACACGATCACCCCTTCATCTTATTAAAAGTAGCGCGAGCAATCGACCATAACTTCTGCTCAGACCAGGAAGGATTATCCCGCTTAAGAGCCGAATAAATCTCATCCAACTTTTTAGGCATAACACTCCTCCAAGTAAAGAACAGGGAGGGGCCGAAGCCCCTCCCCACCCCGATTAGAATCCAGCGTCCGCGCCGCCGTCCACCTCAAGGAAACCAGCCACCGCAGCAGCCGCGTCACCCTTGATAACGACCTGGTTGTTACGCCGAGTGGCGCCCAGGTTCAGGTAACGGGTCATAATAGCCTCGAAGGCATCATAATCCGCCCGCTGACGCAGAGTCTGACCATCCGCATCCAGGAAGTGCCAATCCTGATCCGAGAACACCTTCATCGTGGACTCGTCCAGAATGTACATCAGCCCGTACGGAGCATCAATATCCGCAATAAGCGGCATCCCGTTATAAGACAGCGTCTTGAAACCGGCCGCATAATTCAGCGACGCAGGATCAACATAACGCACGTCCTCATTCAGCAGGTCGTAGAACTCGCGCTGCAGACCAAGCGAAGTGATAACCGAAGTCGGCATACCACCATTGATCCGAGCCAGGTTCAGAGCCTGCTGAATCACGTCAAGGGTAAGGACTCCGCCCGTAGCCTCAACGCGAACATTATCCCACCACTGCGACGTAGCAGCATTAATGCCACCAAACGTATTCGCAGCAGCATCCGGAACGATACGACGAAGACCGTCAATCTCGTCCGACAGGGAGTACGTGTTACCAACAGCCGGAGTAACCGTCTGCACGCCAGCGCGACGAATCGTATCATCGTCGTCAAAAGCGGCCGTAGAGGTCTCCGTCACCGTAACCGTACCCGTCGTCACGTTCACCGAAGCGACCGTGAAAACGGCACCACCAGCATGGGTATGATCCGCCGAAACGTTATCATCATACACATTAACCTTCATGCCGGGATAAATCTGACCCTTACGAAGCGGCTCAGCGCCAACCTCGATAGCGGTCGTCGAGTGAGTACCCCCAGTCACGGCAGTAGCGATAGTACCAGTACCATCACCATAAATCTGACGAGCCAGATCCTTCTTAAGGTCATTCCGAATACCGTCAAGTTCCGACTTCAGAGCCTGAAGGAACGCCCCAGCCTCATTCTTAGTCTTCGCCATCGACGGACCCGTAACCTCAACACGACCATACAGGTACTTCAGATCGTACACGGCCTTATCGTACGCCTGCGAACCAGCAGCCGGAAGAGCCTGAGCCTCGCCACGCGCACCGATACCCGTAGAACGACCATAATGAAGCGGAACATAAGCCCGCTTACCTACCAGGTCCTCCGACTTCGTCTCAAGACGAGACAGCAGAAGAACCTCATTGTTTAACTGCTCAGCGACAGGCCCAAGGTAATACTCCTTGAGAATCTCGCTAAGCGTATTAAGACTAGCAGCCATTAATACACCTCCAATTAGGAAATGTTACGAATAGCCTCCATCGCAGCCTTATGAGCATCATCAAGAGACTCGAAAGACCTACCAGGAACACTAGACGGCCCGCCAGGAGCCGGAGTCGCGCCATGCGGCACCTGCTTAGACTCCAAATAAGAGCCAAGCATACGCTGCTGAATAGCATGATACCGCTCCTGAGCCGCCATAAGATCACCATCAGTAGCATGAGCCAGATCATAAATCGCACCAATATCATCATCAGAATAATGAGGATTAGTAGTACGAATAGTCTGCTCAGCCGCCTCCAACTGACCAAGAATCTCCTGCTGCTGCTGCGACTCAAGCATCTGCTGCCTAAAAGACCGCATCTCCTCAAGTTCCTTAGCAAGAGCAGGCGGAAGCCCCTCGTAACTAGAATTATCAACAACAGGCGCCTCAACCGGAACCTCAGGCGTCTGATTAGCATACCCAACTTCCTGCAGACGATTCTGAATAGCGGACGCAAACTCAGCAGCAACCTGAGGGTCCGAATCCATAGCCTTCCACAGATTGAGAATACCAGTAGCCTCATCCGGATCAACACCAACTTCGGATAACGCCTCGTACTGACGACGAACATCCGCAATCTCCTGAGTCTTACGAGTGTAATCAGCCTGCATAGACTTATACACCTGTTGCATATCCTCAGGAAGTGTATTCGGATCAAACCCCGTAAAGGATTCCGGCTCTACCGGATTATCCTCAACTCCCGAATGATCCTCGACAGCAACCGTCCCAACATCCTCATCAGGAAGTTCCGCCGACAAAGCCGCCTCAGCGGCCTGCAAATCAACCTCACTCATCTAACCAATCCTTTCGTTTAAGAGTCCAGCGTATTCTGGTTGCTCTTCAACCTCGGCATCAATAATCTCCGCCGAGCGATCCTGCGCGGCCAAAACAAGGCCCTCAGCGAAACCACTCATCAGTTCCGCCAACTCCTCCCTCGAAGGCAAAGTATGAACAGTCTCAGTTCGCTTCGTAGCCAGACCAGACGCAAGACGAATCTTATCATCCATAATCCCAACCACCGTAGCAATTGCTGACAACTGCTTCACCTCAGCCTGAGGAATCAACTCTTCCAACTTATTCATCGCACTCTCACGAACACGATTAGCATGAGACACAAACTCGTAAGCCTTCGCGTCCACATGATCCATCACATTCTCAGGAGGACCAGTCTCATTCCAATCACGAACCCAATGACGCAGCGTACCATGCGGAACGCCCGTATCCCGAGAAGTGCGACGAGTATTCTTCTCATTCGCAATCCAAATCACGTACGCAGCCGCACGATCCTCATCCGTCCACTCAACACGACTAGACATTAATCCTCGCGGCCTCCTCCTCCATCTGCTGACGCATCTTCTGCTGGAACTTCATCTCACTCTCCTGCATATCCCGCATCGCAGCAATACCCTGCTGATCCTGCTGACCCTGCTCGCCCTCAGCATTCGGCTTATCAAGATTATCAATAACAACCGTCTCAAGCGGCGGCTCCAACAACTCCTCAGGAGTAACACTCTTAATCCCAGTCGAATTAATAATCTTAGAACCAGCCGTCGGACCAACCGTACCACGAAGTTGCAGCGACACACGCGGCGCCTGACCCTCAGGACCAGCCTCCTCCTGCTGCGCCATCATCGTCAACTCGTAATGCTTATAAAACCGCGCACGAGCCTCCATAGGCATCGACTCGAACTCCGCACTCTTCATATACGCAGAATGAACATTCAAATGCACAGCCTTATTCTCAAACGGCAACGGCTGCAAACCAGCCTCAGACAAGCCCTCAAGCATCGAAGGATCAAACGGCACCGGCTCACCAGTATTCGGATCCATCTGCGGATTAAGCATCATCTCCATAATCTGCATCTCCGCCTGCTGAGCGGCAGGCTCATTAATAATCCCACCATCAATCAACTTATCATGCTCCCGAAGGGCCTGCTCCTCATCAGCCTCAAACTCCATCTGAAGCGTCTTAAAATCAGCCATATCAAGATACTTATACGCCTTCGCAGGACTCAGAATACCCATCTGCAACATCTGCATCACACGAGCCTGACGACCAGCACGAGTACGAGGAAGACCAGAACCAGCCTCAACCTTCACCTGCACACCAGCAATCATATCCGCGCCCTGGAAACGCTCCACCTTCGGCTTAGAACCAGAACCATTAAGAATCAGCATACGAGGCTCATTATAATACTTCTGAGCCAACTGAAGCATCTGATTACCAGCACGCTCAATACTCTTCTCCATAAGCAGAATCTGCGGAGCCAAACGATCCACCGCGGCCTCCTGCAGAAGATCAATCGCCACACCAGCCTCAACATTCGGAGGCACATCACCCTGAATAATCTCATTCAACCCGAAAATATCACGCAAACGCTGACCAAGATCCTGCAAATGATCGAACACATAGCCAGGAAGACCCGGAATCGGAATGCTCTGCGGAACCTGACCGGCAACAGGATTATACTCAAAAATCGCTCCAGGCTCATCCGTAATACGCTGACGAAGCGAACCCACCGGAGCCAGCATCTGCGGCTTCAACGTAAGATTCTTATACTCAATCATCTGCGACAACGTACGATTAAGTTCCTTCTGCAACGGAATCGCCTGCTCAACAATACTCTGATCCCACAACTGGCCCGGAACACGAATACCCGGAAACTTCACCAAAGGCAACTCCTCAAACGGGTAAGGCCACGGAGCATCATACAAAATAATATCCGGACTCTTCGTAAACACCACAAAACGACCCTCAGGATACTTCGGACCAGGAAGAAAATACCCATAAAACACCTCGCGCACATTCTCCTTCGTCTTCGCCTCAAACGACGCAAAAGGACCAGGAAGCGTCTCATCCGGATACCGATTAATCGCATTAGGCTTCAAACGAGCACCATAACGATCCTGAATCTCCTTCGGATCCATAGGATGCACACAAAACGCATACTTACAATCCTCAAACACCTGAGCAGAATCATCAAGAAGCACATCAAACGGCGACATAACATCCACCTTAATCTCGCCCTGATAGACCTGCTTCTCAAACGCTTTAGAATCAGCGCCAGACTCGTCAAGAAACTTCGCAAAGAAATGCTTCACAAGCGGATCCACAATAGGCTGACCCTCAGGATCCATCATCACACGCATCCCCTTACCAGCCTTATCATCCCACGTAATCTTCCAAAAACCATTCCCACAAATAATCGACCAGATCATCGCCTCCTCACGCTTCTCCGTCAAATGAAACGAGTCCCACCAATAATCCAGCAGATTCTCCGCAACCTCAGCAGCCTTCTGAGCCTCAAACGAGCCCTGACCAGGCGTACCATAAAACTGCGGCTTAGACTTCACCAAACGCGCAAGAAGACTCTGCGTATTCGGAGCAATCTGATTCGAAACCAAACGCACCCGATAACGCGGCTTATCCCCATCATCCGTAGGAAGCGACTCAATACGACGCGACTTACGATTATAAAACACATACTGCTTACCCTTATAAAAGGCAAGATTAATCTTCCACTGGCGCTCCATCATCTCACGCTGAGCACGAAGATCATCAACCTTCTTCACCAGTTTATCGGCAGGGGCAAACCCCTTAATGTTCTCATCAGAATACGTATCAGAAGTTACCTCTGCCACCACTCACCCCCTAATTAAATTGCAAATCAGTCGGCGCCAAACCAGCGCTCTCAAGAAGATCCTTATACTCGTGAGGAGTAATAATGCCCTGACTCAGAGCCCAATCAGCGTCCTGCTCGTCCTCAGTCACTCGCAGAGTCCCCGACGGGACTTCGATAGGCTTTGCGCCCTCCAGTCTTAGCCTTTCCAGCCTTAACCGTTCCTCCTCCAGGGCTAGCATCCGCTCGCTCCACTCGCGGTGCAGGCTCAGAAACTCGCTCATCAGACTTACAATCGCAGTTGTCTCCGCAGAGTTTAAGTCCCGCCGCCTTAGCCAGTTCAACAATGGTCTCCTCCTTAATAACCCGGTAACGACCCTTCTTCATCCAGTTCGTAGACTTATTCTTAAAGCCAGTAAATACTACATCCTCACCCTTATGGATGCGTTCTCCCGTGATAGCGTCGCCACAACCCTCAACCGTCTTACCTTTCGTAATATTCACCATATACTCCCCATAAACTCGTCAACATAATAGTCTTCCTTCTTCACAGAAGGCCGGTCATTAACAACCCAGTCCGGCAAGCCGCCCGGATTATCGTCTTTTTCGTCAAAACTAGCCTCTCCGAGGAGCGCACCAGCCGTTCTAAGCGCAATTTCAACCGAGTCCAAGCAGTCATCCTTCGGATTCGTCACACTAGCATCATAATTGATCCACTCGTCAATAAAATCCTTATGCTCCGCCTTAATCAGGACCTTTCCGATGCGAAAAAGCGGACTCATAGCCATAATACGCTCAAACTTCTTACCTTTAGCGAAGATTGGGACGATTGGAGGCATAGAAGGAAGCCTTTCGGCCTGCTGCACAAGAGCGGCCTGGTAAGCATTCGACTCAATACCGATAATTTCGGGACGATGCTTAATATGAAACTCTTGAATCTTCTCCAACTGCTCCACAAACGGAATCTTCGCCGCATATTGCTCCAAAAGAAACACCTGATTCGACTCTGAAACACCCACAACGCTAATAACGAAGCGGTCACCACGCCCACTCATACTCACAGCAGGGTCTACACCAATATACTTTCGTAATTTTTGTAGTGTTCCGTCGCTCGTGCGGGGAAGATCATCCTCAGTGTAGTATTTTAACCATTCGCCAGACAAGTCTCGGCCAGCCATCGAGTCGAAAGCGGCCATATACTCTTGCGCGAACAATAATGGGTGATAGCGCTGCTTCGTGTATTCCCACTCGCGCTTCGGAAAGTACGGATTATCAATACTGCGATACTCGACGCGACCCTGATTCGGGTCCTTCATCGCGTCCTTATTCCAAAACTCCTCATAAAACCAGTTTTTCCCGTCCGGAGTAGTCGTCGTAATCAGGAGGCCCTGCTTATCGGAGAGTGCTGGCCGCATAACCTGCCACGGCTCCTCACTCCTAATGAAGGCTGCCTCGTCCATCCAAAGAATATCCAGACCAGCGCCACGAAGGCTCTGCGGATCATCCGAAGACTTGAACTCGACGAGACTACCATTAGCAAACTCAAAGGTCATTGCGCCCCTATTTTCCTTTACATCCTTACCGATTTCTAAACCGGCTTCCGTAATAACCTTACGCAAAGTCAGGAGCGCGGGCCGCAAGACCTTATAATCTTTACTTGTCGCCCAAACCCAGAGAGGATTCGTATTATCCTTCCCATAAGCGTCTTTATGGAATTGTTCCGGGTAGAGGCAGTAGAATAAGACTTCCCAGGCGGCGCTCAGCGTTTTCCCTCCGCGGCGACCAGCGACCAGGTGTCTAAAACGAGTTAAATTATCCTTATTACTATTAGCATGAAACAAGCATTGGTAATAGTGTGGCGCGTATCCTTGAGATAAGAACCAGCCGAACTTTTCTGGAAAGGTCAGCATGATGTCTTTTAGCGCGTTCGCGTCTACTGTGACGCCGTCCTTAAAAGTATAGTTGGGCATTAGCCGCTCCTAGTGTGGCCTCCGCGCGTTACACGAACCACACTTACGCATATAATATTGATTCTCACTAGAACACTTAACACAAGACCAGGATTCTTTTGGAACATCAATCTTGCGGATTTTTGGTTGAACATTAGAATTAAACATAATAAACCTTAAAAATTAAGCGGCTTCATAAGAGCCTG
>Ga0208161_1001217_pt1 | contig 13841 bp, 23 predicted proteins | sample CB_VirMetaG_3_FD_184538 | JGI IMG/M metagenome (GOLD analysis project Ga0208161, IMG submission 184538) | Freshwater to marine saline gradient viral communities from Chesapeake Bay - CB_1508_1S Viral MetaG (SPAdes) (version 4) | ecosystem: Environmental > Aquatic > Marine > Coastal | place: USA...
TGGCGTGTGATGCGTTGGTTCCAGACCGCAGTCTCGATCTGCTTCTTGGTCGCTGTCTTTGCCAATGCCCGATAGCGAGATCCGGGCTGGCACTTGACGCAGAACTTAGACTCGACAAAGACCAATCGTTTTCCGGAGTATCCACGATGCACTGCCTGTCCGACTGTGAGCGGTCGGTTGAACTGCCGCAAGGGCAGTTCCCGCTCACACTTGGGGCAGCGTTTGGTTCGCTCATACATCGGGGCAACGCTCAAGCAGAGCAATGGTTTTCAGGTCAGTCACCGGGGTGTCAGGTGCTGTTGAAAGATACCATTCTCCGTTGCTGTATGTAGCGACGCGTTCGCCATGCTGTTGCACAAAGGCTCGCGACTCGGGGAAGCCGTCTCTTGGAACGTGCTGCGGTTGCACTAAGTAGACTGCTTTGCCGCCATCGGGTAGGTCAGCAGTCCAGTAGGTGTAGCTCAATGAGATGTAGGTCATTTGATTGCTCCTTGTTTCAACATGATCCTTACTTGATGCGTTGTAATAGACCGCGCGGCGTAGCCGATCCACACTTCGCGGACAAACTGGCGCGGGTTGTCCGCAGTCCAGTAATCCCATCCGTTGCGTACCTTGCGGCGATGAGAAAAATGAAACCGTTTCTCGTTGAACCCGCCTGCATCCAATAGCGAGAACGGATCAAACCCTTTGGGTGGGGTGTGTGCTGTCATCTTCTCTCTCCTGTTGCTTTGGCGATGGCTGCTCGGGCAGCCTTAAAAACGTGCTTTGCGCTATCGTCTTTTTCGTACTGGGAAAAGTAATGCGCCATCGCATCAAGAGCCGCCAGCAGATCCGGCGCGGCGGCAATGAGTAACGCGTCGTCCGCATTCATCACCCTCGCAATCAGTCCTGTGCCACCTGCCGATCGGGGCGTGGTGACAAATACATCCATCTCTGCGTCGATCCCCGGTTCAGTTTCGACCATGTGCCAAGGTGCTGGTGTATGTTTGTTCATTCTGTTCCCCTCTCAATGTCCAAAATCTGTTGGTCGTAATCTTCGTCGGTGCCATCGCACTCGACAGTAAACATCTCAGACGCAGCGACGCTTGCCTCATCCTCGGAGCCAGCGTCAACGGTGTACGTCTTCGTCACCGTGGCACGAATAGTTACTGTGTATGTTGTCATCTTCTCTCTCCTTATAAAATCGTTGTGTAACGCCCAGCGTCGTACTCAGCGAGCACTAATGGGGCGATTGAATCGTTATCAAAGACGACCAGCGAGACGCGGCCAGCAATGCGCCGTGATGCGTCGCGGAATACCGCGACGACATCCCGAAACCCGAGATCGTCGGGCGTGTCTGATTCGACGGTGATCGCCAACACTTGCGGCGTGTCGTAGATGCGACCTGTTACTAGTTCAATCTCATTCATTTGCTCTCTCTTTTGTTGCAGACTCTTGTTTCGCAATACATCCAAACCCCGTGGTCGTAGCCACGCTGATATGCCACTCGCTCGTCGTCTGATTTTTCAAGCGGCGGGTTTTGTGTGCCGTACAAGAACCCATCATCCACACCACGCTGGAAAGCATGGAGCATTCTCCAGTTGTTCCAGTTGTACTTGTGCGTGTCTTTCATCTTCTCTCTCCTTTGAGGTCTGCTTCTTCCCACACGGACTTGTAGAAGATCCGCCCATAGCGCCTGTCTTCGTCTTCTGTGGGAAACTCTTGCCGTGCATATATCTCTGCCGCCATTTTGGTGGCGAACAGTACTGGCATCGGGCAATCAGGGTCAGCGCCCTGCACATACCAGACTTCTTTCATCTTCTCTCTCCTAGTTAGCGGGTGGGACACCATGTCCCACCCGGTACTGCTCTTTAGTGCTTGGGGTAACTAACTACTTTGACCTCAGGGTTCCAACAAGCACGGCATGGGCCGCACTTACCCCCTCGGGTGTACGCACCACAGGGGAACACACCCTCGCGCACCGTGTCCGTGGTGTGCACCTCGCTGGCGACCACCTGCGGATGGTCGCGCAGCGCCGAGGGTATCTTCATGGGCTGATCTACCATCAGCGCAGACAAGCGAATCACTAGGTTCTTGGGTATCGGCATCGACTTCTGCAGATACTCAGCCACGAACTCGTACTCACGCGTCGGGAGCCAGTGCTTGGTGCGCGGTGTCAGCGTGGCGACCAGCGCTATCGCGCTGAGCATATCGGCAGACTGCAAGTCGCCAGCATCGAGCCAGCGGAACTCGTCATCGTCGCCAATGATCCGCGCTATCGCCATTGCCCATAGGCGCAGCCCATCGGGCGTCTCCATCGCCGTGGTTAGCGCATCCCACCGAGCCACTTGCGCTGGCTCGATGTTGTCTCGGTACATGTGGTACATGCCACGGTCTGCGTAGCAGTCGCTGCACACGCTACCCTCGACTTGCATCAGCTTAGATCCGCGCTGACACATAAACACAGGGATCGACCAGCTTTTGCACGGCATCTTGCTAGTCTGCGATGTACCACCCGTGATGACGGTCGCGTCGCGCTTGGTGAACTTGATGATTTGTTCCTGCATGGTGCTCTCCTTGAGCTAAAGGTGGGACAGTATGTCCCGGTTGCTAAAAGTTGTAAATAGTTTGAATCTCTCGGAACTCCTTTGTTTATGCGGGTCTTGCCCCTAGTACTTTTTTTTCAACACACTGTAGTCATATACAGTGGTCGCTTGAAAGCCAATAGGGGCGCGGGTCTTGGGGCATCGTGCCACAAAAGCCAAGTCGCGTTGAATAGTGTGGCTCGGCTAAAACCCACGCCAGTACTAGCTTTGGGGGGGTAGTACTAGCAGTTTTTAAGCTTTTCGCAAAAAAAATAGGGGGCGCAGGTTTTTTCTTTGCACACAACAACAACAAGCAAAGCGCACACGGCAAGGCATGAGTGTGCACAGCAGTAACAAAAGGCTTTTATATATATAAATATATATGGTTAGTAGTAGTAGTAGTAGGGAAAAGCCCCGCCACTACTAGCTTTGCGCCTTGCCAGTAGGTTGCCAGACGCTGTTGAAAGTCTGGCAAGCAAAAAAATGCAGCTTTTTCCGGGATATAGTGCAGGTGGGACACGCTGTCCCACCTAGTTGGTTAATCGAGTAGGCAATGCGCGTGTCCGTTTTCAAATGCTTCTAGCGTAAGGTCACGGCTCCCGCTCTTGATGAGCGCAGATGGCCTTTCAATGGCTAGTTGGAAGGGGCCGTCTGCCCAATACGCGATTCTGTCTGTTAGCGCGATAACTGATCGCCAGTCGGCAGCGCACTCATGAGTGCGCCCCCAGTAGCGCACTCCGTCACAGTCGCGACCGGACTCTACAAGCATGATTTTTCCGTCCTCCTGCTTGTCCGTGATATCGCGATGCATTTGCAGGCGAGCGTCGAGAATGTCTCGCACGGTATTGTGCCGCTCGTACAGGCGATTAAGTAAGCGAAGCCGTCTGATTTTGTACAGTTCGTCTTTGAGCATGGTTCTCTCCTGTGGTGGGACATGATGTCCCAGTTGATTTACTTCAACAGAAGCTGGGCTAACGATGATAGCCAGACCCAAAGGACAAGTGATCCGCCTAGTAGGGCGGAGATAACGGTAAGGATGTTCATGATGCTCTCCTGTGGTGGGACATGATGTCCCAGTTGATAAAAACCCCGTGACACCCCCCACGAACGGAGCCGTGTCACGGAAAAACGCGGTCAACTGTTAAGCGACAGCTTGCAGAACGGCCTGAGCACGTTTCAGATCGCCACCGCAAGCAGCTAGCAACGCTTCTGCTGCTTCACGCTCTGACGCCTTGATGCGAACCTTGGTCGGCTCGCTAGTTGTTTTCGCGCTACCGTCGTCGAGGATGTCGGCAATCAGCCGATTGAATCGTCGCTTGGCCGTTCCGGCATTCTTGGGCCAGTTGCCCGAGTCTGTCAGCGTGATGCGCGCGCCTTGTGCCCATCCGGGCATGATCGCGGCCTTGATCGCGTCTCGCTCCATCCCCTTGCATTGCTTGCGTAGTGCGAGCATTGCGCGTTCGCGCTCGGCATCGCAACGGCCTGCAGTGATCGAATTGTCGAGAATGGTAGCGGGTTTGTTTTCTTTGTTCATGATTCTCTCCAGTGTGGTGGGACATCGTGTCCCACCGGGTTAATTGCTGAATCGGCGTGATTCAGTGATTACATCTTAGCAAATGGGGTATTTTCGCTGATTATCGGCAAGCGATTTTGAGCGGATAGCCGGGTAATTCAGGGGATTTTCGATTCAGTTAACCCCACCGTGGGGGCATCACCCCGCAGCAGCGTGAGGCAAGGGGGCGCAGGGAGACAGTGTTTCACACAAATCCCCCCAATTTCTGTAAAACTCCGTAAAATACCCCCCACTCCCTTAATATATTATTTTTATAATATAAGGCCGTATTGATACCCCCCACCCCTATTATAAAAATTTTTTAAAAACACATGTAAAAAAGCCCGCCTGTTGGCGGGCTAAAAGGGAATACCCTTGAGGAGAAGCTACCATGTTGCATGCTAGCCAGTTCTAAGTGTACACTTGTTGTAACGGCAGAACAACCGCATACAAAAATGTTCGATGAGCTAATCTCTTTTACGCCCGAACCGGGCACCGTTGAGGACTTCGTACCGCTTAAAAAAGCGGATACGCAGAAAGTTCTTAACGCACAAACAAATACAGCGCAGTGGCTGGAAGAACTCGGTGTGCCTTCCGATGAAGACATTGATACGAGGACGCAGACACAAGCCGCTAGAAACGCCTTTGAGGCGCTTAACTACTCTGTAGATACCCCTGCACAGATCACGGCACTTGCCGCATTAAAAACGCCTGCTGCAGTCCAGCATCTTGTTGGAATGCTGACCGCTTATGACTGGGAGTTTATCAGTCAGGCAAAAGAATTACGCGGGTACACTGTTGCAAAAATTCTTGAAGAAACGAAGCACCCCGACGCTAAAGTCCGGCTCAAAGCGCTGCAGATGCTAGGCAACGTAACAGAGATCGCACTTTTCACTGAGCGTGTGGAAGTCACCAAGAAGGATGCCAGCGAAGAAGAAATCGAGAAACGCCTGCGGGAGCGGCTGTCTCGCTTTATTACACCGGAAGATGGTGCGCATATAAGAGAAATCACAATTGATTCAGAAGTAACGCAGGTGGCTGAGCAGCGCGATGCTTGAAGAATTAACTAACGCAGATATTACTAAGTTATTAAATAACTTGTCTGCTCTTCCTGTTGAAGAAAAGCTGGCATTATTAGAAGAAATTGAGTCGCTAGATAATAAAAAGAAACTAAAAGAGTGCCGAGAAAACTTTCTGGCATTTTGTGCGCACATATATCCAGAATGGAAAGAAGGTCCGCATCACAGGTATTTAAAGCCTATTTTGCATAAGGTGCGTACTGGGGAAGAAGCGCGTATTACTGTCAGCATGCCACCGCGCTTTGGCAAGTCAGAGACGATTGCGTATCTGTTTGTTGCGTGGTATCTGGGGCATCTGCCGCATCATCACATTATGATGGCGACGCACACGGCAGCGCTGTCCGCAGACTTTGGCCGTAAAGTGCGCAACCTGATTGATACGGACAAGTATCAGGAGATCTTTCCAGATACGCAGGTCTCCAAGGACAAGTCTGCTTCGGACAACTGGACGACAACGGCTGGAGGCAAGTATCTGGCAATCGGGATTGGCGCAAACGTCGCGGGTCATGGTGCGCATTTACTTATTGCCGATGACCTTGTGTCGGAGCAGGCGGTGTTGGCGAACCCGGATACAGCCTTTGAGACTGCGTGGACTTATATGCAGGTCGGCCCCTTGCAGCGTCTGATGCCCGGAGGGCGGATCGTGATGATCGGCACCCGCTGGGGCAAGAAAGATCCGATTGGTCGGGCGCTGGCGTGGGCGCAGGATAACCCCACAGCAGTCCCGTGGCATGAGATTCGGTTCCCGGCAATCTTGCCGTCGGGTAAAAGTTTGTGGCCTGAGCAGTGGCCGGTCGATCAGTTGCTGGCTAAAAAGGCAGGGATGCAGCCGCAGTTTTGGGCGGCTCAGTATATGCAGGAGCCCACTTCCGAGGAGGGGGCGTTGCTAAAACGGGACTGGTGGAAGATCTGGGAAAATGAGCTTCCGCCAGTTTATGAGTTTGTGATCCAGACATGGGATACGGCGCACGACACGAAAAGCCATAACGACTTTAGTGCGTGTACGACATGGGGCATCTGGTTCAATGAAGAAACAAACCGGCAGGAAATCATCCTGCTCGACGCAATCAAAGGGCGCTGGGAGTTTCCCCAGCTTAAGGAAAAAGCGCTGGAGCACTATAAAGAATGGGAACCGGAGTGTTTGCTGATTGAAAAGAAAGCAGCAGGCGCACCGCTTATTCAAGAATTGCGGCAAATGGATATGGTGGTTGAAGAATACAGCCCGTCCCGTGGGCGTGTAGGCGTGTCAAACGACAAACGGGCACGGGTCAACGCCGTGGCTCCTATGTTGTTTGATGGCGTGGTCTGGGCTCCAGACTTACGCTGGGCTTACGAGGTCATTAATGAGTGTGCGGAGTTTCCCAACGGGGAACACGATGACTTTGTTGACTGCGTCACAATGGCGCTCAATCGCTATCGACGCGGAGGCTTCTTGGCATTAAGCTCCGATAGGCAGGATAATTCGTATACAGAGCCGCGTCGGGCGGCTTACTACTAACAAGGTAACACCCGGATGGCTACCCGCGAGTTTATGGGGCGTAATCAGTTGATTGACCGGCTTACTGCACAGGTAGGTGACCGGGATAAAGCCCTTGCCATTCTTACAGATCGGGGGCATTACGACCCCAAGACTAAGAAACTTACCCCTGCCGGGGAAGCTCGTAATAAGATGACGGCTGAAGAACGGGCTATTGATCGGGCTGCTAGTAAATCCAAATACCCTGCTTCCGCATTCAGGTACAACGCACGAACCAACCGTGCGACGCTAAAAAGGTAACACCCAGATGGCAACGAACATTGATAAGACGCTTTATCCGGCTCCGCAGGGACTTGAGGATCTCGCCGAAGGAATGCCTGCGATGGAGATCGAGATTGAGAATCCCGATTCTGTGACGCTTGGTATTGACGGGATGGAGATCGAGATTAAGCCGCAGCCGCTTACTGCGGATGATTTTGATGCCAATCTGGCTGAATTCATTGACGACGGTGAGTTGCAGTCTATTGCCGAAGAACTTGAAGCGGATATTGATAATGATCGCAGTAGCCGCAAAGACTGGGAACGCACGTACACGGAAGGTCTGAAGCTGCTAGGACTTCAGTATGAAGAACGTACGGAGCCGTGGGATGGCGCGTGTGGGGTGTTTCACCCGATGATTACCGAAGCAGTGGTTCGGTTCCAGTCGGAGACGATTACCGAGACTTTTCCGGCGCAAGGCCCAGTGCGTACCAAGATTGTCGGTAAAGAAACAACGGAAAAGAAAGAAGCCGCTGCGCGAGTTCAAGCGGATATGAACTTCCAGCTAACTGAGAATATGGCGGAGTTTCGCCCAGAGCATGAGCGCATGCTGTGGTCACTACCTGCAACGGGTTCGGCGTTCAAGAAAGTCTATTATGACCCGTCGATGGAACGGCAGGTGTCTGTTTTTGTACCCGCAGAAGATATTTTGCTGCCTTACGGCACATCAGATATCCAGACCTGCTACCGCGTCACGCATGTGATGCGCAAGACTAAGAACGACATTATCAAGCTTCAGCAAGCAGGGTTTTATGCGGATGTGGACATTGGCGAACCATCGCGCATGTCTGACGATATTAAGAAAGCCAAAGACGAAGAAACAGGTTTTAGTGACTTGAACGATGAGCGGTACACGGTCTACGAGTGCCATGTTGATTTGAATCTGAAGGGCTTTGAAGACGTTGATAAAGACAACGATGAGACGGGGATTGCCCTGCCGTATGTTGTTACGTTCTTAAAAAACACCTCGACGGTGTTGGCAATTCGTCGTAACTGGAAAGAAGACGACGATCTTAAGCTTAAGCGCCAGCACTTTGTGCATTACCAGTACATCCCCGGCTTTGGCGCATACGGCTTCGGACTATTCCATCTGATTGGCGGGTTTGCTAAGGCGGGCACAAGTTTGATGCGCCAGTTGGTTGACGCAGGAACGCTATCTAATCTATCCGGCGGTCTGAAAAGCCGGGGTCTGCGGATCAAAGGCGACGATACCCCGATTGCTCCGGGTGAGTTTCGTGATGTTGATGTGAGTTCTGGGACGATTAGGGACAATATCCTGCCATTGCCGTACAAAGAGCCGTCCGCTACGCTCTATAACTTGCTCAATACAATTGTTGAGGAAGGCCGTAGATTTGCCGCAACCGCTGACATGAAAGTCAGCGATATGAGTGCGCAGGCTCCGGTAGGCACTACGCTGGCGCTGTTAGAGCGGCAGTTAAAGGTGATGTCGGCGGTACAGGCGCGGGTTCATTTCTCACTTAAACAAGAGTTGAATCTGCTTGCGGCTATCATTCGCGATTTCACGGATGATGAATACAGCTACGAGCCGGATGGCGAAGAAGGCCCACGCGCTAAGAAAAGCGACTACAGTCACGTTGACATTATTCCCGTGTCTGATCCGAATGCAGCAACGCTTTCACAGCGGGTTGTGCAATATCAGGCAGTTATCCAGATGGCGCAGATGGCTCCGGATATCTACAACTTGCCGGAGTTGCACCGGGGTATGCTGGATGTTCTAGGGATTAAAAACGCCGATAAGCTGGTTCCGCTGCCTGAAGACCTCAAGCCAATGGACCCCGTATCAGAGAATATGGCAGTCCTTAAGATGGAGCCGGTCAAGGCGTTCCGCAATCAGGATCACGATGCACATATCAAAGTGCATATGGGCATGATGCAAGATCCGATGGTCATGCAGCTAATTGGACAAAATCCAAAAGCCCCGCAAATGCAGGCCGCAATGGCAGATCACATTGCTGAACACGTAGCGATGGCGTATCGCCAGAAAATTGAGCAGCAGCTTGGAATGTCGCTGCCGGATTCGGATGCGAATATTCCGCCGGAAGTCGAACGTCCGCTTAGCGCCATGCTGGCGCAGGCTGCTCAGCAGGTTCTTACTGCATCGCAGCAACAGGCTGCGCAGATGCAAGCACAGCAGGCTCAGCAAGATCCGATTGTGCAGATGCAACAACAGGAACTTCAGATCAAGATGCAAGAAGTTCAACTTAAAGCTAAGAAAGTCGATCTTGACGCGCAGATCGCTATGGAAAGAGCGCGGCTAGAAGCACAACAGGCTCTACAACGTATGCAACTGGAAGAGCGTAAGTTAGCGCTTACTGCGGCTGGACAGGCTGACAAACTTGAGATTGAGCGCGGTAAGGTAGAAGCAGAAACAGTACGGCATCAGGATGACAATATCGCTCGTCGTGCGGAGCGAGTACTCGCGCATTCAAGAGATCTAGCAAAGAATAAACAGTCTAAACCGAAGGAATAGACGCATATGATCCAAGACTTCGCTCGCGTATTGCGTGAAAAAATACGTACCGATATGAACAATTATGCCGATGATATGGCAGGGGGTTCGTGTCGCAGCTTTGACGAGTATCAAAAACTGTGTGGGGTTATTTCAGGTCTAGCCCTCGCTGAGCGTTACATCATTGACCTGCTTCAGAAGGTAGAAAACTCCGATGAGTGAAATCTTATTGCCTCCGGGTATTAGTCTGCCCAAGCCTATTGTTCCGCTAGAAAAACCGGAAGAATCTGCGACGGCGGAGCAAAAAGCCACACAACTGCCCGTTCCAACTGGATGGCGTATTTTGTGTATCGTTCCCGATGTTTCAGACAAGTTCGATAACTCGACGCTTGTTAAAGCCGACACGTTTATGAAGCAGGAAGAACACGCAACTACCGTGCTGTTCGTTCTGAAAGTCGGCCCTGAAGCTTACAAAGACACCGCTAAGTTCCCGTCTGGGGCATGGTGTAAAGAGGGTGATTTTGTTCTGGTACGTACCTATTCGGGTACGCGTTTCAAGATCTATGGCAAAGAATTCCGCCTGATTAATGACGATCAGGTTGATGCGGTTGTTCAAGATCCTCGCGGTTTGACCCGCGCATAAGGAGGCAGTAATGGCTGATGAATTTAAATTTCCTGACGAGCAGGATGATCTCGATGCTCCTGAAGCGAATGCAGATGGGGGCGTCGTAGAGGCTTCTGATGATATTGAAGTCGATATTGAGATTGTCGATGACACGCCTGAAAAGGACCGGGGGCGTAAGCCGCTGGATCGCGTCGTCGAAGATCCGACTGATGAAGAAATTACAAACTATTCTGAAGGCGTCAAGAAGCGTATTAAAGAACTGACGCATGCCCGCCATGATGAGCGACGGGCTAAAGAAACGCTGATGCGCGAGCGTGAAGAATTAGAGCGCGTTGCGCAGCAGTTAATACAAGAGAACAGACACTTGCGTATGAGTTATGCGCAAGGTAGTCAGCAGCATGCGGACACTTTTAGCTCTGCGGCAAGCATGGAGTTGGAAAACGCCAAGAAACGACTTAAAGAGGCGCATGAAAACTTTGATGCAGACGCTATTGTGGAAGCACAAGAGGCATTAGCGGATGCTAAATACAAGATGCAGCAGGCTGACCAATTCAAAAAAGCAGCTTTGCAGGCTAATTCACAGGCAGCGCAGGCTGAAAAGGCACCTCAGCGGACTGCGATACAGCAAAAACAACAGCTTGACGACAAAACAATTAGGTGGCAAGCTAGAAATCAATGGTTTGGATCTCCGGGCCATGAAGAAGTTACCAGCTACGCACTAGGGCTGCATCAAAAGCTAGTCAATTCCGGGGTAGATCCTCGGTCTGATGAGTATTTCGAGCAAATTGATGCTCGCGTTAAAAGTAAATTTCCAGAAGTTTTTGGAAATGCAAGTGAAGTTCGGTCAGAAGGTAGCTCTAAACGGCCCAGTACAGTGGTCGCTCCGGCGTCTCGGTCAACGAGTGCAGGAAAAATCAAACTGTCTGCAACGCAAGTTGCTTTAGCTAAGAAATTAGGACTAACTAACCAGCAATACGCGTTGGAAGTGGCAAAACTGGAGCAACAAAATGGCTGAAAATCGCACCCCTCGTGAATTGAACTCACGCGAACGCACGACTCGTATGGTTTATACGCCATCGAGTTCCCTTCCGGACCCTACGCCCGAACCGGGATATGTATATCGCTGGATTGCGACGCATATTCTCGGTGTTCCGGACCCAACAAACGTATCTAAAAAGATGCGTGAAGGCTGGGAACCCGTAAAGGCGGTAGATCATCCGGAATTGATGCTTACCGGCGATACCAAGACGGGCAATGTTGAGATTGGTGGGCTAATGCTTTGCAAAATGCCTGCGGAACTCGCTAAATCCCGAGATGAGTATTACAACCGCCAAGCAACTCAGCAGATGGAGTCGGTTGATAACCACTTCCTGCGAAACAACGACCCCCGTATGCCGCTGTTTGCAGATCGTAAATCGACCTCAAGCCGTGGTAGCGGATTTGGTTCAGGCACTTAACTTGGAGTCTTAAATGGCTAATACCGCTTCTCCCTACGGGCTGCGTCCCGTCAAGCGAGTTGATGGCATGCCGTATGCTGGCGCGACTGAGGAGTTCCTCATCGACCCGGCTGGCGAAGCCACCAACATTTTTTATGGTCAAGTCGTGATCGTCGGTTCTGATGGCTATCTGGCTATCTCGACCGCTACCGGCGCTGATATCACTACGAACAACCTCGGTGGTTCTGGTGTTGGCGCAGTTGGCGTGTTCGTTGGTTGCCAATACATCAATGCCCAAGGTCAGGTTATCGACGCTCAGTATTACCCGTCCGGTACAACCGGCGTGGTCAAGGCTTACGTCGTGACTGACCCGATGGTCGTGTTCCAAGCTCAGGCTGACGGCTCTGTCGGACAGACTGGTCTGGGGACTAACACGTTCTTTGCTGCTGTTCAGAGCACCAGCACGGGTAACACTCGTACCGGTAACTCGACCAGCGCACTGGATGCGACTGTCCAAACTGCCGCCGCTGCTTTCCGCATCGTCGGTTTTGCTTCCACCCCCGGTGATTCATATACGGACCTGCTGGTTAAGTTCAACCCCAGCGCTCATTCGTATCTGAATAACGTCGGCCTGTAAGGGGTAAATCATGGCTATTTCACGTTCCCAACTCCTTAAAGAGCTGTTGCCGGGTCTTAATGCCCTGTACGGTTTTGAGTACAATCAGTACGGACAGGAGCATAAAGAGATCTACGAGACCGAAAAATCGGAGCGTAGCTTTGAAGAAGAGACCAAGCTTTCGGGCTTCGGTTCGGCTCCGGTTAAAGCCGAGGGTTCGTCGATTGCGTATGACAATGCGCAAGAGGCGTACACTTCTCGGTATAACCACGAGACGATTGCTCTGGGCTTCTCGATCACCGAGGAAGCAATTGAAGACAACCTGTACGACTCGCTGTCGGCCCGTTACACCAAGGCTCTGGCCCGTGCAATGGCTTACACCAAGCAAGTCAAGGCTGCTTCGGTTCTGAACAACGGCTTCAACGGCAATTATGCCGGTGGTGACGGAGTCTCGCTGTTCGGCAATAACTCGGGCGGAACCCGTGTTGGTCACCCGCTGGTTGGTGGCGGTGTGAACTACAACAGCCCGACGACTGGCGTCGATCTGAACGAAACCTCTTTGGAAAGCGCGATCATCCAGATCGCTGCTTGGACCGACGAGCGTGGGCTTCTGATTGCTGCTAAGCCCAAGAAGCTGGTCATCCCCCCGGCACTGATGTTCGTCGCCAAGCGACTGCTCGACACCGAACTGCGTGTTGGCACCGCCGACAACGACATCAACGCGATCAAGAAAATGGGTGCAATTCCCGGTGGTTACGCTGTTAACCACTTCTTGACCGACAGCAATGCTTGGTTCCTGATGACTGATGTGCCTAACGGCCTGAAGCACTTTGAGCGTTCTGCCATGTCTACCTCGATGGATGGGGACTTTGACACCGGCAACGTCCGCTATAAAGCTCGTGAGCGTTATAGCTTCGGATGGTCCGACGCCCTTGGTATCTGGGGTTCGTCGGGTTCGTCCTGATAATCAAGTTAATCTTGATGGAACCCCGCTTCGGCGGGGTTTTTTATTATGCGTTGACACAGCAAACACATAGCGACATAATTAGATAACCGGGAAACCATAGCCCAGCATGACTGACCCGGCAGACGATCATGCAGACTGTTGGGCTACTCGCATGATGAGGAATCTTAAATGGCTACAACTTCCTTTACCGGCCCAGTTTCTTCCGCCAACGGTTTTGTTGGCCCTGTTACTGGAACCGTCACCGCTACCACTGGCGTTTCTCTGACGGGTTCTGATAACGTAATCGTCATCCCAACAAGCGATCCGGGTGTTGCTGGCGCGATCTGGAATAACGGCGGAACGCTTGCTATTTCCGCTGGTTAATAGGAGCATCCCATGACGATGCAAACCGATGTACGTGCTACGTCGTTAGCTGCGTCCGGTGATGTTTTCGATGGCCGTACTCGCGTTCGCGGAATGGTTGTTGAACCCGGAGGCAGTGCTGGAAGCGTCATCATTAAAGATGGTGGCTCTAGTGGCACCACGCTGTTCACTATTAACACTGTTGCCGGTGGTGAAACATTTAATGTGTTTATCCCCGCCGAGGGTGTTTTGTGTCAGACAAGCGCTTATGCAACCCTGTCAAACGCCAAAGTTACGGTGTTTTATGGCTAAGTCCCCGGCATGGCAGAGGAAGGAAGGGAAAGCGGAAAGTGGCGGCTTGAACGCCAAGGGCCGCGCCTCTTACAACCGAGCCA
>Ga0208161_1001219_pt1 | contig 13839 bp, 12 predicted proteins | sample CB_VirMetaG_3_FD_184538 | JGI IMG/M metagenome (GOLD analysis project Ga0208161, IMG submission 184538) | Freshwater to marine saline gradient viral communities from Chesapeake Bay - CB_1508_1S Viral MetaG (SPAdes) (version 4) | ecosystem: Environmental > Aquatic > Marine > Coastal | place: USA...
TGAAATTAAAGCATATGAAGCACTAATAGCTTCTTGAATATAAGAAGCAGTTAAAGCAAAACTAGCTGTATTAACTAATAATGAAGCAGTAGATGTTGGGGTTGGAACTTGGTTATTATTACCAACCCAAACATAACCTGATGTTATATTAGGTATATCATTACTTCTACCTGCTCCTGTTATAACACCTGAGCCATTGGCTGCTACTTTAATTACATTACCTAATTTTTGTATTAAGGCTGAGCCTGTAGGTTTAATATTAGTATATCCTCCTCCAACAGCTACATATACTGATTGGCCCGCTTGAAAAGTTGATGTATCAACATTATTAATAAAACCTGATAATAAACCATATCCTTCTGCTCCTGGGGCTAATTGTTCATCTAATACATAAGCAGCGGGCATTTTGGAAGAATTACCAGCATCAGCTAGATAAACATTTGAAGCATTACCAGTTGAACCACTAACATATACTGGTGTTCCTTTAGCTAAAGTAACTGATTCAGCATTTTTAACACTTTCAACAACTCTTCTAGGGGCAGCATCTAATACAATTGTAGAACCATCACCTTTAGTAAATGTTAATTCTGCAAATTCATTTGAAACATTTACCACAGCATTAGGTGTATGAGAAGCTGTTAAAGCATTAGTAGCTAAAGAAGAACTAATTGAAAATGAAGAAGTCCCATTTAAACTTCCTGTAAAAGATGAAGCTACAATATATCCTGAGGAAAAAATATTACCACTAGAAGTAATATGACCATTAGATCCACTAGCCCAAATAGAACCTGTTACTATTAAATTTGTATGAGAAGTTATAGAACCAGGTATTCCTTGAGGGCCTTGTGATCCTGATGGGCCTTGTTCTCCTTGGACACCTTGTGATCCTGATGGGCCTTGTGATCCTGATGGGCCTTGAAGTCCAGTTGGACCTTGTGGTCCTAAAGTTACTACTTCAACAACTGAACTAATAGGTTGGGTTAAATTAATAGTATTATCCCCTGAGAAGGTAATTTGGGCTGTTATTTCACCTGGGGGGGTTATAATTACATTATTCATTAATAGAGCCCTTCGGTTGTTTCTTTAGATAGTTTAATTTTTCCTTCTAACAATCGAGTTACAGTATAGCAATTTCCACTTCCTGATGAGATTTCAAGATCATAAGAAGCTAAATCAAAATCTAATAGGGAAGAAGAAGCAGCTGAGATATATATTCCTATAGTTCCTGAGGTTGGGGGATTTAAACCACTAGAACCACTCAGATTTAAACCTGTACCACAAGGGTCTAAACTACTAGATAAAGTAAGATATAGAGTACTTGACCCTGGAGAAGGCCTGAGTTGCATTCGAGCTTGATACCCTGTTAAGTCTATAGGATTTCCATTAGAATCTTTGTAAGCTATTTCAAAGTCTACAGTAGATCCTTGTTCTATAGTGAAGGAATATTTTCCGGCTGCCATGTTGATAAATATTATAATTATTAAATAATCAATCTTATTCCTTCTACTTTTACCCACTCAGAACCATCCCATCTAAACATAGAAGCTCCCCCTAAATTAATATAAAAAGTCTCTTTAGTATTATCTCTTAATATAATTTTAAAATCCATTTTATTAATTTACTTTACCATTAGAACTTCTTCCAACAAAGCTATTACTTTGACGGGCCACACAATAAATATCCTCAGTATTATCATACCAACTGCCTGTAAAAGAACCACTTATTCCTGTAGTTAAAGATAATATTTTACTATCATCATATGTTCTAAAAAAATCAACAATTACATTATCCCCATTATCATTATAATTTTCAATAGAACCAGACAAAGGATAATAGATACTATGATATGTTATCATTGCTTCAATACCTTGTTGAGTTCCTGAAGGGGTAAAGAATCTATATTGTCGTACAGATTTGGGATCTAATCTTTCACTATCTGGATCTTCTGGGTATCTTTTAAATACATCTCTCCCTCTCATCCATACAATAGAGCACCTTCTTTCAGCATCTGATTGGATGGCATCAGCATATATATCTGTGAATCCACCTCCTTTAGATTCTGTTGATTTAACTTCCGCATCAAAAGTATAGGCATTAGCACCTACACCATCCCACACTAGTGTGATCACACCAACTGAATTAACCCAGTAATTAGTTTCAGGAAAATCATATGAAAAATTTACTAATAATCTATCAGTTACTAATGCATCCCATTCATATAAGTTATAAAATATTGTATGAGAGTGAGCGCCAACACCATCAGGATGTTTATCAGAATGGTAATTGATGATAAAATACCCATTTAAATTGGTTATATCGTTAGTACTATCATTACAAGAAGCATCTACTATTAAATTATTTCTACCTCTATTAAAAGAAGAAATTCCTATTCCTACTGCTGAATCTGAGTCTATTCGTTGTTGGATAGATCCCATTCCACAAGAAACTCCTACAAGATTGGTATATGTTCTAGCAGTTTGAGATCCTACTTGCAAATTAATACCTCCTATATTTGTTGCAGCTGTATTATAATTAAATCTAAATGCACTTTGTTTTAGTGATAGAGTTCCTGGTTCTTGTAAAAGTATGGTTCTATTAAATTTGGATGGGTTTATCGGTAATCCTACGGGGGATCCTATTTCATAAGGAATATATATAGAATTTAAAACTGTGGTAGTAGTTGAGGGATTAAACTCATATGTAACTACTAATGTAGACGTAATTGCATGGTATGTATTAGCTACATTTGACCAAAGTTTAAACGAATGAGCTGATCCTGTTGATGGATAATCAGCAGTTCGACTCCAAACATAACGAGTGAATACTTCAGATGCTAATGCTTTTTCATATAATCCAGAAAGGTGTGTAGCTTCAGAATCAATTTGTAAACTTAATTGAATATCTGTTGTAGTTGCACTATGTTGGTTTCCCTCTAAAACAAAATAATAATCTCTAATAACAATATCTCCCTCAGGAAGGAAAGCACTTAAATCAGGTATTTGATTAGTACCAAATTCTGTTTCGGTAGTGGGTAATGCAGTTGTTAAACTTTCCATAGGAATCCATACTGTTTTTATATGAGTTGGAGTTGTATCTTCATACTCATATGTTAAAGTAAGGATTACACTTAAATTATTAGCCTGTTGATTAGTACCTGTTGACCAATCAAAATATACTGAGGCTGTATAAGAAGCAGAAGGTGATGTTCCTAAATTATTTGATATATAAGAAGTAAAATCAAAAGGACCAAAAACTCCACCCATGTTCTCACCTGTATTGGCTATATCAGGGAGTTCTGTTTTAGTTTCATACGAAGCACCATCTAATGATAATGAAAATCTGTGTTCTGTTATTGTACCTCCGGTAGCTGTTATTTGATCTGTCCAACCTAACTCAGTATACGCGCTTTTTATTGTAACTGGTGTAGATGGAGAATTTTCAGGTATATAAAATACACCTTGACCTATAATTGTATCTATAGTATCATCTATAGATCCAGTATAAGTAGGTAAAGCAAATTGTATTGTTTTTAATCTTGTAGCCATATTATATTTTTATCCAAATGTCATTAATTTGAGCATTTAAAGGTTCAGTTGATGATACAAAAACCAAAGCTCCTGGGGTTCTTGAAGCGTGTGAAGAGGTTCCTTCTAAACTTCCTGTAAATGAACCAGTAAATGATCCTGTAGTGTATGAAGAAGTAAAATTATTGAAAGAGGAAGTTGTAACTAGTGATGAGGTATCTATATTGATATTATCAATTCTGCTGTCAAATGAAGCACTATCTACATAGTATGAGCTTGTAAAAGTGTTGAAAGAAGAAGTTGTAACTAGTGATGAGGTATCTATATTGATATTATCAATTCTGCTGTCAAATGAAGCACTATCTACATAGTAAGATTGAGTAAAGTTATTAAAAGAGGAAGTTGTAGTAAATGAACCTGTGCTTATATTGAGATTAGTTAATCCACTACCATTTCCAATAAATGAACCAGTAAATGATCCTGTGTTATATGAAGAGGTAAATGTATTAAATGATGAAGTAGTTACAAGTGATGATGTATCAATCGTGATATTATTAATTCGTGTGTCAAACGAAGCACTATCAGTATAATATGAACTTGTAAAAGAGTTAAATGATAAAGTTGTAATAAATGAACTAGTATTTATATTTTCTCCACTATTTAAAGCATATGAAGCTGTTAAAGCATAAGAAGCAGTAATTGTAAAATCACTACTTGAAACAGCCATAGAAGAAGTTTGACTACTCTTAATAAAAGAACTAGTTTGAGAACTTAACACATAAGGTTCTAACATTGAACTAGTAACAGATGTTAAAACATAAGGCTCTAACATTGAACTAGTTTGAAAACTTAATACAAATGAACTAGTTTGAGAATTTTGAACAAAAGAACTTGTACTATTAATTAAAGAATTAACCTCAGACTGAATACTTTGGGTAAAAGTATTAAAGGAAGAAGTTGTAACTAATGAAGAAGTATCAATACTAAAATTATTAATTCTAGTATCAAATGACGCACTATCTGTATAGTAAGATTGAGTGAAGTTATTAAAAGAGGAAGTTGTAACCCCCCCAGGTCCTTCAGGGCCTGGGGGACCTTGTAAGCCTTGTGGGCCTTGAGAACCTGAAGGACCTTGAGAACCTGAAGGGCCTTGAGAACCTGAGGGACCTTGAGAACCTGAAGGGCCTTGTAAGCCTTGTGGGCCTTGAGAACCTGAAGGGCCTTGTAAGCCTTGTAAGCCTTGTGGGCCTTGAGAACCTGAGGGGCCTTGTAAGCCTTGTGGGCCTTGTAAGCCTTGTGGGCCTTGAGAACCTGAGGGACCTTGAGAACCTGAAGGACCTTGAGAACCTGAGGGACCTTGAGAACCTGAGGGACCTTGAGAACCTGAGGGGCCTGGAGGACCTGAAGGACCTTGAGAACCTGAGGGACCTGGAGGACCTGAGGGGCCTTGGGGTCCAAATGTGGTAATTTCAATAATTTTGTTAGGAACAAACATTATTTTTATTAAATTCTTTTTTTAAGATAAAAATGTTCCTTAATGCCCATAATAATAAATATTAAGGACTAATCAAATTTTCAGCATAATAATCTCTTAGATCTTCAACAATTTCATTTCTATGGTTTGAAGTAAGTGTTAAAGCTTCTAAATTTTTAATTTTCTTAGAGGCAGTATACAAAAATTTAAACCCAGAATCACCTTTCTTTTTAAGGTCTATTTGGTGGGTATCCCCACATACAATCATTTTAGAACGTAAACCTAAACGAGTAACAATCATTTCCATCTGCTCATGAGTTACATTTTGAGCTTCATCAACTATAACACAAGAATCAACAAATGTTCTACCTCTCATAAATGAAACAGGTACAATTTCTATTTTACCTTCTTCAATTAATTTAGCTACTTTTTCTTTATCATATAAAATATATAAATTTTGATAAATTGGTTGAACCCATGGATCCATCTTTTCTCGAAGATCTCCCGGTAAAAATCCAATTTCTTCTTTAGATACCGTAGGTCGTGTTATGATTATTTTTTCATATATTTTACGTAATAATCCGTCTAAAGCCACTTGACAAGCTAATAATGTTTTACCTGATCCGGCTTGTCCCGCTAATAATGTTATAGTATTATCTAATATTTTTTGTTTGGCTTCTTTTTGTTCCTCGTTTAAATTAACTTTAAATTTAATTGGATTTTTCACTACTTTTTTTTCTCGAAAAATCTCCTCAGCCTCAGGTGTGTTATTAAAGTGAGTCATAGAACATAAATTTTTTTGTTTATAAATATTAGAAAAAAAGACCCGAAGCTAAGCTTCGGGTCCTTTTATATTAAATTGCTAACTTAATCGGTTAGAGTGTGTTCAAACCATTTAAGTAAACCTTACCATAGTATTCTGGTCTCAACATCTTCTTAGCGTAACGAGTTAAGAGACCTTTTCTTGGTGTAAAGGTATCTGGGTCGTATACAAGAGGAGTCATGATCAATGGAATATATGGTGAGAAGGTAGCACCAGTTTCGAGGAACTGTGAACCTCTATAACCCATCAAAATGACATTTTCAGTCATGTATGGGTTCTTGTAAACCTCATATCTGTTGTTCAATTGACCAATTTTCTGAACACCAAAAGCGTACTTCATCTTAGCTGAATCACCATCTGTGTTAGCAGCAAATCCTGGGATTGATTCAAGGATTGTAGCAGCAGTTGGAGACAATACTAAGAAGTTAGCACCTCCTCTCAAGGTTAACTGGTGAATCTTGTTACTAACTTTCTGAAGTTTAGTACCAAGAGTCTGGAACCATTGGCCTTGGGTGTTGAAGAAGCCACTAGAAAGAGCAGCAGGAACTGAAGCAGCAGTAGCAACAGTATTGTTGATAGCTGACCAGTATTCAACAGTTAAAGCATTCTCAATCAACATACCTAGGATTTCGAGATCGATTTCCATAGAGATGTACTCACTCATAATGCTTGTCAACTCTGCTTCAGCGTCAATGCTGTGGTAAGCGTTTAAGTCTTGAGCGAATTCAGGAGTCCAAACAGCTTTTAACTTTCTGGTTTTAGCAACAATCGCTTCAGATTTCATCTTAACGTTGATTTCTGGGATGCTGATTGCGGCCGCGTCAGTAGCGTTAGGAACAGCTGCTGTTGACTCATCTTCAAAGTCACCTCTTGTATTAGCATCAGGTTGCTTAACATAGTTAACAACGTTTGTATTTACATTACCAACACCAGCACTAGAAGAGATAAATATATAAACGTGAGTAGCATCAGCGTAGTTATAGGCTGGGATTTGAGCTGTGACAGCTGATCCACTATAAGTTGTCACAGTATATCCTCTAACACCTTCTAAATCAGGGTCAGTTAAGAGAGACTGAGGGATTTTAACTTTTACAATTTCACCAGCTGCAATAGAAGCAGAAAGTGAAGAATCATATCCTACTTCAGACCATCCAGCGTCAGAACCAGTAGCTCCAACTGAAGCTGAGAAGATGTTTGTTGAATATGTCCATCTACCAGCACCATAAAGACCATCGGTTGGAGAGTTAGTTTGGTCAGTTCTACCATACATAGAACCTGCTCCAAATACATCACCTCCTACAGTAAATTTGCTATCACCTTTAGTAGTTCCATATTGGAAGTCTAAGAAGAAAACAAGACCAGAAGGAAGATTCATTGGTTGAACACTAACAAAATCTTTTGCTGCGATTTGACCAAATACCTTTCTAACAAGTGGAAGAGCAATACCTGCCCACTGTTCACCAGTACCACCTGCAAAAGCAGCACCAGCAGCACCAGCACCACCACCAGTTTGGGAAGTTTCAACAACAAGTTGTTTAGCTTGGTTTTCAAGAATGAGAGCCATGTTATTTCTTTCGGTCTCAGAGCTTAAACCTTCTAACAAACCTGTTTTTTCCCATTTTGAAGCTAATCTAGCGGCGTCGCTTTGAACGACTCTCCACTGGTTAGCACTTTCTAAAAGAGAGTGTAAGTTTGACATTTTGTTTTTTAATTAATTTTTTTAAAGTTAAACATTATAAAATTCCAGCCAATTTTTGGAACCTTTGAACCATTTGATCCGATTCAACAATTGGCTGCTTTGGAGCTACACCTGCTGCTTTTGAAGCCATACCTAATGATTCTTTGATTGAAGATTTAGTAGTTGTTTTACTAACTAACCCTTCATTTAAAGTTTCATAGATAACTTTGGTTTCTCTTACAGAAGTAGCTTTATCAAAGGCAGATAAAACCTTTACTTTTTGACTTTCGGTCAAATTTTTATTTCTAAAGATCTTATTGACATAAAGAAGTTTAGAGTTAAGAAGATTACTTTCGTTAATTTCCTTTTTAAGGATTTTAATAGTTTTAAGAGCTTCATCTAATCCAACAGATTTTTCTTCTTTAAATTTTCTTAGATTTTCATTCATCTCTGCTTCATCTTTTAATTCCTCAGCTGCTGCCTTAGCTTCTGCTTTAGGATTTTTGCTCGCCATAATTTGCTTAAATTTATCTACTAAAGCATCTTTTTCATCTTGTAAATAAGCTAAAAGAAGTGAACCTCCTCCAAGTCCTACAACAGTACTTAAGAATAAAGCAAGTGCATAAGCATCATTAGCTATTTCCGGATTAGAACCAGGTACACTCCAATCATATTCATTCACATCTTTTTTCATATCTTTTTTCATATGTTTATTTTCACCCATAGCACTGGTACCCATATCAGAACCAGCTGCTTTAGCACCTGATGCCATATTCCAGAAAGTTTTAGCTGCATTTAACATAGCCATAAATTCTTTGTTGTCTTTTAATTCTGGGTTGGCTTTGAGTTTAGCTAAGGCATCTTTATAGACGTCTTCAGGATAGCCAGCTAATGATTTAAGAACACCTTTAGCAGTACCTTTGGCTTTGTCTAAAAGATTTTCACTTAACTCAACTTCTTCTTCAGCTTCTATTTCATCTCCTTCTTCTTCCTCTTCACCAGAGAACTCAACAGGATCACCTCCAGCTTCTAATTCACCAGATTCAATCATGTCTTCAATAACATCTTCAATAAGAGCTTTTAGCTCATCTTCATCCATCTCATCAAGGTTGATTTCTTCTTTAAGATCTTCAGCTTCTTCAGCTTCATACATATCTTCTTCCATTTCATCTTCCTCATCGAGTTCTAACTCAGCTAAGATTTCTTCAAGGTCAAATTCCTCTTCAATTTCTTCAGCTTCATTAGTATCATCCATACCATAGCCTTCTTCCATTTCATCTTTTTCCATGTTAACTTTATCAGCTTCAGCTAAATCGTCTTCTTCTTCTTCTTCAGCTAAGATCTGAGCAGCTAACATAGATTTGATCTGTGGAGTAAAAGCTTCTTCAAGAGCAGCTTTAGCATTAGCTATAGCAGTCTCTTTAACAGCCTTCGCATCAGCGATAGCCTCTTTCAGCAAATCTCTGTTTGTTGACATTTTGTTCCTAAAATTTTTTAATTAAGAAAGTACGCTTATTAAAAAAAGCGTAATAGTGATTAATAAAATTAATGCTACATAAAGTAGGTTGGTAGCATATTATGTTAATACATATAACAGGAAAAGTCAAAATATGACTCCCTTAAAAATTTATTGGACATTGCCCATTATTACAAAGTATTTCTGTAATAATTTCGTTTATTCTTGAATAATTGTTGCTGGTTAAGTTCAAACTTTCATTAATAGGATGAACATAAGCACCAGGTGTTGAAGGAGTTGAAACAAAGTCCCAACATAAAAGTTCAAAATCATCTTGAACTTCTTGTGTTTCTCCGATAGGTTTTAAACTACCCATACCTCTTGATGAAACACCAACAGTAATACCATTTTTAAATAGTTGGGTTAAAATATTACCTGAAGGAGTGGGTAGGATTTCTATTTTACCCATAACATCATTCCCATCCCACCATATATCTTTAATGTTATGGGAAACATTTTTTAAATTTATTATTTGAGAATCTGGGTGGTCTAATTCTCCTAAGGCTCTGTTTTCTTTAATAGGGCCATCCTTATAACGCTCAATTTCTCTTTCTAAAATTTCTCTAGGATAACGTCTTCCATTACCGTTTTTAGTTTCAGCGGTTTGGAGTCTTCCTTCAACCATAAGGTTTCCTCCTACAACTTTAGCTTCACTAAGTTGTTGGGGAGAAAGATGAAAAAGTTGAGTGTCTACAAGGACTTGTTTCATTAATAGTCGTAATCAGATTCGTCAATAGTATCATCAACTTCTTCTACAGTCCCTTTGAGTTTATCATATTTTTTCTCAAGTTGAACTTTAGCTCTTTCAAGAAGTTTAACTTCTTTTTTTATTTCTGATTGTCTTTTTTTATCAACAAATTCTTTGACATCATCTCTTTCAAAAATGGTCATAGTTTCATAGCATTTTTTAATTTTGCCTTCTAAAAAGCCAATTTTAGCTTCTAAAGCTGCTACTTCACCAATTTTATCTGCTTCTTTAAGATCTTCTTGAGCTCCTTCTCTTAATAAGTCTACAAGTTTCATATTTTTATTTTCTTTTAAGTTTCCGTATCCGGATGATTTGTATTTACCTTTAGCCTCTTTAGGTTCTCCTAAACCAGGTGCTTCTTTAGTATACCCTAAACCTTTAACACCAAAAGCAGCATTTTCTAAATAGAATAAAGAATTTTTATCTAAATTTTTCTTTACCTTTTCAGTTGCTTTTTCTAAGGTAAGCTCAGGGTCCTGTTCAATTTCAAATCTAATACCATTTAAGACTTGATCAAAGATTTGATTATCTAAATTTTTCTTATCAGAATAGTCATAGGTTTTAGCTAAATCCTCTTCTACTTCTTTAGAAGTTTTTTTAGCTTCAGCTTTAGTTTCTTCTTCTTTTAAGAATTTATCAAAAGTAGAAAATGGATTTAATCCTGAAGAAGGGATTAGGGGGAATATATTTTCTACTATGATATTTTTATTTTTAAGTAGAGTAGAAGTTTGATCAAACCCAGCTGAGTTTGGGATAATATTTGGGAATAAACGTTTCGCTTCTTTTACAAATACGTCTTTATGTCCTTTTCCTTCTTTAATTAAGTTATATTGAGTTTGAAGTGCCTTCATATTAATAAATATTAATCATCATAAGTAGATCCCCAAAGGTCTCTATAATCATATACTTTAGAACTTTTAGCTAATTTTTTTCTATTAACTGGTTTAAAACCTAATTTAGAATATTCTGTATCTTTAAAAGATAAAGGTTTTTTAGCTATAAAATATTTAGAAAGATATCCACCAGCTCCACCAGTTGAAGAAATTTCTTGTAAGTGATTCTTAATGAATTCTTTTAAGTTCCTCTGTGAGCTCATAATATTGGAGTAAATTTACTAAATCATCATTTTTAACCTTAGCTGTTTTATCTACTTCATGAATAAGAGATAAAATTTCATTTAATTTAATTTTAACAGCAGGATTAGTTATTTTAGGGAGAGAATTTTTTAGTGAAGTTTTTGCTTCATTAATTTTTTGATTATAAAATTCTCTTAATTTAGGAGCATTATCAATAGAATTGATAAATTCTTTTAAAATATCTTTTTGGGAATCATTTAAATTAGCGTACTTACCATTAAATTTCTCTAACATTACCTTATAGGTAAGTACTCTTAAATCTTTATCATACTTTCTAAACTCTTCTAATAAATCTTCTTTAACTTTAGTTTTATTAACCTGAGTTTGAGTAAGACTTTCTAATATAGTTAGCTTATTATCTATTATCTGATTAGTCTCAGAAATTTTGTCTGAGTTGTAGATTTCTAAAAGAGTATAGAAAGCGGCGTATTCTTTATAGTTAGATACTTTATGATTAAAAAATTCTTCTAAATCATAGTGATTTTTTATTTCCTTGATAAGATTATATTTTTCTCTTCTTAACTTAGATCTATTTAATTTTTTAGAAGCTTCTAACACAGTATTAATTACTATATTAGCCTTAGTTTCAGTTATACTTTTTTGCTTAAATAGGGTCTCATATAATTTATATTCTTTTCCTAATTCAGTTTTAGCAAAAGTTTTCTTTAAAATCTCTATAGAAGGGGAAGACTTCCCAGACAAAGTATCAGCTGTGATTTGTCTAATCAACAGCTCAAACAGGAGACCTGTGTTTTTTATTTTAGAATGTTTGATCCCCATTTAATCATAGGTTTTTTATAAATATTATAGAAATATTATTCTTTAATTTGACTTTCATCAAGAAGTGATTCTTTTTGTTTATCACTCTCAAATACTAATTGTTTTCTATTAATTGGTAAATCTTTTAAAGAATTTTTGTTTTTGTGATATATGGCTTTAGCTTCTAAAGCTAAAGGAGAACCACCTTTATAAGTAGGTCTTATTGAATCAGAATCATTTTTATCTTGATCTTTCATTTTAAGAACACCTAATCTATCTTTACCAAAAGCATCTTGTTGAGTACCTATTCTTGAAGCCTTTTCTTTTGGCCTCCCTAACTCAGCTTTCTCATTATATCCTGCAGGTACTTCGTTATTTGTGTAATATCTACCTTGACCGTATAGAGTGGCTAAATCATGAGGTGTACCATAAGATTTACCAGATTCTAATGGATCATTACCTTCATTTTCAATCTGATTAAGTCTAAATTTACGCTTAACATCTTCTCTAATTAGATCTCTATGTTCAATATATTCGTCTTCACTAAAATGGAATAAGTTGTTATAAACCCAATCAGATGGAAGAAGTTTACTTTCTAAAACAGTATTAGCTAAATCAACTTTTTCTTTTAATAAAGCTACTCTTTCTTGATCATATATAATTGAAGGTGTTGTTAAGCCCAATTCAAAATTAGTTAAACTTTCACCATCATATCCTTGAGTATATAAATGAACTATAGCGATTTTATATAATTCTGATAAGATTATTCTTTGGATTCGGTCTATAGTACGGGCAAATCTAATATCTTGGGCTGCTAAGGTAGCTTTACCTTCTGTTGTCTCATCATACCCCATAAAAGCTTTTGGAATCTTAAGGGCGGCAAATAATTTGTCTCTTAAATAAATAACGTCTGTTATACCATCATATTGAAGACCAGCTAAGGTATCTATTTTAGTATTTGAATCACCTCCTCTTACAGGTATAAAGAAATCTTCAAGCATATTTTGCATGTTGAATTTTAAATTATAGTCACCTGTTGTTTGATCAATATAAGGAGTACGCTTCATTTTAGAAATGGTTTTTTGCATAAAACCATCTACTTCAGCCGGTTGAATATTACCTATATTGATATAGAAAATACGTTTTTCAGGTGCTCTAACTATTCTATGAACCAACATAGCATCTTCCATAAGAGTATATTGTTTAAATAGTTTACGAGCTGGCTCAATGTAACTTCTACCGTAGGGTAAATAACTTACATCTGATAATAGTCTAAAATGGGCAATTTCATAGTTATCAAATATAACCATATTAGCACCAGTTGATGTAGAACTATTAGGGCTAACCAAACCTCCATAATATCCACCTAAACTACCACCCCCACTTAAACCATCAGGATCAAATCTAAATTGAACTTTGTCTCTATTATTTTTATCAAATCCTTCCTCTCTAATAATATTATAAGCGGTATATGGTATTACATTATAAACACCAAATTTTTCAGCAATTTCTAATTTAAGGAAAAAGTCACCATATTTACACATTTGGCGAGTCCACATCCATAAATTAAATTCTATATTTAGAATGTCATAAAATAAATTATATAAAATTCTTTGAATTTTTTCATCACTACTCTTAATAGTCAATACCTCACCCATCTCATTTTTAAGAGAGCACTCATCTGCTAATATATCTAAAGCTGAGGCTACAATAGCATCAGTATCCATAGCTTCATAATCAGAATATAACTGGACTCTTAATGTTTGGTAATTAAGGCCTGGATTATAGATGGGAGAGGCATTAGTGGTGTGAAGACGGGTGTACCTATCATATAAAGAATTAGTATTAATTTGACCCGCAACTTGTGTTTGATTAAAATCAAGGACATTTAAAGAGTTCCCTCCGGTATTACGAATAATAACATCAGTAGAGAATAATCTTTTTAGTCTTGTAAATACGCTTGTGTCAGCCATTGTATATTAATATATGAATAAATATTAAAAAATCCACCTAAAATCCTCAGTTCCTCCTTTCCCATTGTTTATAGCGTATGGGTTGTCACGGCCTGTAGCAAAATAGGCTCCTTGATATGGAGTTTGAGTTTTGGTTAAGGCATTTAATGCTGCTATTGACATATCTAAACCATGCTGTCTAAATTTAAGAGCAGTATCTCTAACATAT
>Ga0208161_1001220_pt1 | contig 13838 bp, 13 predicted proteins | sample CB_VirMetaG_3_FD_184538 | JGI IMG/M metagenome (GOLD analysis project Ga0208161, IMG submission 184538) | Freshwater to marine saline gradient viral communities from Chesapeake Bay - CB_1508_1S Viral MetaG (SPAdes) (version 4) | ecosystem: Environmental > Aquatic > Marine > Coastal | place: USA...
AGTTAGCCAACACAAATACAAACTAGACAAAATAGTTGAGTGTTTGCAATAATTACCTTGCAATTCCGGAATTTATTATTAATTTAAAAAGGTAAATTATAATAAGTTAATATGGAATTGAAGAAAAACAACATGGTATTTTTCCATGCAGGCGATGTAGTCGTGTTAAAACAGGACTTACCAAATAAGCCTGAGATGATCATAAAGAGTGTGCTAAAGTCTAAAGCCACAGAGAATAACAGACCAGTTTTATTAGGGGTTAAATGTTTTTGGTTTACAGACCAGAAAGAATATCAAGAACAATCCTTCGACACAAAAGATTTAAAAAAGGTAGGAAATGCTTAAATTCACAGTACTGAATAATAACGTCTGTGTAGATCCTAATATAATACTCATAAAAGAATTCGACGCTATTGTGCAGTATGGGATTAAGAAAAAGGATCCTAATTTATCCAACAGACTATTGTTATATATTTTCTATTGTTGTGATTTGACAAGCGATAACCCTGTAAAAGATGTGGATTTCCGCTTAAAAGAAAGTCAAGCTATGGCTATCGCTTTTAGGGGCGAGAAGAAATCTTTTACTAAAGAGGAAGAGAAACTAGTCAATGCCGGAATAGATGCTTATAACTTTTATAATGAAACATCTGCTGAAAGAGCTATTTACGCAATAGACAAAAAGATAGATGAGGCTAGAACGTCCCTTGAAGCTATGGAATTAGAAGTAGTAAGAAACACAGACCCAAATAATGGGAAAGTAACTTTTACTTCTAATGAAGGTATTATGGGTAATTTAGCAGATCAGATTGGTAAGATGATGACCCTGAAGTTGACTGTAGCTAATGCGGCGACTAAATTAGAGAACACTGGTAGAGTTCGCGGAGGTAAGGGTTCTTCTATTGCGGAAAGAAGTTCTACTTTAATAAGAAGATCTGAAGACTAATGGCAAAGAAGATAAAGGACATATCAAAACAACATACTATACCGGGTAGAAATGATTATGATCCGTTTGATCTTCCGTTTTTAACCAAGGATAAGGATGGGCGTATTTGGAATGGAGAGTTCGAGGTTACTGATGCACCTAAGAAGTTAGTAGGAGTACCTACAGGCCAGGAGGAAATAAAATTGTCTGATTACTTAGTTTATAGACCTGTACCTAAAGAGGTTATAGCATGGAGGAACATACCTAATTATCACCCTGATAGTTTAGATATGGAATCATGGTATGAGCCTTTAATTAACTTTTGTTACGACGGGGTATGGGTAGACGGGGAATATTTCAACCCTTTTTTCATGTATTGGTTAAATGTATTCGTTTTCCCAGTACCTTTGTATGATGAAGATGGAAACCCTACAGAGGACTTTACTACTGGTCACGCAACCTATTGTAATATAGATAGATATTTCATGGATTACTGTTGGAAAGCAGAAATACTAAGAAAAGACTGCTCTATAATGGGAGGCCGGGGTGTTGGTAAATCATTCTTATACAATTGCATATTAGATAGAGAATATAGATTATTCCCTAAATCATCATCAGTAATTTCTTCTACTAATGAAGATACTACAAATGAAGCGTGGGATAAGATCGAAAAGGGTCTTGAAGCCATTGAAGTTAAACACCGAGCCCTCAAATACAAAAGATTAGTCGATTCTGCAACACGTAAAGAAAGTGGGGAGTTAATAGAATTACCTGACGGGACTACTGAAAAGACGGGGCATTTATCTGTTTTTGAAAAAATAGTATACGGTAAAAACCCAGGTAAAACTAGGGGTAAGCGTCCTACAAAGCAACTCATAGAAGAGTTTGCGGCGTTTCCACCATCTCATCAAAAGGGATCTTTACGAGCTTGTATGAGAGAATCTAGAGGTTCTTGGTATGTAATGGGATCTATTAAGAAGTGTACAGTATTGTATTCTGGTACTGGTGGTACGGTTGAGAATGATGAAGCGGAAGATGTTTTTACAAAACCAGATGCTCATAATATTTTATCTGTAGAAGACTGGGGTATAAAATCAGGATTTTTTGTACCTACTCATATAAAGAGAGCGGGTACTTGGGAGAAAACAGGTTGCCCTGATATTGCAAAAGCTACCTCAGAAGTAATGAGAGAGAGGGAGGCAGCGAAGAATGATACTGAGTCTTACATGGGTTTACTACAAGAATACCCTATGACTATCAGAGAGGTATTTACGCGTAGAGGAACTAACATATTCAATCAAGATAAAATAGCTTCCCAACGTATATCTATAGAACATGATAAAGGAGTACCGAAACCAGAGAGAGGTTTCTTGAAGTGGGTAAGAGCCGAAAACGGGAGAATAACAGGTGTTACCTGGGACCCTAGTTCACAAGGGGATATAGAAATCTTAGAGCATCCACATTGGACAAACAAGGAACTTCCGGAGGCTGAACAAACGCCTATACCTAATTTATACGTTGCAGGATGTGATAGTATTGACCAAGGTACATTAGACTCCTCACATGCAACTAATAGTAAGAAGGGTTCAGAGCTGGCAATGTTGGTGAAAAAGAGAACTCTCGGCTATTTCCAACATTCGTCTAATATTTACGTTTGCAAATACAAAAAGAGATCTCCAGATGTTAGAACGGATTGGGATAATGCTTTAAAGATTGCTTACTATTATAATACAGAGGTAAATATTGAATATACTAAGATAGGTATTGTAGGTCATTTTAGAGACCATGGCTTTTACCACTTACTAAAAAAGAGACCTACGATTAACCAAACGAGCGCTGACCCTAGTAAAACTTCGCACTTAATCGGTACGACTGCGGCGGGGCCTATTATAGACCACATGGACCAAAAAACGGCCGCTTATATCGAGGATTTTTACGATACCATATGGTTTAAAGATTTGTTGGAGCAGTTGCAAGATTACAACAGGGAAGATAGAACTAAGTATGACCTTGTTATCGCTATGGGGCTTTCAGAATTATCTGACGAAGATTTAATGGGGCATATAGCGAAACCTAAACAAGTAGAGAGCAGAAAATTACAACTGTTTGGTTATTACACAGACCCCGAGACAGGCTATAAGAAGTACGGATTAATACCAGATCAAAGTGAAAGGCCTGACGACATGAAACACATATTACAGCAAGAGGCGGAGAAATTTAGACAACATGGTGGTGTCAGATGGATCGATAATACGGATCCAACTAATCCAATTATGCACTATTAAATTTACTTTATTAATTGACTGTATTTTACTATCATTGAAATTATAATAAGTTAATATGGAAAAAATGAATTTCACACCTCACAACAGAAATGTTTTAGTTGAGGTTACAGAATTACCTACTACGGTAGATGGCGTTTATATTGGAGAACAAGCTTTGGCTAGTAAAACTAATATAGAATTTTATTACGGGCAAGCATTAAAATTGGGTGAAAGTGCTCATGAAGAATGTCCAGGTTTAAAAGAGGGAGATTTAGTAATCTTTTCTCAATTTGGGGGTCATCATTTAAAAACAGATGATGGGTTTTGTAAAGTAGTAAGAGCAGGTAATATTGTAGCAACAGCAAAAGATTTTAAAGATATGAGAAGTGATAATGTATACCCAACTTGGGATAGAATTTTAGTAGAAATTATTGGTGAGAAGTTAATTGATGAGGATGGTATTTATAACGAAGATCTTGAAGATCCTAGAGAAGCTGTTACTCAGAAAGGAAAGGTAATTTCATGTGGGGCAAATGCACTACAATTCGAGCCAGGAACTATTGTTTTATTCGATCCTTATTGCGGGAATTTAATCGTTAATGAAAACGATCTTAAGTTGAAAACAATTAATAGTTTTGACGTATTAGTTACGTTGCCGAAAAAATAATAAAATATAATGGGAGTATTTGTAAATAATTACTATAATATTGAGGATCTTTATACCTCAGAAAAGGATAAGAATAGTTTTGACTATTTGCACAAGTCCGTAGATTATTATATCACTTCTCTCCTAAAAGAAAAATTACATATTAAAAAGGCCCGAAACTTATATGACGGCCGAAGAGACAAAGAGGAGTTTCGATATCTAGAGGAAACTTTTGGTATAGAAGCAGCTATAGCTGTAAAAATGACACCTCTTATAAAAACCCGTATAGATGTGATTCTTGGTTTATTATTAGACCAAGAATTTTCATTTACGGTCTCCGTATCAGATACTAATACACTAGATCAAGTTGCGGCAGAGAACCGTAAGAAAAAAGCAGAGGCAGTTGTAGCAGCTTACAAGGAGCGTATGAAGAAGTACGTTAGTAAAGTAAGGCAAACTGAAGGCAACCCTCCGAAAGAAGAGGAAGAGGCGGACAATTTCGTGCAGAAAATACTTGATGAAATAGATGAGAACTTTATTTCTTCTTTTGAAATTGCGGCCCAATCCTTAATAACTTTTTTCTCACAAAACCCAACAATAGACTTAAAACAAAAAGTAAAGCAATACTTTTTAGATTTACTTATTACTGGTGAAGCTTACTACAGAACGAGAGTTGATAAGGTAGGTGAGGACCCTATTGTAGAAATTTGTAAGCCTGAGAACATATTCTTTAGTAAGAATACATCACACCAGTTTTTATCTTCAGGGCACCAACCTAATGTGACTGCGGTTGTTCATAGATTCTATCTTAAACGTTCAGAAATATTGAACAGATGGGGTCATTTAATGAATGATATGGATAAGGCTAGGATTTTTGGGGATTACTCTGAAGGTCAAAGAAGAATCACTAGCCCTAGGCAATTAGATTATGTTTACCGTAGAGATGCTGAAGGGGATGATGACATTCATAATCAGCACACAAATAGTAATTTAGATACTTTACCATGCTACCATGTTGAGTGGTTAGCTAACAACGAGATAGACTTATCTGAGAACGATATAAACGACTTACAGATTGTAGAAGATAGTACAGTGAGTGATCACTTTAAAGATATTTATGGCGAAAAAGCGGGGTCTGGTAAACCAAAGAAAAAGGGGTACAGATTAGATCGTTATGAAGGGCTTAGAATTGGTGAAGATATTTATTTGAATATGGGGAAGAGTAAGTTCCCGCCTAGAAGTGAGGGTAAATTTTGGTTAACCACTTTGTCTTATAATGGTATTGCTTACAACGACAGAAACGGAAAACCTTATTCACTCCCTTTAGCTTTAAAAGACTTACAAGATTCTTTTGATATAATTAATTTCTTCCGTGATAACCTCATCGCAAATGCGGGTGTAGATGGATCTAGGATTAACTTAGCGGCTATACCAAAAGTATTAGGTAATGATTACATGGAAAGGTTACTTAAGTTCCTGGCTTTCAGAAAGCAAGGTATAGAGCTTTATGACCCTACAGAAGATGGAGCTAATTTATTCAACCATTATGGAGACTTTAAAGGGTCTTTGACAGGTAACTTAATAGAGCAATTGGCTTCTGTTTTGGAATCTATAGAAAGACAAGCAGATATAGTATCGGGTATTAATAGACATATGTACCAGGCAGCGGAAGTTAGGGATGCTGCTACCAATGTTAAATTAGGCCAGCAACAAGTATCTTTAATAACCAAGGATATATTTGAATTATTAGATACTAGCCGAATTCATATGTTGACAGATTTACTGAATATAGGTAAATTAACTTATGTAAAAGGCAAGAGAGGTTCTTATATTGTTGGTACTAGGCAGATGTTGTTTGAAGTAAAACCAGAATCTTTCTGTTTTAGCGACTTCAATATAAATGTTTTAAACTCTTCAAAAGAACTTTTAAAGGTAGAAAAAGTTAAACAACTTATACCTGAGCTTGTAGCAGCGGGTATGGTTGAACCGGACGTAGCTATAAAAGTTACTATGTCAGATTCTCCTAGTGAGATATTACACGTAGTAAATGCAAGTCTTGCTAAGAAAGCTAAAGAAAATAGTGCGATGAGTCAGATGCGGCAACAATTAGAGCAATTGTCTGGTCAGATAAAACAATACGAAACGGAATTACAAAAATCTGCAAAAGAAGTTGAGGCCCTCACTAAGGCAAGTGACGAACTAAAAGTTAGAGACCTTGAAATGAGGGAGAAGGAATCTCAAGAAAGATTAAGACAATCTCAGAAAAGGTTAGAACTAGACACACAACTTGGGCTAAGAGAAATGAAGAAGGACGAAGAGGTTGTTAGATTGGAGAGAGAACAGATTTACGCAGAGAATGCTAAAGGTTCATCTAGGGAAGTTAGAAATGATTTATAATGAGTGAAGAAAAGCGTTATATAATAAAACTAGATGACAAAACAAGAGTTACTGTCAAGGAGTACCAGCTGTTTAAAAGCAGGTGGATTACATACTTCGGGTCAGTAGAAAAAGTAGAAGAGTTTATAAAAAATTACAAATGTAAATAAAATGGATATTAGAACTATAGAATCTGTTGTTACTTCAGGAGGATTAGCGGACACTAATTTTCGAATTGACGGTGATTTAGAAAACGTTAGTTTAGCTTGGGATGAGGCTGAAGAAACACTAGGTGTAGTGGATTACAATCTTAACTACTCTGTATTACCGTGGCAATTATATGCTGATGGTGTTAAAAAAGTATTCTTGACCTATAACGGTAAATCAGCTCAAACAGGAGATATTCTAGAGACTGTTCTATTAGAATCTAATAACGAAGATGATATTAATCAGATCCCTGGTTATAACAACTCAAATGAGTGGCATTATGTGCCGAGGGAGTTCAATTACCCTAGTGAATTTCAGTATTTAACTGATCCATCATTATACGCTAATCAACCATATGATTACAGCCAAGGATTTACAGTAGTAAAACAATTTTTAACTGCACAAGCTAACTTAGCTCCTGGTACACCCGCTTATACTGCTTTTTACAGAGCGCCACATTACACTAGCTTTATACCGGCAAATGTGGATGGCAATAGAATATATAAAGATGGGTGGTATACTTCTTATGTTTGTGTAGTAAGAACTTGGACTTCTGTAGACCCAGTAGTTAATGGGGCTTCTACAGGTGATATCGTTTACTATGAAGAGCAGAAGAAATTTTATATCAATATTTCTGGGCAAGGGGGCACATTAATCCCTGATCCTAACGATCCATTGAAACAAATACCGGACCCAGCGCATTGGAAGGTTAATCCTACTTTTACTGAATGGCAAACTTTGATGAGAAATAATTTAGGGCCTACGTCAGTGAATGACCCAATTTATTTTATTGAGACTCAACATTTAGTAACAGTAGACCTCAATAAAGCTATAATTTTTGAATTGAAAAAACAGTGTAATTGTTGTGTTACTGGTAAATTCAACGCATCCTCTATTGATACTTATATGAGATTAGTTCAAAAGAGACTAGGTGCTTGGGTGCAGTTTAATGAGGAATTATTTCATGAGGCTGCTGCTATATTAGAGACTGCAAGAGAGACTTGTTATCAGTGTTTATATCACCAAGGAGAATGTAATAATTGCTAAGATATGATAATTAGATTTACAGATGACTATATTGATGAAATAAAAGCCGCGCAAGTAGCTTTGGGCAATATTCATTCTTATATAGCAGAACAAGAACCTTTTGTAGGTTTGTCGAGATCTCTTGATAACTTGTATGCACGCAGTGTATTACTTAGCGGCATTATAGATCATTTATCTTATGATGATAACTCGGACCCAAAATCCAATGAGACCATATTATTGAATTTGAAGAAAATCGTTAATATGGATGTCTGCAAAACGCAGAGAAATAAAGTTAAAAACGTAAAAAATAACCATATAACTTCTTAAAAATGTTCGGTAACCAATTTCCTAATAATACATTGGGGCAAAATTCAATGAATCCTAGAGCTAGAATAATTGAAAACGCGCCAGATACGGATAGTAGATTAATTAAAATCGTGAATGGAGCGACTAGTGTTGCGCCTAATTTATATCATGACCACACAAGAATAGAATATATAGCCCCAGTGGGTAACAGCTCTGGAGTAACCTTTTCAGCTCCAATTAATACAGAGGAGAAGAGTCTACACTATTTGGTTCTAGATAATTCTAACAATACAGTTGCAAAAACATTTACGTTCAGTAATGACTACGTGTTTTTAGACGATTTGGGTGTTAACGTGTATACAGTAGCCGCGGGTAAAAAACAAATATGGTTTGGTATTTACACTGCAGGTAAACTGAATTTCAGAGTAAGTATAGAAAGTACCAATTAATATTGGTATTTTTTCTCTATATTTTAAATAAGTATTAATAAGTAAATATGTAAATTATGTCAAAAAGTAACTTGAGTCTAGATGACTTACACGATGAAGATGAATCTATCATCGATCCTGCAGTAGATCCTGCTAAACCTGAAAACGAAGGGGAAGACCCTAATAACGATGAGGGGGAAGACGACGGCGAAGGTAATTCCGGTGGTGATGAACCAGGGGGTAATGGAGAGCCTGAAGAAGAGCCAGCGTCTGGTTTAGAACAATTTTTATCACAGTACGGTATAGTAGGTGGTATGATTGAATTCGAAGAAGGGGAACAAAAACACTTTAATGAATTAGAATCTGAAGAGCAATTCAATATTTTGTTTGAATTAGCACAAAGAGGTAAATCTATCGAAGAACAAAATCTAGGGCTAGATGATGACGAGGTAGAATTGGTAAACTGGATTCGCAACACAGGTAGACCAGTTGAGGAAGCTGTGAACATACTTGCTCAAGAAAGACTAGCTCAGTTAGAAGCTTTAAGAGCAGCAGGGGGAGAGGATTTCACCACCATGTCTGAGGACGCTATAATGGCTAAGTGGTTAAAAGAGAATAACCCTGAAGCAAATGAAATTGAATTAGCGGAGGAATTAGAAAGACAAAAAGAAAGTTCTTTCTTCTCAAAAAATGCCAATAAGTTAAGATCGCAATATGTTGCGCAACAAGAACAAGAAGCTAGAATAGAGCAGGAAAAACGAGAAATGGCGGCAGAGGCTGAATTAGAGGAAGATCGCGCAAGAATCGTTAACGCTGCTATGGGTATTAAAGATGTTATAGGCTACCAAGTCAGCGACGAGATTAAGAATGAAGTGTTAGAATCTATATTAGAGGTAAACGAACATGGTGATTCTTTATTTATGCAAGAGGTTTTTGGTGACCCGGAGAAGTTATTTAAAGCCGCTTGGTTGTATAAGTTCGCAGAATCTCACGTAAACGATTTAGAGACTTACTACAAAAAAGAGTTGGCTAATAAATACCAAGAAGGGCGTAGAAGCGTTACAGGTGGATTACCAAGTGAACCTGTTCATGGGTCCGGTAGTACTACAGGTGGTAAGAAAGCAGCAGCAGAAACTGGCCAAAGAACTAAACCTACAAAGACTTTAGATGATATTCATAATGATTAAATAATTTTCCCTGATTATTATAATATTTTTTAATTTATATTAAGCCAAGATTTTAAATCAATTATTAACAACAAGGGTGGAACCACCATCCAGAAAACAAAAAAAGAAGCATGAAAATTGTAGACAGAAACACAGTCGTTCAGAACTTAGGGGACACTAAGACTGTACAGGCATTCGGTCGTTTGTTGGGAACAAAACCTCACAAGTTAGGTCAAGTTGCAACAATGTACCCACAGTTAGCTATTTCAACGTTAACTGACGCGTTAAAGAACGTTTATTACAACCCGAAAAAAGATTCAGGATCTTTCTCTCCAATCAACTCTATGGTTATTGAGTGGGAAATCGACGTTAACTTCATTAAAAGAGTTAAGATCGTTGGTAGTATCTCTGGAACTGGTGTTGGTAAATTTGTAGAGACTATTCAATTAGAAGAGAAGTACTACGATAAAAACGATACTTTCACTTTAGATAACAAACAACAGTTATTCGTTGTAGCTCCGCCAAGAAAGATCAATGCTAAAGCATGGGAATACAAAGTAGTTTTAGTTGGTAACGACTTAACAAAAGCTATTAACACTACTTACGCTTCTGCTGGTAAGTACACAAGATACCGTTCGAACTACCACCCAGAATTATCTGAGAGAGGCTATACTAAATGGGTATCTAACACAGAAACTCACAGAAACTATATTTCTCGTCAAAGAGCATCTACTGACTGGTCTGGTGACTTTGGAATGCAAGAGGATGTATTTATCCAAATTGGTAAAAACAGTAAGGATGCTGCGTCTTACTTGAAAATGACAAAGAAAGAGAAAGAATGTATGGATACTTTCTTATTATCAAGAGAGCAAAACTGTATCTTCTCTGAAACTAACTACGATGTAAACGGTAAATGTTTAGATCAAGATGACCACGGAAGAGATATCCCAATGGGTGATGGAGTTATTCCACAAATCGAAAGATACTGTGATAAATTCTCTTTCTCTATCTTAACTTCTGATGTATTGGATGATGTTATGTCAGCTATGCGTGAGAAATCTGATATGCCAACTGGTAACACTTACGCGGTTGTTTGTAACGAGAGATTATACGATTTATTCGGTAAATTAATGGTTGCTGACTTGAGATTCTTAGCTTCAGCTGATGGTGCTTATTTCTACTCTAAAGCTGCTAACGATAAAGTTAAAGTTGGTGCTGAATTTGATACTTACACTTTCCAAGGTAACACTATCTCTTTCATGCCTGATAGAGCATTATCTCACGAATACCCAGACCACGCTTACGGTATCTTCTTAGATACAGGAGCAGATTTAACTTCTGGTCGTCCAAACGTTGCTATGTTTACTATGAAAGGTGCTGAAATCATCTCTGGTAACTTAGTTGGTATGGGTGGATTAGACGGTAAGTCTTCTGGTGAGGTTTCTACTTCAGTTCACGGTTCTCAGTACCACTTGTTAGGGTACAGTGGATCTGTTGTATTCAACCCTTACAAAAGTTTCTTATTGGAAGAAGCGGTTACTATCTAATAGATACAACCAATCTTTCATTAGATATAAAATTAGCGCTGACCACCAGGTTGGCGCTTTTTTATTGCCCTTATGGTTCTTATTACCCTTGAATAGTAAATTTTAATTACGATATTTATCGCAGTGTTTATTTATAAATCATAATAAAATAAGAGAATATGTTGAAACATGATGACATGGATGAAGTTTACCAATTAGAGAATGGTACTTTATCTGACAAAATTATTGAAATTAAATCCGTATTTAAAAACGGTAAAAGAACTGTTCAACCAGCTTTTGATAGAGCAACTGGATGGTGGGCAGGAGTAGATCGTTTAACAGACGAAGAGAAGAAGAAACTTAAATACTATGTTACAGTAGGAAATTCTGGTGAACAAGCTAGATTAAATACTAAAATGGTATTGAAAGATGGAATGATCTTGAATTTGTCAAATGAAGTGGATGCTATTAACTGGAAATGGTTACAGCACTTACCTTGTTTGGCTAAGTCATATGAGGCAGCTCAGAGTTCAAAAGCGGAATTTTATATCCACATTGAAGGAAGAGAGGCTACTTTGAAAAATAATAGAACTGAGAGAGTATTTAAAGCTCTTGAAAAGGTTATGAATGACCCAGAAACTAACTACACAGACCGAGCTTTATTGTTAGGTGTAGATATGGAGGGTGAACCATTGCCTTTAATTAAAGAATTTTTATTAGATTCTGCACAAAAGAATCCAGACAAAGTGTTGGCTATTTACCGTGATGGAGCTATGAAAATTCACTTATTATATTTGAAGGCTAAGAGAAAAGGTGTAATTACTGCCAGCCCTTCTGACGGTGTTATCAAGTACGGTAACAATACTATTTTAGGTATCACGGATGAGGCTGCTATCGCTTACTTACAAATGAACGAGGATATCCTTCAATTGTTAGAGCAAGATATTAACCCAGAGTATTTCTCTAAGCAGATGACTAAAGCTGAGTCGGCAGGTAAATTAACGCCAGCTCAAGCAGCAGCTAAAGCTAGAGAAGCAAGAGCAAATAACACGGAGAACAATTAATAGAACTGAGAAATGACTGAGAAGCAAGCCTACGAGTCTATACTAAGAGAAACAAGAAAAGCGAAAGCCCCATCACTTAGATTAGATGATTATAACTACTGGATGAACAAAGGTGTCCAGGAGTATATCAATGAAAGGTATGCTTTATATGCAGTTTCTCAACAATTAACAGATGACCTCCAGGCTATCTCTACATCAGCTGTTCTGAACGTTGTAGAGACTGCTCCATTCACATATGTAGGAAATTATGCAGGGGGTTTTACACAACCCTCTGTTCCTATTAGTTATGGTAGTAAATACGGATCTAATTTTATAAAATTTTCATTGCCTTCTAACTACTGGCATATGAAAGCAGTTCACACTACCGCACAAGTTAAATTCCCGTACAAATGTTATGGTTTAGGTTATACTACAACTTTACCCTCAAAGGCAATCACACCCGACATAGCTGTTGGGATATCTAACAACTCTTACTTGAAACCCTCTATCGAAAGATTTTACCATGATTTCAGTGATGGGTTTGGTGCAAATGTGAAACCAGATTTATCTGTATATGGAGATCTTAGTAAAATTAGTTTCACAGGAGTAGTAATTGATTATTTTAAAGAACCCGCTAAAATAGATTTAACATTACAACAAAGAGATAATCCAATTGATAACTCTGCGGTTCTAGAATTCCCAGAATACGTTTGCAATGAGATCATAAAAAGAGTAGTTAGATTAGTGTTAGAAGCAACTTCTGACCCTAGATTACAATCTCACATCCCTATAAATAAGACTATACAATAATTTTCCCTTATAAAACGGGATAATAATATTATTATATCAACTGGTTAGGACACCAGCTTAGCCTTTATTCACAAAAATATAAACCTGTCTTATTATACTGGTAAAAATGAGACAACAAACAAATTAAAATTATGTTTACATTATCTGAAAAAATTAGAGTAATTAACTCTGACGCAGACATTCAAATTCTTTCTGCAACTGGCGTTTTGGCTACCACTACGGCTGCTATCGTGGCTTCTGGTACTCCTGCATTAGACTATGAGTATGGTTCAATCGCTATCCCAGGATTTGGAAAATTCCCTATTTCAGCTGCAACTGCTGCAGAGAGACAAATTGTTTCTTTTATCAAGGCTACTAGTGTTGCGCCTACTGCAAATGTTAAGGATTTCACAGTAGTTTCTCCTACAGCCTCTTTAGCTATCGGGGATGCAATTGAGGTTATCGTTTCTATCGAGACTTCAAGATACCAATCTGATGTTTTAACAACTAATCAAATTGGTGGTGGTAGAACTGTTAAGTTTTCTACAGCTCCTTTAGCGGCTATTGCTGCTACTGATATCAGAACTGCGATTGTTGCTGGTTGGGCTACTTACAAAGATTTATTTGCTATCGGTACTCCTTCTATTGAGGTTACTGCTAGTGCTGTTGCTACTAACAAAGTTAGAGTTGCTGCTGCGCCAGGATTCGAGTCAATCACTATTACAAAGGTTGAGATTAAGCGTGTAGCACAAGGTGCAGGTTTCCAAACTCCAGTGAAATTAGTTGAAACTCTTATCACTGCTGGTACTGAAGGAAGAGGAACTGGTAAATTCTTAGAGGAGTCTGTTAGAATGGCTACTGGCTTGAACAACGACCCTTACGGAATTGATACTACTGGTACTCAAGTTGACTTAAGAGGTACTTATACTGAGTATAGCTTTACAATAAATGCTCCTTACACAGAGAAGTTATCTACTTTAGCTGCTGACAACGGGCCACTTCCAGCTACTCATAAATTTGTACTTTACGTAAATGAAGTAACTGGTGCAGGTACTAACGGAGCTATTGCAAGATTAGACGCGGCTTTCGCATTAGTTTAATATTTAAGATTCGCTTTAGGATCACCAAAGAGCCTC
>Ga0208161_1001223_pt1 | contig 13813 bp, 6 predicted proteins | sample CB_VirMetaG_3_FD_184538 | JGI IMG/M metagenome (GOLD analysis project Ga0208161, IMG submission 184538) | Freshwater to marine saline gradient viral communities from Chesapeake Bay - CB_1508_1S Viral MetaG (SPAdes) (version 4) | ecosystem: Environmental > Aquatic > Marine > Coastal | place: USA...
TGCCAATCGTTGGTAACTTGTACGCTCAAGGTTCTGACCAGCCTACTGAATTCATCGAAAGCGGTATCACTAAGCGTGTGAATCCGTTTATGATTATGAAAGAGGTATACAGTGTAACTGGTTCTCAGGCTACCAACATCGGTTGGATCAACTTGGGTAACGGTGACTACCGCTGGTACTTGAAATCTGAAGGTGATACACGTCAGCGTTTTATGGATAAGCGTGAAATGATGATGTTGTTGGGCGAAAAAGTAACTGCATCTGGTCTAACAGTTTCTGGATCTGAAGGTTACTTCGCTGCAATCGAAGACCGTGGTATCGTACAGTCTGGTTTGATCAACACTATCGGTGAAGTTGATGATATCGTTAAGGTATTCGATAAAGAAGGTGCTGCTTCTGAGTACGCTCTTTACGTAAACCGTGCGCAAGACTTGGCTATCGATGATATGTTGGCTGCTGGTCAGTTGGCTACTGGTACTGCTGCTACAACTGTCGGTGCTGCTGCATTTGGTAGCTTCAACAACAGCGCAGAAACTGCAATCAACCTAGGATTCCGTTCATTCGCTCGTGGTGGTTACACTTTCCACAAGCACGACTGGAAACTCTTGAATGACCCAACATTGTTGGCTGATTCAGACTTCTACGGTGTTGCTGTACCAATGGCTCAGGTTGCTGATGCTAAGACTGGTGAGAAAGCTCCAGCTTTGGAAATGAACTACAAAGCTGCTAACGGCTACTCTCGTGAAATGGAACACTGGATGATCGGTTCTGTTCTTGGTGCGTCTAACGCTACTAAGGATAACGTGGAATTCCACTACCGTTCTGAGTGTAACTTGATCACTCGTGCTGCCAACCGTCATATGTTGATTAAAGGCTAAGCACTGCTTTTATTGAGGCGAGGGGCTTGTCCCCTCCCTCTTTTTTTAATTTTATTTAATACATAATACAATGGCAACTACTGCTAAAAAAACTACTGGTGCGCCAACTAAGGCTGCACACAAAGCTACTACCGTAGCATCTCCTATATCTACACCAAGCTCATCTAAAACAAAGGTTAAGCGTCAAATTATTGATGATGCAAAAAGAGACCGAGTATACACTATCGAAAAAGGCGGTGGTGTTTGGTATAAGCTAAAGCAAAACAACATTACGATTTATGATGAGCAGACAGGTTCTGTGCGTCAACTTCGCTATTCTCCAAATGAAAATTCTGTATTTGCAGACGAACAAGGAGAAAATATTATTCGTGAGCAAATCTTTTTTGTAAACAAGAATCTTCTTGTACCACACACAAAACCGAATCTACAAACGTATCTAGACCTACATCCAGACAACATTGCTAATGGAGGTAAGGTGTTCCACTTGGTTGACACAGAGAAGAAAGCTACCGTGGAATTAGACAAGGAGTTTATGACTTTGGATGCGGTAGGGATGGTCCGTGACAAATCTATTGACGAGCTTATTCCTGTGGCTATGTATCTAGGTATTGATACAAACCAGAAGAATATGGAAATCAAACGAGAGTTGTTGCAGGAGGCTAAATCTAATCCTAAGCGATTCATTGAAATGTTTGACAATCCTGTCGTAAAGGTTAAAAGCACAATTATGAGTGCTGTTGACTTCCAGATCTTGCGTGCTGATAATGACGCATTGAAATGGTATGATAGTGGACGATTGATTGTAGCAACTCCGGCTGGACAAGACACAATTGACATTGCTACAAGATTCTGTTTATCAGAGAAAGGAGCTATGGTTCTTGAAGAAATTGAGAGCCAATTGGCTAAAATATAACGTAACTTATAAGTTACTGTTGCTGAGAGGGTTGCTGAAAAGCAGCCCTTTCTTTTTTCTTATCTTTGCGTATGAAAACAGTATATTATGGCATCTGTTAACGAAGTTTATTCAGCACTAAAAAATCTAGCTAATAAAGATGAGAGAGGGTTTATAACCCCGAAGGTATTCAACACCTTCACATCTGTAGCTCAAAATAAAATATTCAACGACCTTTTCAATGAAATGACTAAGGCGCAAACCTTGCGTGCAAGAAATGTTGATGCAAAAATGCACCAATCCTACACCAAGCGTTTAGAAGAAGACTTGTCATACTTTTCAAAGGAGGCTAATATTAGCCAGGCAAACGGAGTATTTGCTAAGCCAGAGGATTTGTCAAGAATCATATCAATGAAAACATCTGGTGCTTACGTATTTGGGACATCTACCTCAACACCTATTGACGTGATGTATGACGAGTCTAAGATTGAATACATTCTTCAGTCAGACTTATCTGCTCCTTCGGCTAGTCACCCAGTTGCGATAGTATCAAATGATATTGAAGTATTCCCGACTACGGTTAAAAAGATTAAGGTGCGATACTACAAGTACCCTGAAGGTAGAAATGTAAGTACAGGCGCTAGAACACCGTCTTCTCCTAAATACAATGCTACCAATCTAGGTGGGTCAAACGAAGTTTTTGATCCTACTACATCTGTAGATTTTGAATTACCGGATCACTACGTACCTCAGCTCGTGCTTGAGATTGGAAAGATGATAGGAATAAATCTACGTGACCAAGATGTATTCGCATACACTAGCGGAGAAGCACAACAACAAAAGCAGTAATAAATGGCTAGAGATACAGTTTCAGTAGACCAAATCGTAAATGACTTTCTGCTTACTGCGGATGGTGATGATTATGTAAACAACGCTAACGGAGTAGTTATACGCAACTATGCGTTGCGAGGAATCCGTGAGATGGGATTTGACATTATGAAGAGAGTCAAGTCTCTAAAGCTTTCGGTTAATACTACAAACAATACTGTAGAGCTTCCAGATGATTTTGTTGATTACGTAAAGATGGGTGTTGTCGGTGGAGACGGTTTAGTGTATGTCTTTGCAGAGAACAAGAACCAGAATATGTCTATGAAATATGTTCTAGATGCAGCTGGTAATCCTATTGATTCTGATAATGATGGGGTGTATGATCGTGTAGATGCTAAAGATGGCGCTGCAACTCGCCCATCTCTAACTGATTTTGAAAGCTACACGTTCAGAAACTTTCTATACGAAGGGAATATTGGTCGTGCCTATGGTATTGGAGGTGGCAAATATTCTGGAGAGTTTCGTATCAACTACGAACAAAACCGAATTGAACTATACAGCACAGCAGGATATGACGAAATAGTTATTGAATACATTGCTGATGAAGCTAGAAGTGTGAACCCAAGCATCCACGTTTATGCTGAAAATGCATTGCGTTCATACATCTATTACCGACTTGTAGAGCGTAAGGCTAATGTACCTATGGTAGAGAAGTCTAGAGCTAGACAAGAATACTACAACGAAAGAAGACTGGCGAATGCTCGATTGAAATCATTTACTAAAGATGAAGCACTCAAGACTATTCGCAAGAACTTTAAGCAAAGCCCTAAAGGTTAATATATGGCTATTGACAAACTCATACCTCAGTATTTAACTTCAGATACTGACCAGAAGCTTATAAAGTCTGTTGAGATGACAGACAACCTTAACGTCAGAATTAGCAATGATGACGAGGGTACTGCTGGCGTAATAAAAAACGTTAAAGGTACTACGGCTATAACAGGTAAGGGTAGTGCCGATATTATACCATCTGGAGACAACAAGGTGATAGGATCTGTAGCCAATGAAAAGAATAAAGAAGTTATATTCTTGCTATGGAATTCAAACGGTAGCCACGGTATATACAAAATCGACCTAACAACAAATAAATTTAGAAGATTATACTTTGATTCAGTATTGAATTTCAGTGCTGATTCTTACGCTAAGTGTGATGTTGTTATTAATGAGGATGAGGAAACATTGTTTTATTGGACAGACAATGTAAATCCACCAATGAAAGTCAACATTAATAGACTTGAAAAATTTGACTACCCAGCCTCCTTGTATATCGGTACGGATGAAGAGAAGCTATTGTGCCTGACAGCAGCAAAACAACCGCCTCTAAATGCTCCTACATATTCTATTGTAAATAATTCAAACGTAAAGCACAATCTTATTAAAGACAAAAGCTTTCAGTTTGCTTATAAATATGTTTACGTAGACGGTGAGCATTCAGCTTTATCACCATACAGTTCCCTAGCCTTTGCACCTAATCAGTTGAAGTACAGCTTCATTGATGACGGTGCTAAAAACTTTTACAATCAAATAAATGTATTTGTTAAAAACACTAAGGCAGATGTAAAAGAGATTGTAGTTTACGCAAGAGAGGGAGACGATGGCACGTTCTATGAGATTGCTAAGTTGGACAACAATGACGCAAATACAAATACAAGAACAGTAAACTTTATTAATGAGAAGATCGGTAAACCATTATCTAATGATGACTTAAACCGAATTTACGACAACGTACCGCAACTAGCTAGGGCTCAGGCATTTGCAGGAGGAAGGCTAATGTACGGAAACTACACAGAAGGTTACGAGAACGTAGATGTTGACGCAGAGCTTTTAACCAACTACCACAAGAAAGAAGATATTTATTCTATAGATGTTACAGTCAAGACACCCACATCGTATGCGGAGTTTTCGAAGCCGGTTTTACAGTTTGATTATTCTGCCCTCCCTGCGAGCATCCCGGCTGGATCCAAGGTTTTATTAAATTTTGTAGTAGCCTTAAACGACATTCAGATTGGAGGTAATAACTACGGGGTAGAAGATATTGATTTAAACGAAGGTGACCTAGAAATCGAATACAGAACGGTTGATGATGTTACCAATGTAAACTCAGATACTATTACTGTAGAGAAAATCAAAGGTGAATCATTTTTCTCTTCCTTCCTAAACACACTATTATCTCAATATAGCTTTTGGACGTACAGCCCAAGCTTTAAGCCAGCTATTACAATGAAAGCGGAGGGTGTTTACTTCCGTGAGGTAATAAATGTGCCGAACACTACTACAGTAGCTGGGATCAAAACATTGGTTCAAAACAGAATAACCACTAAGACATTTGACAGCTTCTTAAACCCAACACAGGGTGTAAGAAGATTAAGCATATTACAGCATCAGCTTGCAAATGCTATCTCTGAAAAGGGAGCGTTCAAGGGAACAGCTAAGTTTAGATTACTAACCACAGGAACAGCAGACGAGTACGAACTATCGATGCAGTACATCGACTTAGAGCCTTACGAGTTCTTTAAGAATGCATCTAACCCCACTGATATTATATCAACAAACCGATTCCGTCTAAACGTATTCTCAGGAACTAGACAGGCAACTCCTTATTTCCCGGAGCCTGAGGTTATTATGGGGGCTACAGGTGTGTTTGAAACCCTAGATGGGAGCAGATCTTTCAAGTCAGGATCTTCTCATAGACTCGGTATGGTGTATCTTGATGATCGAGGCAGAGCATCTGGAGTACAGGAGCTTGGTAGCTCATTTGTAGAAAAGCTAAACAATCGCTCTGGGGAAAACGGTCTTTACGGTCATTCCTCTATGGTTATGCGTATTAAGCACTCTGCGCCTAGCTGGGCTAAGAAATGGATGCCTGTATACACTGGTCTAGGGAATGTTGAACTCAAGCTTATGTACGGTGTGGTCGGAGCATTCGTTCCTACAAACAACCTAGAGCGAAGCACTAGCCTTGACACTAAGAGTAAGATATACATATCTCTTAATTCTGTATTCGGTGATAACGGATACAACAAGACCTTTGGCGCTGACGTTAATTATCAGTATGAAAAAGGCGATAAGCTGCGTGTCATCAACTATGATGGCAATCAAACATTTACTAGCGAATTCAATGTTGTTGGTTTTGAAAGGCTAACAAAAGACGAAGCTAATAACCCAATATTTGACAAGGTCAATGAGGATGCAATGAGCGTTACATCTGGTGACTTTATTATTGTCGAGGACAACGGAATCTATCCATTTAGTTATTCTTCTGTACTAAACAATAACAGCAAATGGTTTGGGAAGTGTATTATTGAAGTATATAAGCCTTTAAAGCAACCAGATCAGTTCGTATACTATGACTTTGGTAAGGTATATGACGTTTCATCTGGTACACACTCTGACGATAGAACAACAAATACACCTACGATAGATATCACAAAAATAACAGGTGTTATTGAGTTTAATACTACTGACATTGTATTTAAGGGCGATATTCTATCAGGGACAAATATAGACTTAACCGTATCTAACGTATATGAAGATGGTGGCGTATACTATGCGTATGCAGATAACAATGCAGCAGTTGCTCCGCCAGCAGGTAGTTCACAGGTAACGGTAACTAATCCTGACTCTGTGATACAAACAGACCAGGGCGATGTTTACTTTAGACCTAAGGTGGTTTATGTGTCTAACAAACAGATTGACAATATATCATACAAAGGTGCTGGTTCAACCCCATCTGTAGTAGATTTTCTTGAGGATTATTCCATCTGTGATTTCTTCGCTTCTAAGCACAGATCTACAGGTAAGCCATATGCTTATATACCAGAAGCTAAGACAATGCGTAGAATCGCAACTGTGACGTATTCTGATGCGTATGTTGCTGACTCAGAGGTACTTGGTCTAAGCGCATTCAACCTAAGTCTAGCTAACTGGAAAGATATTGATATATCTTACGGTCAAATTGATGCTTTGGTAACAAGAGGTGATGCGTTAACTGTTCTTCAGGACAGCAAGGCTTCTCAGTTGCCTATCGGAAGAAACTTGATTGAATATTCTGGTGGGGATGCAGGAGTAACTGTGTCTAGAAATGTATTAGGGGTTGCTTCTTATTACGCTGGTAATTACGGAACATCTGGCAATCCAGAATCTGTTGTCGAGAGATTTGGAATCCTATACTATACTGATGTTAAGGCAGGAAAAGTTATCCGAATTAGCGCTGACGGAATCACTCCTATTAGCGAAAAAGGTATGTCTTCTTTCTTTGAGGACAGATTTAAAGAGCTTACAATAAAATCATCTTCTCCAAGAGTGGTTGGAGGATATGATCCTGACAATGATGAATACCTTGTTTCTATAGAAGGCACAAGCTCAGCTTCCATTACTATCGGAAGCGACAGTTACGACCTGCCTACTGATGGAAGCGGTAATATTGTGGTTAGCCCATCGTATACATCTCAGACTATTCTTTGGAATCTCGCAGGGTTTAACTGGGATGAATTCTGTGGTAACTGGGAAGACGTAGGCAATGGAGTTGTCTTTTTGGACAACATTTTGCAGTCTAATGGTGTGTTGGTAGATATTGCTTTTGCAGGAAGCACTGGCACTATCTTAGTAGTAGTTACTGATACCGACTACACATTTACTACTATAGGTCAGCTAAATTTAGCTACAGGGGTTCTTACAATTCCTTCTACAACTTGTACAGGAACCACAATCACAATTGGTGATTCATCTGCTAATACTACCGGAGTTACACTGGCTTACAAGCACAAGGATGGTGTATGGGGAAGCAAGTACAGTTTCGTACCTAGTAACTATGTACACGTTAATAACACGCTGTACAGCTTCTATGACAACGGAACTAACGTTGTATGGGAACACAACACAAACACTACTAGAAACAACTTCTACGGCACTCAATACGACTCTATGTTCCAAGTAGTTTCAAACTTTAATCCATCTATGATTAAAACATTTGAAGCACTGGGTATAGAAGGTGATGGGACTTGGACATCGACTCTAAGCAATTCAGATCAACAGACATCTATATCAGAATTTGACGTTCGTGAGAAGCATAGATACGCTCTGATTCCTAGAGATACATTGGTATCTACAGGTAATAAAATTTTCTTAGGAGTTGTTGATTCGGTGTCGGGTAACAATATAACATTTACCACACCTGTAAACAAACTGCCTTTCTTAGTAGGAGATACATTAAATACAGTTACAGGTAACACTATAACATCCACAGGAGTAACCGTCTCCTCCTTGATAGATAGAAGAACTATTGAATGTAGCGGTGCGCCTGGCGTATCTGCAGGAGACAACATAATGGTGCAACATACAGCATTAATCGATGGAGATTCAATGAGAGATGTGTATCTTACTATCAAGATGGAAAGTACAGACACGACACCATTTGAAGTTCACGCATTGTCTGTGAGCTACGACAGGTCTAGGCTACACAATGATAGAGTGAACTAAAAATAGTAAATTTGCAATATGAAGGCAAAAAAAGATAATACAAAAAAATATGTTGCTGGGGGCTTGATACAAGCTGGTCTAGGCGCAGCTCAGGCTGTATACGGAGCTACTCAGATACCTAGAGCTAGAGCTGAATTTGCCGCAGCTCAAGCAGCAGCACCATCACTTGAAACACCTGCTCAGTTCTACGAGAACTATAGAAATGCATACGATGCTGAAATTGCACGTATGGAATCAGAGAGCATTGACCGTAATATAGGCACATCAGTACAAGCTCTTCAAGGCGCAGGCGGACGTGCATTGGTCGGTGGTTTGTCTTCTGTAACTGCTCAGGCTCAAAACGAAAGAAACAGAATGCTAGCTCAGGAAAGAGCTATGCGCTTACAAGCGGGTCAGCAGTTAGCAGCTGCAGAGGAGCGTTCGGTTCAGATGAGAGAGGCACGTAGTCAAAATCAAATGGATAGAGCTTCTCAGGCTTACAATGCAGCTTTAGCCAATGTTGGAGCCGGTATTGGTTCTATGGCTTCTGGATTAGCTGAGGCAGCTGCTTCAGCTAAAGATAAAGAAGATAAAGAAGGTAATGGAGGTATTATAGAAAGGCTACGTGCTAGATATGGCAATTTAGACGGTAGCCAAAAACAGCGTACTGCACAAGATCAACTGGACTTAACATCCAAAATAAAAATGCCTACGGCTGAATCAGATTTTGCCCAAAACTATATGAGCAGATTTGAAAGACCTTCTATTCCTTCTGTAAAAGACGCTAACCCACTCAAACAGGCACAAGAAAAGCCTTCTGGATTTGGCAGTTATGACTTTTCTGCTGAGGTAAGAAAATCAATGGGATTCCCCGCTATAGGTGCTTACGATGAAATGCTAGGGAGATCTACAAATCCAGACGCACTTAATGCTCCATTTGTACCTACAATAGATCAATATGGATATCAGGCTACTCCTGAAAACGAAGCCATTATATCTAAATTTAGAGACAAAATGAGTCTTGAAAGAAGCACTAGAGCTAGTGATTTCAAAAAGTCTAAGGATATAACATTTACTCCTAAAGAAAATGAAATAATTTCTGCTTGGGAAAAAAGCCAAAAGAAAAGAGACGGATGGCCAATTCGTGAGCAAGGTGGTATGATGACTAAAGGTGCTTTTAACCACAATACAAATCCTATTCATCTAGTACAAAACGGAGAAAAGGTTGGTGAAGCAACAGGAGGAGAAATGATACTGAATCCAGAACAGGCAAAAGCCATAGCGCAAGAAAGCAGTTACGCTAGAAAACTGTTCAAGAAATTCGCTAAAAACGCAAAAAACGGTAAGTAATGGCAGGACCACTAGGAACAACAGTATTTAAAGTGCCAGAGCTAGGAGCTTTGGAAAGACAGCTTCGTGAAAAGCAAGAAGCTAAAGACGAGCAACAACGTAGATACCGTGAGCGTGAAGTTCAGGCTTCAGGTGGCGAAGCTTTATATAGTAAAAACGCACACAAGCTAAAAGCAGGGTACGGAGACGTAGCTGCTGGAGCATTTAGCGCTATGATGAAAGCCGGCATTGAATACGAAAAGACAGGAAGCTCAGAGTCCAAGGCTGAATTTGACAAATGGAATCAGAAGCTTAATCAAATGGTTCAAGTAGGAGCTTCTATTAGCGGTGGTATGCTTAATGAATACCAAGGATTCTATGCAAATAAAGGAGAAGGATACGCTGCGACTGAAGAACAAGTAGATGCTGGATTTTCTTCTTTGATGAACAGAAAGGTTAATTGGAAAATCGAAAACGGTGAGATGTTCATTGAGAGTGGACAAGGGTTTGTACCATTTAGCAGTCACTCTATGTTTTCTGACAAAATCAACCCAGATAACTCTTTTATAATTCCTCGTGAAGCAAAGACAGGAAGATATGTAGTACCTACTTCTTTCATTATGGATAGAGAGAATATTGGTGTATTATCAAGATCTTCTGGTGTAGACGATGCCTACAGAAAACTAGACAAGCAAATGCGATTCAAGATAGAATCAGATAAAAACTTTCTAGAAGATGTAGCCGTATACGCAGAAATTAAAAGAGGTCACATCAGCGGTAAAGAACCGATTTCAGTGGAAATGGTTCAGCAAGCCGTAAGAAAAATGCAGAATGATGATGATTTCAATGAAGCTTTGCAGTTTTACTCTGATGCTATTTACGAAAGAGTAGATGGAATATACAATCAGTTTAAAGAAGAAGAAGTAGATGCTACATCTGCTGATGCTTTGTATTCAGGGGAAGAAAAAAAGACTGAATCCCCAGTATACGAGTTAAAAATAGGCGACAAATTAGATCAAGAACGCAGAGTGAATATGAAAGGAGCATTGAATCAAGCTCCAGTTACTATGCAAAAAGAATTTGCAGTAAACCAGTCTGAGATTCAGTCTTATATCGACAAGTACTCAGAAGGAAAATCACCTATTACAGCACAAGATGTAATTGATGTGTCAGCTAAGTATGGAGTGCCTGTAGAGTTAATTCTTGCTCAAGGTAGATTAGAGTCAGGATTTGGTACTAAAGGACGTGGAGCAAGAACAAAAAATATCTATAACGTAGGTAATTACACTTCTGGAGACACTATGGTCAAGGACTCTGCAGCTCAAAAGGCTGTTAGTCGTGAAATGACTGATTGGGTCGGAGGTCTAGAGGCTTATGCTAAATTATTAGTAGAAGACTATATGCCAGAAGATGGAGATTGGTCTAAACTTCTTGATCAAGAATTCGTGAACAAGGACGGTAATAGATATGCTACTGACGAAAAATACGAGGATACACTAAAGTCTTTGATATCAGGTATTTACGAATTAAACACTGAAAAATCCGTATCTTCGCAAGGAGGGATGAAGGATGAAGAATACCAATCCTGGCTAAAATCTAAAGGTCTTAAATAATGGATAAAGAACTCCAGCAGTTACTAGACGAGGCTCGTGCCAATGGCGCTAGCATAGAGCAACTTGATGATATTTACAACAAATACATAAAAAAAAAAGAAGGTCAAGAACCTTCAGCTGTTTCGGAATCACAGTCTCTATCAGCTGGTGAAAATTTCATAAACAACGCCAAAAATATTTGGACCCAAATTGAGGGTATCCCAGCTCGTGCGGCATTATCTTTAGTAACAGCTACAGAAAAGACACTTGGAGCAGAGGCTGGAGAATATATGGCTGACGCTATATTCTCATCAAATCCTATCACCTCAGCATTATCTGATTTCGAAGAAACAAAAGACTTTCTACAAACTCAGTCATTTAAGAAACTGAAAAGTCTTGAAGAAGAAATGGTGCAAACCAATGCACTAACAGACGCTGAAAGCTGGAATAGCATTTCTAAATCAGCATCAAACATTGCGAGTGCGGTAATGCAGATAGTACCAACGGCTGTAGCTAACATAGCTGCCCCTGGTGCAGGTATGTACACTGAAATGATTGGATACGGTATTTACGACTATAATACCGAATTAGCGAATAGAAAGGGTAAGACTATTGATGAGCTTTATCAAGATGGAGAGGATGAATTTCTAGTACCAGCCGTTATTGGATCTATAGCAGGAACTCTTGAGAAAGCTGGTTTTAAAGGAGCTACTAAATACTTTTCAAGAGAAATGGCAAAGACTGGCACAAAGAGTATTGCCAGATCTTTTTTTGAAGGTGGTTTTAAGGAGGGTTCTACGGAATGGATTCAGTCTGGGCTTGAGGAAACAAACCGAATCATAGCCCAGGGCATTACAGACCCAGCTGAGGTGGTTTCAAAAACAGCTCAGTTTATGTTCTCTAAACAGGGATATGAAAATCTTTTAGTTGGAGCTATATCTGGTGGTGTACTTAGCGGTACTGGTAGAGCCTTAAACAGAAATTCTGTTATTGGAGACTCTGAGAACGGTGAGAAAAAAACAAATCTTAGAAAAGAAATTGTAGATCTAGATGAATTATCAAAAGACAAGAGTTTAGACCCAGAGGAGAGACAATCATACAAAGATCTTCGTGACGAGAAAGTAGAGCAGTACAAAGAAGCTCAACAACAAGAAACTGAATTCTACAATGAATTTAGCGATGAGGATTATAACGAGGTAAAGAATATTGATTCAGAGATTGTTTCTGTTTTAAATAAGATAGACACATTCAAATCTGAAGCTGGGAAAGAGCCATTAAAGGCTAAAGCAAAAGATCTTTTAGAGAAGAAAAAGAAGGTAGAACAAAAATACCGTAAAGATGATAGTGAAAAAGAAACAGGGATATCAAGTACTCAGCAAGAGCAGAAAGCCCCTGTCAAAGCCGAACCTGTCGCTAAGCCAAGCAAAGAAAAGGTTGCAGCAGATAGAGATGTTCAAGAAGCTCAAGCAGAAGAACTAGCAGCACAAAAAGCTAAGGCTATAAGAGCCGGTCTTGGACCTACAGCTCAGAACCTTAGAGATGCTATCAATGTCGTTAAAGACTTAAAAAATAAAGTTGCCGAAGAAGGTAAGGATGTAACAGAGTACGATGCTAAAATAAACGAGCTTGAGCAAGCAGCCGCTAAAATGGAAGAGACGGCTCAGCCCAAAGCAAAAAAGCCAATTAAGAAAGCCCCTAGAGAAACAGTAGAAGAGGGTAAAACGAGATTACAGAAATCATTTTTTGAGGGCGATGAAGTATCTATACAAATAAATGAAGTAGACGGAAATATAGTTACTGAGTTTGAAACCAAGAAAAAAGACTCAAGAGGAAAAGAAAGCTTAGTAAAAATAAAAAGATACAATTCTTTCCAAGAGGCTGCATCAAATCTGAATTTAGATTTAGAATCTAAACTAAATGAAAATTCTGTAAAAAAAGTAAACGGTATAAAGACTAGAACGGGACTGGTTGATGTACCCACTAATGTTGTAAGAATAACTAAGTACAACGACAAGGTGTCACCTTTATTCGGCAGAAAGATAGCCTCACTCATTGTTAATGGAGAGAAAGTTGATTTTGATATAAAATCAAAGCCATCAGAAAAAAGAGCGGAAACAAAAAAGAAAAGCCCAAAAGCCGAGAAGCCTAAAGAAGTAGCTCCGAAATCGTTTACTATAGAATCTGCAAATACCGTTGATGAATCAGCGACAAGGCAAACAAAAGAATTAGTAAATAGAAAATTAACTCAGGAATTTAAAAAGTCTCTTGCCAATGCAACATCTCTGACCGAGTTCATTGGAACGTACGGTCAACAGGGCGATAGATTTACTATTGATAGAGCAACATATGTAATTCAGAACGTTGAAGAGGCGGGAAATAAAAAGAGAGTTAACTTCTCTCTTGTAGATTCGGAAGGAAATAGAAAACGCAACTACACAGCCACTATTGAAAACGGCAAGCCTGTAACCATCAGAAACGCTAAAGGATTAATCGATGTGTTTGCTAAAAAGAAAAAAGCAACATATGACCGATTCAAAAAAGTAGCGGATGCTAAAAAGGTTGAGGTCGAAGTAAAGAAAGAAAAGGGAAAGAAAGAGCAAAGAATCTTCAAGCCTAAGACCAAGAAAGGTGTTCGCTATGCGATGTCTAAAGCTTTCGGTCTTAAAGATGCTCAGGCTGAAGCCGCTACTGAAATCATATACCGTGGTATGAAGAATCTTGCGAATCGCAAGGGTATAGAGGTATCTGATATTATGAAGGGGATTCGGTATGTGAAG
>Ga0208161_1001225_pt1 | contig 13787 bp, 17 predicted proteins | sample CB_VirMetaG_3_FD_184538 | JGI IMG/M metagenome (GOLD analysis project Ga0208161, IMG submission 184538) | Freshwater to marine saline gradient viral communities from Chesapeake Bay - CB_1508_1S Viral MetaG (SPAdes) (version 4) | ecosystem: Environmental > Aquatic > Marine > Coastal | place: USA...
TTTAGATCAAGCAGAAAGAATTTTTAATCAACAGCTGATTGGTAAAATATTTTCGATGAATTATGTTCTCAAAAAGGTTTTACGTATGACAGACCTAGAGATTGAACAACAAAGAGAAGAAATCAAATCAGAAATCGATCAAGGCCTTATCAAAGATCCATATAACGATGATGCTCAAGACGGTTTCAATTAAGGAGTAAGCAATGAGTGAACAAGTAAAGAGTATGATAGATGCTTTAGACAAAGACGATCATATCGAAGCAGAAACACAATTTAAATCAGCACTAGTTGATAAAGTTGGAGCTGCATTAGATGACAGACGTAAAGACCTTGCGAAGACATTCGTAAGAACAGGAGATATAACCGATGTCGATAGCGTTCAACCAACTGAACAATCGAATACTTGAGCGTAAAGACGATTATAAGAAAATAACATCTTATAAAACACTATCGCCAAGATTAAAAAAAGAAGTTGATAAGGTCATGGACTTTGCAACGAATCGCAAAGGTGATGTTGATGTGCCGAAGTTGATGCAAGTTATTGATAAGTCTCCTGCACGAAGACAGTTAGAAAAAATTATAGACGACATTTTGTCACAATAGGAGAGAAGAATGAAACTAAAATTGTTAGGAACATCTGTTGCTGATGCAAGTGCAAACAACATTGGTGAAGCAACATTAGTGCGTGTTCGTTGTACATCGGCTGCAACATTAACATTAAGAACTGCAGGTGGTATATCTGTTGTAGGATCTGTATATATTGGTGCTAATGAAACAGTGATTTTACAAAAAGAACCAACGGAAGAGATAACCTGTGCAACTTCATTTACTACAAAAGTTGCGTACAGCAGTTAGTTTTAAAGACATAAAACTTATAAATAATAAGTGAGTATAAAAAACATGAAACTTATCACAGAGGAAGTATCATCTGCTGAATACATTGTAGAAGAAGCAGATAACGGCAAAAAGAATTATAAGATACGAGGCATCTTCATGCAAGCTGATATGAAGAATCGCAACGGTCGTATCTACCCTATGGAAACCCTTCAAAAAGAAGTCAATCGTTATAATAAAGAGTTCGTACAAGCAAAACGTGCTTTTGGCGAACTAGGTCATCCTGACGGACCTACTGTCAACTTAGAACGAGTTTCTCATATGATCACCAGTTTAACACCTGAAGGCAAAAACTTTATCGGAGAGGCCAAAATTATGGACACTCCTTATGGAAAAATTGTGAAGAATTTAATTGACGAGGGTGCAAAATTAGGAGTTTCTTCCAGAGGCATGGGTTCGCTGGAGAATAAAGGCGGTTCGAACTATGTAAAAAGTGATTTTTACTTAGCAACAGCCGCTGATATAGTCGCAGATCCGTCTGCTCCAGAAGCTTTTGTACAAGGCATTATGGAAGGCAAAGAGTGGATATGGGACAACGGTGTTATACGAGAAGTCGATATACACGAAATGAAGACGACAATTGAGAAAGCAAAACAGAGAGAACTTGCAGAAAAACAAGCTGCAGTTTTTGAATCTTTTCTTTCAAAATTGTAGTATTTATAAATATTATATTATTAATTCGAATTAATAAGGAGAGAGTTAATGTCAGAAGTAGAACAAAAACTAGACGAATTAGAAGCGATCGCAACACAAGAAGTTGCGGAAGCTGCTGATGCGCCTAAGGCAAAGGCTGTAAAAGGCGAACCTTCTCACATTGCAAAAGCATCAAGCAAAGTTGACGATACAGGTCCGGCGGTGACATCACCAGACGCACCTAAGAAAGACTACGCTAAAGGTGTCAAGCAAGTGAAAGATGCTCAAACAGCAAAGGCTGACAAAGGTGATTCTGCTCCAAGTTCTCAAGGTTCTTCAAGTATAAAAGAACCATTAGCCGCTGGCGACCAAGTTGACCATGAAGGCGAGGAACTCGCAGAAATGCCTCAATCTAAACCTGGTATGCTTCAAGCCATGTACGACAAAATGAAGGAAATGTCAAAAGACGATCTTCAGGCGATGTACAACAAAATGGAAATGAAAGACGAAGCAGAATCAGAAAAAGAAGAGGAAGCCGAAAATGCTGCTAAAAAAGAAGCAGTTGACAAAAAAATCAAAGAGATTAACGTCAAAGAAGATGTTGACGCTTTAGTCAATGGTGATGATTCTCTATCAGAGGAATTTAAATCAAAGGCTGCTACTATTTTCGAAGCTGCAATCAAATCAAAAGTGAGAGCAGAAATCGAAAGATTAGAAGAAGAATACGCTCAAGATTTAGAAGAATCTAAAGAATCCGTAAAAGCTGAATTAACTGAAAAAGTTGATTCATATCTTAACTACGTAGTTGAGGAATGGATGAAAGAGAATGAACTTGCGATTGAAAAAGGTGTTAAAGGTGAAATCGCTGAAGACTTTATTTCAGGTCTTAAGCAATTATTTGAAGACCACTACATTGACATTCCAGATGAGAAGTACAACGTACTAGAAGCTCAGGCAACTGAGATTGACGAACTCAAAGGAAAGTTAAATGAAGCAACTTCAAAAATTGTTGAACTGAATAAAGAAGTAGGTGAGCAAACTAAATCATCTATCTTTGAATCCGTTTCAGATTCACTTGCTGATTCTGAGAAGGAGAAGTTCAAGGGTTTGGTAGAAAGTATCGATTATGAAGATGCTGATTCTTACAAAGCAAAATTAGAAACTATTAAAGGATCTTATTTTGTAAAAGAAAAAGCTCAGAATAACGTTACTGAAACCAATGACGCCGAGGGCGGACAGATTGATATGACTGGTCCAATGTCAGCATATACAGCCGCTATCTCAAGGACAAAAGCAAAGAAACTATATTAAAAAAAGGATAATACAAGGAGAGAACAAATGTTTTTATCTGAAACATTACAAGAGAAGTGGCAACCAGTTCTTGAGCACGCCGATCTTCCAGAGATTAAAGATGCTTATAAAAGAGCTGTAACAACTGTCATCCTCGAAAACCAAGAAAAAGCTTTAAGAGAAGATAGAGCTTTTCTAGGTGAAGCAGCACCAACAAACGCAACTGGTGCTTCTATTGCGAATTGGGATCCAATTCTAATTTCTCTCGTTAGACGTTCTATGCCTAACTTGATTGCATATGACATCTGTGGTGTACAACCAATGACTGGTCCTACCGGTCTTATCTTCGCTATGAAGAGCAGATATGCATCTCAAGCTGGTACTGAAGCGTTATTTAACGAGGCAGACACAGACTTTTCATCAAGAAATGCAGCTGGTTCATCTACTGCTGATCTTACTGCGAACACAGTTCACACAGGAACAAACCCAGCAGTATTAAACGATTCCTCACCAGGTAACTACTTCAGAGGTAGAGGTATGACAACAGCATACGGTGAAGCTTTAGGCGATGCCGATGGTAATGCTTTTGCAGAAATGGCTTTCTCAATCGAGAAGACAACTGTAACTGCAAGATCACGTGCATTAAAAGCTGAGTACACAATGGAACTCGCACAAGACCTTAAAGCAATTCACGGTTTAGATGCAGAAACAGAATTAGCAAACATTCTATCTGCTGAAATTCTTGCTGAGATCAACAGAGAAGTTGTAAGAACAATTTACATCAAAGCTAAACAAGGTGCTCAAACTAACACAACTAACGCAGGAATCTTTGACTTAGACACAGATTCTAACGGTAGATGGTCAGTTGAGAAGTTCAAAGGCCTAATGTTCCAACTCGAAAGAGATGCGAATGTTATTGCACAAGAAACACGTAGAGGAAAAGGTAACGTAGTTATCTGTTCTTCAGATGTTGCTTCTGCTTTACAAATGGCTGGCGTACTTGATTACACACCTGCTTTAAACAACAATCTAAACGTAGATGATACAGGCAATACTTTTGCTGGTGTTTTAAACGGTAGATACAAAGTGTACATTGACCCGTATTCTGCTAACGCAGTTGCAAAGCAATTCTACACAATCGGTTACAAAGGTACTTCACCTTATGATGCTGGTCTATTCTACTGTCCATATGTTCCACTACAAATGGTGAGAGCAGTTGGCGAAAACAACTTCCAGCCTAAGATTGGATTCAAAACAAGATACGGTCTTGTAAGAAACCCATTCGCTGAGAGTTCTGCTGCTGTATCTGGTGCCGATACTACTGGTACTAATAACAGCAACGTTTATTACAGAAAAGTACAAGTTACAAACATTATGTAATTTGTGTTAGATTGTTGGTAACTTAGTTTACCACAACCACACCACAAGGGGAGGTTCTTCGGAATCTCCCCTTTTTTATTTGCATAAATAATAGTATGACAACTACAAATGCAACAGTTCGACAACCAGCAGGAAACGAATTAGATTTCGCATCTCCTACACAGTTTCGATTTCAAATACAGAAACTTCCAGAAGTACAGTTTTTTTGTCAGACAATTAATATTCCAGGTATCTCTATCACTGAGTTATCACAACCCACACCATTACAATTAGTAACAATTGCTGGTTCAGATATAACCTATGAAGATTTAACTGCAACATTTTTGATTGATGAAAAGTATAGAAATTATAGAGAAGTGCATGATTGGTTAAAGGGATTATCTTTTCCAGAAAATCATACACAGTTTAGGAATCTATTAAGTGAAGGATCTGATCGTATGCCAAATTCTCAAAGTCGTGGTGTACAAACTGAATCTGGTAAAACATTACCAGCAACACCTGATGCAGCCATTTATTCAGATGCAACATTAACAATACTTACATCTAAAAATAATCCTACTTTAGAAGTACGATTTAGAGATGTTTATCCTAAAAGTATTAGTGCTGTACAATTAACAACGCAAGATGCAGAGGTTAATTATCTAGTTGCTGATGTGACTTTTGGCTACAAATATTATGAATTTGCATCATTATAGTTGACATTTATACAATTTTGTGATATAATATATTATGGATTTAGAAAAACTACAAGAAGAAGCCACTAAAGATTTAAGAATAGACGATACTGAACTTGATATGGAATCAGTTCGTACACCTATCATTCACAACAAATATCTTAAATATCTTTCTAAATTTTCATTACTTCTAAAGAAAGCGGAAGACGATTATGATATTCTTGCCAAAGACAAATGGGAATACTATACAGGTAAAGCACCTGAATCTGTTTACAGAGAGAAACCATTTGATATTAAAATTCTTCGACAAGACATTGACAAGTATATTAAAGCAGATGCAGAGTTAATTAAACTATCACAAAAAATAACCTATCTTAGAACAGTTATAAATTATATAGAAGGTGTGATAAGAAATATTAATAATCGTACATTTAATATAAAGAACGCAATCGAATGGAAGAAATTCACTCAAGGATCAATATAGAGAAAGTTGATGAAGTTTACATCAAAGTCAGATGTGAACCTCATGTAGCTGCAGAACTATCAGAATTTTTCACTTTTGAAGTACCTGGAGCACGCTTTTCACCAGCATATAGAAATAGAGTATGGGATGGCAAAATACGTCTGTACGATAAGAGGAACGGTAAATTATATGGTGGTTTACTTGCCTATGTACGTGAGTTTGCAAAACAGAATGATTTAGAAGTAGTACAAGGTAAAGATGTATATTCATCTACAAAGATTGACATTAAAGATGTGGAAGGTTTCTGTAAATCTTTAAAACCCAAATCGCAAGGTAAAGATATTGAAGTTAGAGATTATCAAATACAGGCAATCTATCAATCACTGAAACGACATAAGTTATTATTACTATCACCAACGGCATCTGGTAAATCATTAATCATTTATTCGATTGTTCGATTTCATCAAATGGCCAATCGTAGAACATTGATCATTGTACCAACGACAAGTTTAGTGGAACAAATGTATTCAGATTTTGCAGACTATGGTTGGAATGTCGATAAATACTGTCATAGAATCTATCATGGTTATGATAAAGATGTTGTCAAAGATGTAGTGATATCGACATGGCAATCTCTTGCAACTTTAGATAAAAACTATTTTTCACAATTTGATTGTGTCATCGGTGACGAAGCACATAATTTTAAAGCAAAGTCATTGACGACTATAATGACAGCGTTGAACAATGCCAAATATCGTATTGGTACAACAGGTACTTTAGATGGCACAAAGACACATAAACTAGTTTTAGAAGGTTTGTTTGGTACAGTATATCAGGCAACTTCTACAAAGAAACTGATTAATAAAAATCAATTAAGTAAATTAAAAATTAAATGTTTGGTACTAAAACACAATGAAGCAAATAGAAGACAAATACGAAATGCAACTTACCAAGAAGAAATGGAATATCTCACAGGACACAAAGGGCGAAATAACTTTATTCGTCAACTTTCTCTCCTTTGTGCTGGTAATACTCTGGTTCTTTTTCAGTATGTAGAGAAACATGGCATTCCTTTATATGAAAACATTAAAGAAAAAGCTGAACAAGGCCGCAAAGTCTTTTTTGTGTATGGTGGTACTGAAACTGTGGATCGGGAGAACATCAGGTCGATTGTCGAAAATGAAAGCAACGCTATTATTGTTGCCTCTTACGGAACTTTTAGCACTGGAATTAATATTCGTAATCTTCACAATGTTATATTCTCTAGTCCAACCAAATCTCGGATAAGAAGTTTACAATCCATCGGTCGAAGTCTAAGACAATCAGAAACAAAAACAGATGCAAAACTTTATGATATTGCAGATGATTTGTCGATTGGTTCTTATAAAAATTTTACATTAAATCATTTTTCTGAAAGAGTTAATATTTACAATGAGGAAGAGTTTGAGTATGTAATCCATAATATTAATCTCAAATAAATAGTAATATGACACCAAAAGATTTAAAAATAATCAAGTTGTCAGGTGGTGAGCAAATAGTTTGTTATGTGACACACGAAGATGGTTCCGCTTTTGTTCGATTAGTTGAACCAATGGAACTTAAAATTCATTCTAGTGTAAATGACTATGGTGCTGTTGATGAAACAATCTGTTTAACTGATTGGGTACATCACTCAAACGATAATGTATTTTCCATTCATAAAGATAGAATAGTGACAATTGCAAGTCCAGATAATTCCTTACAAGATTATTATGTAACTACAAAAAAAAAATATGACAATATTAAAAAGATAAAAGAAGAAGAAAGAAAGACAGAAAAGTCCCTTCAAATGTTAGAAGATTCTTATAAAACTGAGAATAAGAAGTTGACAAGGAAAGAACTTTATGATATAATCTCTGGTAAGATAACCAAACACTAATCTCCAAAGGCTGGACATACCAGATTATATCAGGCGAAAAAACAATTGTCAAGGAAAAAATAAGGTTGAAATATTATTAAAAACCTGATATAATAAACATAGAAATTGAGAATATTATGAAATCACAAAAACCAAAAGAACATTATGTTAATAATAAAGAGTTTCTTGCTGAAATGGTTAAGTACAAAGAGAAGTGTGCGAGTGCAGAAAAACGTGGTAGAAGACAACCTCCTATTACAAACTATATGGGCGAATGTTTTTTAAAGATTGCAAATCATTTATCTTATAGACCAAATTTTATAAACTATACATTTAAAGATGATATGATATCTGATGGTATTGAAAACTGTTTACAGTATGTTACGAATTTCAATCCTGATAAATCAAATAATCCTTTTGCATATTTTACACAAATTATTTACTATGCGTTCATACGTAGAATCCAAAAAGAAAAGAAACAAGCAGAAATTAAACAGAAATTATTAAGTCGTGTCGATATACAAGAATATGAAACTATCGATGGCGATGATTTAACCTATCATAATTCTTACATTGATTATATGCAAAAGAATATGACGGAAGAAAAACCAAAAAAAGAAAAGAAAATTAAAAAGAAAACTAAATCTAAACTTGAATTGTTTATGTAATTTATGAAAATAGCGATAATTGCTGATACCCACTTTGGTGTTCGGTCAGATAGTCCTGCCTTTGCTGAGTATCAATATAAATTTTTAGAAGATATATTTTTTCCATATCTACAAAAGAATAACATTAAACATCTAATACATTTAGGTGATGTTGTTGATAGACGAAAGTTTGTGAACTTCAAAACATTAAGTGATTTTAGAAATAAGTTTATGTTACCTTTGTGGGATATGAAAATTGATACACACATCATTATCGGCAACCACGATACGTATTACAAAAATACAAATGATATTAATGCACCCATAGAGTTGTTTACAACTTATGACGGTGTACACGAACCTTTCATTTATGATAGACCTAAGATAATGACATTAGATGATGTTCGATTCTTAATGTTACCATGGATCTGTCCTGATAATGCATCTCAAACTAAAACAATGCTAGAACAAGAAAGTGCTGATGTTGTTTGTGGTCATTTAGAGATTGCAGGATTTGAGATGTTAAATGGTATGACTAATACACATGGTTTAGATAAGAAGTATTTAAAAAGATTTGAGAAAGTATTCACAGGCCACTTTCACAAGAAGTCAGATGATGGCCATATTTACTATCTTGGTTCACCATATGAAATGGTTTGGTCTGATTATAAATGCCCCAAGGGTTTTCATATCTTTGATACAGAAACAAGAGAATTAGAACGTATTGCAAACCCATATAGAATCCACCGAAAAATCTATTATAATGACGATACAAGGGGATATAATGAGTTTGACTACTCAGAGTACAGAGATTCATATATTAAGGTTATTGTAGAGAAAAAGAAAGATTATTATATGTTTGATCGTTTCTTAGATGGTTTCTATAAGATGACTAATATACACGATTTAAAAGTCATAGAAGACTACTCAGACTTAGATGCTTCATCTGTCGAAGATGATATTGCAGAAAAGGCTGAAGATACAACCACACTCTTAGATAACTATGTCGAACAATTAAATACAAAGTTAGATAAGGGTAGATTAAAAACATTGATGAGAAGTTTGTACACAGAAGCAAACGATATTGATTTATGATTATAGTATCAGCATTAAAAGAAGAAGTCAGTAAAATAAATCAACCTATTCTTTTAACAGGTGTTGGAAAAATTAATGCAACACTTAAACTAACAAAGTACATTATGGAACACAGACCCAAACTTGTAATTAATTATGGCACTGCCGGTTCTGTTATACACGAACAAGGAAAGATTATTGAAGTTGGTAATATTTTGCAAACAGATATGGACGCAACTGAATTAGGATTCGAACAATATCAAACACCTTTTGATGATCGAATGTTGTCAAATGGTCAATCATATTATATTTGTAGTACATCCGATAGGTTTGTTTCAAACATTACTAGACAGTTTGATTGTTATGATATGGAAGCTTATGCGATTGCGAAAGTGTGTCGTTTCTTTAATGTGAAGTATCGTGTGTTCAAATATATTAGTGATTCTGGTGATCCAAGTGATTGGGAAAAGAATTGTGAAAAAGGACAAGAGTTATTTGTAAATAATATTTTACCAAGGTTAAATCGTGATATTTTTTAAAAAAGTTAGATGGAAGAATTTTCTTTCAACTGGTAATACATTTATCGAAGTTGATTTAAATAAGAATCATACAACACTGATTATTGGTGAGAATGGTTCTGGAAAATCAACATTGTTAGATGCATTGTGTTTTGCCTTATTTAATAAACCATTTAGAGATATTAAGAAAGAACAATTGATTAATACAATCAATATGGGTGGTACTGAAGTTGAAGTGGAATTTACTATTGGTAAAAATGAATATCTGATTAGACGAGGTATCAAACCCAATCTATTTGAAATCTATCAGAATGATAATCTAGTTAGCCAAGATGCAACCACAATGGATTATCAGAAATACTTAGAACAGAATATTCTCAAAATTAATTATCGTTCATTTACACAAGTGGTGATTTTAGGTAGTTCGTCTTTTGTACCTTTTATGCAATTGAAAACTGCACACCGAAAAGAAGTTGTGGAAGATATTTTAGACATTAAAGTATTCTCTACAATGAATCTATTGGCAAAACAAAAACAAAAAGAATTAGAAACAGAAATTAAAGATTTAGAAACTGAAGTGAATCATTTAAAAGAAAAGATTGCCATACAAGAAAAACATATCACTGAAGCAGAGAAACAACAACAATCAACCATTGATGAATATAAAGATAAGATTGAAAAGAATAACACCACAATAAAAGAATACAATGATAAGATAACTGAAATACAATCGAATATTGATATACAAAAAAATACAATCTCAGATGAAGATTCAGTTAAAAAGAATTTAAAGAAACTAGAAAACTTTGAATTGACCATTGAGAATAAAGTGTCAAAGAAAAAGAAAGACATCAAATTTTATTCAGAGAAAGATGAATGTCCAACTTGTAAACAAGATATTGACGAACAATTTAAAACATCAATGATAGACGAAGGTACAAAGAAACTTACTGAATTAGAAACTGCATTAGAACAACTCAACAAAGAAGTAACAGGCAAACAAAGAAGACTAGAAGAAATTACCACTGAATATGAAAAGATTAAACTCAAAGAAATACAGATTGCCAAATATAATCAATCAATCACTGAACTAAACAACTTCAATACTAAGATTAATTTAGATATAGAAAAGATTGTAAACAGTTCAAAGAATGTATCAGAGGCACAAGGTGTTCTCAAAATATATAATGAAAATCTACAAGATAAAGATAGTAAAAAGATTTCTACATTAGAAGAAATGGATTATATCAATGCTGCTAAACAAATGTTATTAGATAGTGGTATTAAAACAAAGATTATTAAAATGTATCTACCTGTAATGAATCAGTTAATTAACAAGTATTTACAGTCAATGGATTTCTTTGTTAACTTTAAATTAGATGAAGAATTTAACGAAACAATCAAGTCCAGATATAGAGATGACTTTTCTTATGCATCATTCTCTGAAGGTGAAAAAATGAGAATAGATTTGGCATTATTATTTACTTGGAGAGCAATCGCCAAGATGAAAAATAGTGTATCCACTAATCTCTTAATCCTTGACGAGATATTTGATAGTTCATTAGATGTCAATGGTACAGATGACTTTTTAAAGATCATTCATACACTACAAGATGAAAATGTATTCATTATATCACATAAGACAGATATGTTAGTTGATAAGTTTGCAAACCAAATACGTGTTGAGAAGCATAAGAATTTTACAAGAATTAATCAGTAATTGACAAATCAGTCAAAACCTGATATAATAGAAGAATTATATGCCGGCGTGGCACAGTTGGTAGCGCAGTTGATTTGTAATCATCAGGTCGGGAGTTCGAGCCTCTCCGCCGGCACCAGGAGTATATTATGAAGTATTATAAAGTAGAACCTAAGTGGAAAAAATCAATCTACGAATATTCAACATGGTCAAATGAAGACAAATCAAAAACATTTACAATGGAAGAAATGTATCGTTGGGGTCATGTCATAATTAAAGTTGATGATGAGATTGGTGAAACTATTGAAGATTATATTGGTGATGCAAATGATTCCAATAATGAATTTGAAATTAGTGTTTATGAAGATGCTGAAGTTGATGATCAGTGTTCTTTATATTTTGAAGAATGTGTTGGTATCACCAGTGAAGAATTAGACGAACAGTATGAAGATCGTGGTTGGGATTTATTAGAAGAAGATTATGGTGGTGAACCTGATGACTTCTGGAAAGTTTTTCATGGTGAACTTAAAGTAACAGATGTCACAGAGGAGTATAACAAATGAGTGATTTGTGGGTAGAAGATACAGAATATCATCAAGTGCATTTAAAAAAGACTTATCAACTTGATGAAGAAGATGTTATTGCAACTTTTGGTTCAGTTGAAAAGTTTCAAGAATTATTTGACGAAGGTGATGATGAAGCACAAAGTTATGTTTATGATGGTGATTATGAAACTGATGAATGGTGGTGGACTGCTGACAAGGGTGGTTACGACATTGATACCAAAACATCTTGGGAGGAATAGTGTATCAACCTTATAATATGAAAGATGTGTTAGAAGCATCCTCAAAAGAACTCTTTACTGTTATCTCTACCTTTGCAGGTGGTGGTGGCAGTTCAACGGGTTATCGACTAGCAGGTGCCAAGATACTTGCAGTAAATGAGTTTGTTGAATCAGCACAAGAAACATATAAATCAAATTATCCAGACACACCAATATTACCTGATGATATTAAGAAACTTACAGGTGAAGATTTACTTCGCACGGCAGGTATATCAAAAGGCGAATTAGATATTTTAGACGGATCTCCACCTTGTAGTGCGTTTAGTGTTGCAGGTAAAAGAGAAAAGGGTTGGGATAAAACAAAGAAATACTCAGACGGAAAACAAGTAGAAAATATCGAAGATTTATTCTTTGAGTATATTCGTATTGCAAACGATATACAACCGAAAGTAATTATTGGTGAGAATGTTGCTGGTATTCTAATGGGTGAAGCAATCAAAAAATATAATGAGATTATTAATGAGTTTGAGAAGTGTGGTTATGATGCAATTGGTAAAGTAATGAACGCCGCAGACTTTGGAACGCCACAGGCAAGAAAGAGATGTTTCTTTGTTGCAGTACGAAATGATGTTATGGAAAAAGTTGGATTAAATTTTATGACTATGGAAAACACATTATATCCAGAACCATATGGTCCACAACCAACTTTAAAAGAAGCAATTAGTGATATTGAAAATGATGAAGAAGAAGTTCAAATGTTACTAGATTTTGTACAAGGTTCTTTTCAAAAGAAATGGATTGAGTTATTACCATTCAGTCCAGACAAACATCGTAAACCAAGTGATCCAGAGTTTATTGATATCAATCCAAAACAATCAATGTTTAATATGATACGACCAGCACCTAATCTACCTTGTCCTACTGTAACACAGGCAGGTCAAAAGAAAGGATTATCTGGTGTATTTCATTATGATAGTAATCGTAAATTAACAATTAAAGAATTAAAAAGAGTAATGGGTTTGCCAGATGATTTCAAATTACAAGGGGATTTTGATCAACAAGCAGAAAGAGTTGGTCGTATGGTTGCCCCTTTAATGATGAAAGCATTGTCAAGTAACATTTATGAGAAAGTGATTAAACCATTCAATGATCGATAAAATATTATATGATATAGTTGACAGAGATATTAAAGGTGATGATGTTGCTATCTTTATGGGTGGGGGAACAGATAGTGCAACACTTTTATTTACTTGTTTACGTTTAAATAAGAAACCTGTAGGGTATTCATTCTTTCGTAAAGATAAACCGTCTTATGATTCATTAAAGGCCGAAGAAATATGTAAGATATTTAATGTACCATTTGTTCCTGTTCCATTACCAGAAGATAATTTAGAAGAAGATTTTAAAACACTTGCGAACAAATATAATTGTAAAAAGAAAACTCATTTTGAATGTATCTTTCCTTTTTTATATTTGTTTCCAATGGTAAAAGAAAAGAATGTACTAACGGGTGTTGGTGCTGACTCTCATTATGTTTTAAGTAAAAAAGGAATGATGCATTATAAACATACAGTAGAAAAAATGAATCAATTTAGATATAACTATTTTTATGGTCAAAAGAACCCTGGTGCATTAGAACAACTTAGACAATTTTGTACAGAATATAATAAAACACTAAGTGTTCCTTATTTTGAGAAAGAAGTTTATGATTATTTCTATGATAAATCTTGGGAAGAAATAAACAAACCATATCAAAAATATCTAATCAAAAAACAATTTAAAGAGTTTGATAAGATAAAAGTAAAACCCCATATCAATTATCAGTTATGTGCTG
>Ga0208161_1001226_pt1 | contig 13782 bp, 18 predicted proteins | sample CB_VirMetaG_3_FD_184538 | JGI IMG/M metagenome (GOLD analysis project Ga0208161, IMG submission 184538) | Freshwater to marine saline gradient viral communities from Chesapeake Bay - CB_1508_1S Viral MetaG (SPAdes) (version 4) | ecosystem: Environmental > Aquatic > Marine > Coastal | place: USA...
AAGAATCCGAAACTTTATAAAAAGGTCCGTCGCTTTTATGAAAATGAAGGTGTCGTATTTTCTGGTGACCCCCTTGACGATTATGAAATGTTGATTGATTATATCGCTCAAGATCTTGAAGCAGTTGAGGTTGCCTGATGAAAGTTGTCAGGAAACCCACTGTGCTTCTTGAGCGTTTTCCTTATCGATACGTTCAAGTTGGTATTCTTGAAATTAACGGCAAACCTGATTATCGCATCCAAAAAGTAGATTCCTACACGGGTCGATATAAGGATATGTATCTTCTAGATAATGAAATGCAACTTATGACTGCTATGGAGGATTATGACTACACCTGTTGGTTAGATCCTGATAGAGTCCCTGCTTATGTAAAAGATGATGATGAAGAAGACACGGATGGTCTATAACAGCACTGGTCGGTGATGAAGTCTCCCTTATTTAAAAACACTGATGTCTTGCGATACATCGGTAATATTCTTCTCCTCTCTGGATATTTTGTCCTCTTATGGGGAGATCCAAAAACTGGATTACTTGTAAAATGTATTGGCAATATCTTTGTCATTCCTTTTGCTATCAAGTATAAGTTTTGGGACATCCTTGTATTATGCGCTTTTTATGGTGCTATTGAATTTCCAAAACTAATCCAACTATCCTTTCCTAATTTGCATGTAAATTAGGTGGTGGAACCAAAAGACCCCCCTTTTCATATGAATGTTAAAGTAGTAGAAAACTTTTTTCCATATCCCGATAAAATAAGAGATATTTCTCTTAAGTCTAAGTATTTTGAAGATTCTTTTCTAGGGTATACTCACTATCTAACTGATGAAAATCTTTCAAATGAGATTACTAGCATGATTCATAATTGTGTTAATGAGTCTAAAAATATAGAAAGATTTTATTATGTTTTTAGATATTCATTGGAAAAAAACAAATGGACTTGCCCTTATGATTTTCATGAATGGAAAGTCCATCCTGATTTTTGTGATTATGCTGGATTAGTGTATCTTACACCAAATCCGCCTCCTAATACTGGCACATCGTTTTATGACGAAAATCGCAATCTACTTTCTTCTGTAGAAAATGTATTCAATAGAATGATTTTTTACAACGCAAGGAATATGCATGGACCAACTGATTTATTTGGTGACAATAAAGAAAATGGTAGGATAACACTTACTTTCTTTTCAAATATGCCACCAACTAATTAAAAGTTTATGTATTATAAATCCCCGCAAGATAAGGGATATTAAAAATTCTTGCTGGTGCGGATGGGGTTACCCCGCCTGGGAATTAGTTATTACCCAGTAAAAATAATAACTTGGCGAGCCTGCATAAACTGAGTAGAGGAGAGTTGCATAAACTCTCCTTTTTTGGTATAATTACTTGATAACAATATATTGTTTATGAAATTACATTTAACTTACTTTGGGGATAATAATTTTTCTATAGGTAAGAATAGAATCAGAAAGCAAGCAGAAAACTTTGGAGTCTTTAGTTCTATCCAAGAGTTTGGTGAATCTGATTTGGAGGATAATCTATTCTGGGAGCAATATGCAAAACCTATGATGAGTCCTCGCATAGGAATGCCTAAAAAATATTATGGTTATTATGCCTGCAAACCTTATTTTATTCTCAAGGCTTTAGAAAATATTCCTGAGAATGATATTCTTCTCTATGTTGATTCTGGTTGTGAGTTGAATAAAAATGGTTTAGAAAAACTCCAACAATATTATGATGAGTGTGTAAAAACTGAGGGAGTATTCTTTACTTTAGACCTACCTGAAATACAGTGGACAAAGATGGATACTTATCGCCATATTATTGGTGATAATGACGAATATCTAATGACTAGACAAATCATTTCTGGAATTTTTTTCTTGAAGAATACTTCTATGATTAGAGAATTGGTTCAGAAATGGATTGACATATGTGTAGAGAGTGGTGGAAAATATCTTGATGATAGTCCCTCCAATATTCCTAATGATGAAATCTTTAGAGAAAACAGACACGATCAATCTATTTGGTCTCTTCTACTAAAGCAAAGGGCGGAATCGCATGATTTCACATTTCATGAGGATGATACTTATGAAACAATTTGGAATGCTGCTGGAAAGTCTGGAGTTCCTGTTGGAAAAGAACAAGCACAAGTATGGAATACTTATGGTAGAGAATATCCAATCTGGGCAACCAGAAATGGTATGATAGATTTTACTAATTGTGAAGTATGAAAAAAGCACTAATTACCGGAATTACTGGGCAAGATGGATCGTATCTCGCAGAATTGCTACTTGAAAAGGGTTATGAAGTTCATGGCATTGTTCGAAGAGCATCTCTTATTAACACTGATCGTATTGACCATATCTATGATTCTATTACTCTCCATTACGGTGACCTTACTGATTCTACCAATCTTGTAAGAGTCATTCAGCAAGTTCAACCTGATGAGATTTATAATCTAGGTGCTCAAAGTCATGTAAAAGTTTCTTTTGAGATGCCTGAATATACTGGTATGGTTGATGGTCTTGGAACTCTTCGCATTCTTGAAGCTGTTCGTCTGCTAGGAATGGAGAAAAAAACTAGAATCTATCAAGCATCTACTTCAGAGATGTTTGGTAAGGTTCAGGAAATTCCTCAAAAAGAAACCACACCTTTTTATCCTCGTTCGCCCTATGGAGTTGCAAAAGTTTATGGATACTGGATTGTCAAAAACTATAGAGAGTCATATGGACTACACGCAAGTTCTGGAATTCTTTTCAATCACGAATCCCCTAGAAGAGGAGAAACTTTTGTCACAAGAAAAATCACTAGAGGATTATCATCTATTTCAACTGGGCAACAAGATATATTATATCTCGGGAATTTGAATGCAAAGCGTGATTGGGGACACGCTAAAGATTTTGTAGAGGCAATGTGGTTAATGCTTCAACAAGAAGAACCTGATGACTTTGTGATTGCTACTGGAGTGCAGTATTCTGTGCGTGAGTTTGTGGAAGAAGCAGCACCATATTTTGGTATGAGTATTGTATGGCAAGGTGAAGGTCTTGATGAAGTTGGTATTGATAAAAATACTGGAAGAACGGTCATTAGAGTCAGTCCTAAATATTTCAGACCTGCTGAAGTAGAGACATTATTGGGTGATGCCACAAAGGCAAAGGAAAAACTAGGTTGGGAACCTAAAATTTCTTTTAAACAATTAGTTGAGGATATGTGCATTTATGGACAATAATTCTAAAGTATTAGTTGCTGGTGCCAACGGAATGGTTGGGTCTGCAATCGTGAGAAATCTTGAGAGTAAAGGTTATACCAACATCATTAAAGGAACTCGTGATGATGTAGATTTTACGAATCAAGATGAAACCGAAAGATATTTCTGCTCAGAAGAACCTGAGTATGTGTTTGTTGCCGCTGCCAAAGTTGGTGGTATTATGGCAAACAATAACTATAAGGCAGACTTTCTGACTGAAAATCTTCAAATCCAAACTAATCTTATTCAGCAATCTTATAATTTTGGTGTAAAAAAACTTCTGTTTTTAGGATCATCCTGCATCTATCCTAAGTTTGCAACTCAACCAATCACAGAAGACCAACTAATGACTGGTCCTCTGGAACCGACTAATGATGCTTATGCAATTGCTAAGATTGCTGGCATTATGATGTGTCAAGCATATCGTCAGCAGTACAATTTTAATGCAATTTCTTTGATGCCTACGAACCTTTATGGTCCTAATGACAATTTTGATTTGGAGACATCGCACGTTCTTCCTGCAATGATTGCTAAGTTTCATTATATGAAAGAGAATGGATATACAATTGATATGGGTGGACCTTGGTATGGTACTGTGAAACTCTGGGGTGATGGTTCTGCTATGAGAGAGTTTTTACACGTTGATGACCTTGCTGAAGCGTGTTACGTTTGTATGCATAACTATGATGAAGCAGAGCATATCAACGTTGGAACTGGTGAAGACGTAACAATTAAAGAACTTGCACACATAATTTCTGATGTTGTTCATTTTCCTGGAGACATTGAGTGGGACACTACAAAACCAAATGGAACTCCCCGTAAAGTTTTGAACGTGGATAAAATCAAGGCACTTGGATGGAAACCAAAAATTGGACTTCGTGAAGGTATTGAGTCAACTTATCAATGGTATAAAGAATGTCGGTAAGAGACTTTTATAAATCTCATATTGAATCAATTCAAACTTCTTATGAGCATCTTGAGAATGAAAAAGTAGAAAAGTTAATAGACCTTATTATGAATTGTAAGGGAAAAATACTCCTTACAGGAATTGGTAAGAATGGTCACGTTGCTGCTAAAGCAACATCTACAATATCTTCAATTGGAGTTCCTTGCTTTTTTATTGATGCTGTTGATAGTGTTCACGGTGATATGGGTGTAATCGATGAGAATGATATTTTAATTGCAGTATCGAAAAGTGGAAACACTGATGAATTAGTTAATTTTTTACATCACGTAAGTCATAAAAATTGTAAGATTGTATCCATTCATTCTAATAATGGTAATCAATCTCAAAAATATTCATCTCTTGATATTAACTTGCACGTCGATAAAGAAGCAGACCATTTGAATATTGTACCTACTTCTTCAATCGCAATCTTTACAATTTTTCTTCAGTCTGTTGCTTGTGAAATATCAAGAAGAAAAAATCTTACACTCAAACAATTTGTGCAAAATCATCCAGGCGGTAGTATTGGAAAGACAGTTGTATGATTACTCATAAAGACATTAAGTATGTAATTGTCCAGGCGGGTGGCAAAGGCACTCGTCTTGGTAAGTATACAATGAATCGCCCAAAATGCTTGGTTCCCGTTTATGGAAAACCAATGATTGAGCAAACACTAGAAATATACAGAGATAAAACTGTTATTATCATTGGCGATACACACTTTAAAATGCTTTTACATTACATTTGTAATATTAGTGATTTTGACAATTACATTCTTATGCAGACTGAAGAGAAAGGAACTGCCGCAGGAATACAGGCAGCACTTCAAAATGTTCCTGATGGAGAACCATTTATTATCACCTGGTCTGATTTATTTTTTGAAAAGGAGCAAGAGTTTGAGTTTGATAATGAAATGCTAGTAGGACTTGCAGGTAATTTTGATTGTCGATGGTCATTGGGGAATGGAGTATTTAAAAATGTTCCTTCTCAAGAAAAAGGAGTGTCTGGATTTTTCGCTTTTAAAAACAAACAAAGATTCGATAATTTGAAAACTGATAAGTCTTTGGTAAGAGGATTTTTATCTGATAATTATATGCCTTACGAAATATCATCCTTTACGAATCACGACTGCTTTGAGGTTGGAACTGTAGAAAAGTATGAGGAACTATTGAGTAAATCAGTTAACCATCGATTTTTTAATGAAGTTAAAGTAGAAGAGGATAAGGTTTATAAAAAATGTATTGATTCAAAGTATGAAAAAGTACATCAAGCAGAAAAAGATTGGTATGAATATTTAAAGGATTCTTTTACCAGAATACCTATCATATATTCGACAAATCCATTGGTGATGTCTAGAATTGAAGGAAATCACGCTTGGGAGGTTAAATCTAATAAGGATTGGGTTATAGAAAATTATTGTGATGCTTTGCAGAGATTGCATTCAATTGATGAATATACTCCAAATAATGATAAAGATTGTGCTGATACTTATATGTTTAAACCTTATCATAGAGTGATGCAGATTAGGCATATCATAGAAGATTTTTCCAAACCAGTAATTCAAATTAATCGTAAATCTTGTAGAAATCCTTTTTGTGATATGAAGAGTTTTGAAAAGATTATGGAAACTAATCTTCTTCAAAATATTCATTATACGGTCATTCACGGAGATTGCACTTTTAGTAATACTCTGGTTGATGATAATAATCAAGTTTGGTTTATAGACCCTAGAGGAACTTTTGGTGGAACTAAAATATTTGGAGACCCAAGATATGACTGGGCAAAACTTTATTATTCTGCGGTAGGTAATTATGATAAAATCAACTCTAAAAAGTTTAGTGTTGATATGACTGATGGGGTTAAAATTGAAATCGAATCAAATGGGTATGAGCACTTTGGAGAATATATTATTCAAAGGTCAAGAATGACTAAAGTTGAAATGCTTTTACTCCACGCTAGTATTTGGTTTTCTTTATCTGGTTATGTAAAGGAAGATATTGATGCGGTTCTATATTCATTTTATAAAGGATGTGAGATATGGACGGAAGCAATTACTCTGATTTAAATAAAACCTGGTTGTTTGATATGGATGGAACTTTAGTCAAACATAATGGTTATAAGAATGCTGGTGAAGAATTGCTTCCTGGCGTAAAAGATTTTTTCTCAAAGATTTCGGAGGATGATAGAATCATTATTCTAACGGCAAGGTCTTTAGAGTATAAAGAAATTACTGAAAAATTTCTTAAAGAAAATAATATTAGGTTTGATTATATTATCTATGATTTGCCAGTGGGTGAGAGAATATTATTTAATGATAAAAAACCAAGCGGTCTTAAAACTGCATATGCCTATAATTTAGATAGAGATAGTGGATTATGAATGCTTGCATAACTCTTCAAGACCCCAGATTTAATTATTCATACAAAGGATTCTGCTCTATAGTATGTGCAATTATTGATATTGCATTGGAGCATTATTCTGTTTATGAGAATCTAAATTGTAATATTTTTGAACCACAAACTCTTAAACTTTTTGATAATGTCTATGAGGATGGTGGTGATGAATATGATGCTGGGTCTTGGTGGTTAGATAGATTTTTTCAGAATCAATTGCATCATTCCAATTACACTGCTCATACACTTGCGAATGTAGAAAATCTAAAGTTAAAGAACAAAGTACTTAATAGTATTCTTAAAATTAAAGAAGATAAAAAGAAATTATTTGAGCAAAAGTTTATAAATTTGAGTATTACTAATAAGACACTTGGAGTTCAGGTTAGGGGCACAGATAAGAAAAATGAGATACCTGAACCAAGTATAGATAATATTATTCAAAAAATTGACAGATACTTTGATATGGTGGATATACAAAATATCTTTTTGGCAACAGATGATATTAAGTATCTAAATCCCATCAAAGAAAGATATGGAAATATAGTCATATATGACGATACAATTCATATTAGTTCAGATAATGCTCCATTGCATAATTTACCCAATAGAGATATAATTAATGAAGAAGTATTATCGAGCGTTTTTATTCTTTCAAATTGTAGTCACTTTTTGTATAGTTTTTCAAATGTCAGCCTCCTAGCATTGATTATGGGGGCAAGTAATCACAAAACAATTCTGAATCTAAATTAATGAAATATATCTATCATCACTTGGGACTGGGTGACCATATCATTAATAACGGTATGGTTAGGAATTTTTATAAAGAATATGGTGCAATTACACTATTTGCATATAATCATAATGTAAAAAATGTGCAGTATATGTATCGTGACCTAGAAAAGTTTCAAGTTCTTGGTGTAGAAAGCGATTCTCAAGCAGACTACTATATTTCTAATCAGAAGTTAGACTGCTTAAAGATCGGATTTAGTGACTTGTCTGGAGTAATGCCAGAAATTCCATTCGATAAAGCATTCTATAAACTTGCTGGATTAGATTTTTCAGTTAGATTTGATGATTTTTATTTTGAAAGAGATTTGGAAAAGGAGAATGAAGTATTGAATACTTTGAATCCAACTGGAGAGAATTATATTTTTGTACACGATGATGCTTCTCGTGGATTTTCAATTGATATGAATAGAATTGAAACTGAATATAAGATTATTATGAATGACAAGAGATTCAATGTTTTTGATTATATCACTCTCATTGAGAATGCTGAAGAAATTCATTTTATGCAGTCATCTTTCAAAGAATTAATGTGCTCTTACAGGTTAGATAAACCCAAACTTTATCAACATAACTATGTGAGGCAGTATGATGAGTCTATGAACTCTTCTGGTCTTAATCCAATTATTGAGATAAACTAATGATTAGTATTGTAACTGGGACTCTTAATAGAGTTCAAATGCTTCCCACTTTAATTGCAAATACTGTTTTGTCAGATGAAAGATTAGAGTTGGTATTGGTTGATGGTGGAAGTAATGATGGGACAATCGATTATATTCAAAAACTTAATCATCCACAAATTAAATTGATTGAAGTTGGTGAAAGGAGTTCATATCCACATTTTATGAATCTTGGTATTCAGGCAGCAACATACGAAGTTATTTGTCAGTGGAATGATGATGTAATCTTATGTAATGAGTGGTCTGAAGTATTCTTAGAACTTCAATCAAATCACGATTTTTATCTTTTCAATTGGAAATATGGATCGTATAATGACTCTAAAAATCCAGAGTGGTTGAAGGGTATGGACCATACTGATGGATGGTGTCTTTGCAATATTGTAGAGTCTGGTGGAGAGATTGTGATGAATTATGGATTATATCGTAAAAAGATTTTTAAAGAAATTGGAATGTATAATCTAGAATATCAATATTACTGTGCTGATGGAGATATGTCTTATCGCGCTTATCAGTTTGGATATAAAGTTAAAGACTTGAGGCACATCAAAGTCTGCTCTTTACCCGCTAGTAAAGTTGCAACACCTCATCCAAAAGACCACACAATTTATCAGCATAATATGGAATTATATCGAAAAAAAATACTTCCAGAGTACCTTCAATATCTTTGAATAATCATATCTCGGTGATTCGATATTTGATTATCATCTTCATCAAAGGGCTCTCCGATAAATGCAAAGTTGTCTAACTTTCGGTCTCTTTTAATATGAGTTGAAAAAGACTCATAGTTAAAATATTCATCGTGAGAGAATAAACTTTCCCTTGCTTGAGGATAGATTACATCTCTAAGGAAACATTGGTCAATAGACCTATCAAAACTTCCTTTTTGCTCCATATATGACTCTATCTGTCCCTTAATATCTTTTATAAATCCTTCTTTGCATCCCCACATTCCAGCATTAATTTCCCACATATGTCCACCTGGATGGTCTCTGATAATATGAAACATCTTATCTGATTGTAACCATTCTTCAACTGCTGCGACATCTCTTTCAAAAATTCTTGAATCGCAATCTCTGGAAATCATGCACTCAACACCTTCTTCAGATGCTGGCATAAATCTCCATAGGGCATTCCAATGTGTTAAATCTTGCTGAGTATTAATTAGATTTACGTTATTGCTTCTTAACTGCTTTAATACATAATTAGGTACAGAATCATTATAATACACTCTCATTTCCCAATTGGGATAAAACTTTTTAGCAAGTTCTGAATTTTTTATTGCACCAATGGTGTATTTGGGGTTATCTCCCCATAATGAAAATGACAAAACTTTCATACTATTTTTTAATCTTTATTATATATGACTACTAAAATACCTTACAATTTAGTTGGTGGTGGATTCAATAATTATGATAATGGAAATAAAGCGTCTTCCATTCATAAACAAGAATCACAATACATTGAATGGGTAGACTCTGGTGCAGAAGAGACTTTTTATGTGGATGATTATATTTCTTTTGCCTTTGATGATGATACAAGCAAGAAAAAATACGCTTGGTTATTAGAGTCTAGAGAAATAAAATCAAATGTAGTTGAAGATATAAAAAGAAATTATCTTCATTATGTGCGTGTCTATGACGCCATCTTTACTCATAATCAAGAACTACTTCAACTTCATTCTAAATTTAAGTTTTCTCCTCTTTATGGGAGTTGGATTACTGAACCAAAACTTTATGATAAAACAAAGTTGGCTTCAATGATTTGCTCTAACAAGTTAATGTGTAACGGACACCAACACCGTTTATCTTGGGCACAAAAACTTCAAGGTAAAGTTGATTTTTATGGGAGAGGATTCAATGAGATTCAATCTAAGGAAGAAGGTTTAAAAGACTATATGTTTTCGGTTGCAATTGAAAATGCTTCATATGAAACTTATTTCACTGAAAAGATTCAGGATTGCTTTGCAACTGGAACCATTCCAGTCTATTATGGATCTCCAGATATCGGAAAGTTTTTTAATACTGATGGGATTATTTTTTTAACTGATGACTTTGATATTTCGTTATTGACTCCACAACTTTATTATGATAAACTGGAAGCAGTGAAGGATAATCTGGAAAGAATTAAAAATTATCCTATTAACGAAGACTACATTTACAAAACTTATCTACAAGAATTATGATTTTAAGTTTTACCAATATGGTGAAAAAATACAATATGGATATTAAAGGTATCATCCATATTGGTGCTCATCGCGGACAAGAAATTGAAGAATATATTGATAATGGTGTTCAAGACATTATTATGTTTGAACCTGTAAGTTTAAACTTTAGTATTCTTGAAAAGCGAATGCAAGATATGAATGCTAATATCACTGCATATCAAGTTGCTTTAGGCAATGAAGAAAAAAATGTAACGATGTATTTGAGCGATAATGATTTAATCAGTAGCTCTGTCTTGAAACCAAAGGTTCATCTGCAACTTCATCCTGGAGTTGGATTTCCTGGAACTGAAGAAGTTGAAATGCAAAAGTTAGATAGTTTTTCTGAAGAAACTGAAAACTTTAATTTCATTAATATGGATGTGCAAGGATATGAACTTGAAGTGTTGAAGGGAGGTGCTGAAACTCTAAAGCATATTGATTATGTTTATTGTGAAATTAATCGTGATGAGCTCTATGAAGGAAATGCTTTTGTAGAAGATCTTGATAAGTTTCTTGCAGATTATAGTATGGAAAGAGTTGAAACTGATTGGGCAGGAACTCTCTGGGGAGATGCTCTTTATGTGAAGAAGTGATATGGCTATAAGTTATAATCGTTTAGGATCAAATGGTCGTCTGGGAAACCAGATGTTTCAATATGCTGCTCTTCGTGGTATTGCAGCAAATCGTGGATTTGATTGGATGATTCCAAGACCTGATAGTTATGGAGACTCTAACTATGGTCTTTTTGATTGTTTTAAGATGGAGTCCGCTCAAGAAAGTAACTTTGGTATTCTGAATGCTCAAAGCATTTCTACCGGAGAGTTTCATTTTATTCAGAAGTTTTTTGATAATTGCCCTGACAATGTGAATCTTCACGACTATTTTACTTCTGAAAAATACTTTTCAAATGTGAAAGATATTATTCGTAGTGATTATACATTTAAAGATGAAATTCTAATCCCTTGTAGAGAGATTGTAGATGACTTGGAAAATCCAATCTTTCTTCACGTTCGTCGTGGTGATTACTTAGTAAAACCTGAAGCACACCCTGCTTGTGCTATTTCTTATTATGAAAAGGCATTAGAGCACTTTGATAAAGAGTCACCAGTTTTAGTCTTCTCTGATGATATTGATTGGTGTAAGGAGCAAGATTTATTCCAAGATGATCGATTTATGCTCTCCGAATACAATGAGAAATATCCTCAGACTTGTGATACTCTTTATGGAAGGCAGCAAGCATTGATTCCTTACTTTGATTTGTGCTTGATGTCTCTTTGCACTGGTGGCATTATTGCCAATAGTACGATGAGTTGGTGGGGTGCTTGGTTGATTGAAAACCCAACTCAACCAATTGTTGCACCAAATCCTTGGTTTGGATCTTTATATCAACACTATAATATGAGTGACTTATTGCCTAATAGTTGGTTGGAGGTGAAGTATGAATAATCTTACATTCTTAATGCCTTGTCGAATTGAAAGTGAAGACCGACTGAAAAATGTAATTACTTCAATCAGTTATATCACTCATCATTTTCCACAGTCCCCTATCATCATTAAAGAGAATGATAAGCAGTCAGTCTTTGAGATGAAAGCACTTCCAGTGATTCAAAAAATCTTTGGCGATATTCCTTCCAATCTTTATCATATCTTTGAGCAATCGGATAATCAGTTCTTTTACAAGACTCGTATTTTAAATGACCTGCTTCTAGCATCAAAAACTGAAGTAGTTTATAATTATGATGTGGATGTTGTGTATCCAGTCTCAAGTTATGTGACTGCATATAATATGATTACTCAGGGTGGATTCGATGCCGTCTATCCATATGGATGTGGAGTTTATCAGTGGGCAGTTGATTATCCTATTCCACTCTTTGATACTTTTATTCAATCAAAGTTTGATTTAAATGTATTACAATCAAATTGTAGACTGCAACCTTCTGTAATGGGGTGGGGTCAAATGATTAAGCGTCAAGTTTATATTGATTCTTATATGTGGAATGAGAATTTTATCTCTTGGGGTGCAGAAGATTGTGAATATTACTATCGCCTTCAGGCACTGGGGTATAGGGTTGGAAGAGTAAATGATATGGTCTATCATTTTGACCATTCGAGAACTTTTAATTCACATTATCATAATCCAAAGTTTATGGATAATCATAACCTTTGGCAGAATATTCGAAATTGGGATAAAGATGCTATAATTAGATATTATGAGAATCAGAATTATGTTAAGGAGAGAAGGAGTCAATTGAATGCTGGCATTTAATCATCTTGGAAAACTGGGGCGTTTGGGAAACCAAATGTTTCAGTATGCCTCATTAAGAGGTATTGCCCGAAATCGAGGATATGATTTTTGTATTCCTAATCATCAGGAAGTATTAAGAGATCCTTATGGGTTTGATGTTAAGATAGAGCTCTTCTATCCATTCAATATGTCCAATGTCCGTCCTCATAATATTAAACTTCTTGATAGGGGATATGCCCCTGTAGCACAAGAAAAGCATTTTCATTTTGATGAGACTCTATTTAATATGTGTCCTGACGAAATCACTCTTGCTGGATTCTTTCAATCTGAAAAGTATTTCAAGCACATTGAAAATGAAATCAGAGAAGACTTTACTTTTAAGGATGAGATTCTAGATCCTTGTAAAGAAATGATTGAATCTGTAGGCGATGCAATAAGTCTTCACATTAGACGCACTGATTATCTGCAAAATCCAAATCATACTCCTTTGGGTTTAGATTACTATACTGAGGCACTTAATCAGATTAATTCTGATTTACCTGTGATTATCTTTACGGATGATGTTGAGTGGTGTAAAGGGCAAGAAATATTCTCAGATGAGCGTTTTATGATTTCTGAATCTGGAGACCATTATGTAGACCTTTGTTTGATGACATTGTGCAAACAACATATTATTGCCAATTCGTCATTCTCCTGGTGGGGTGCTTGGTTGTCTAATTCTAATGATGTGATTGCACCTATTAAGTGGTTTGGTGAAGGAAATCAAGATAAAAATACCCAAGATTTAATTCCTGAAAGATGGAGTAAACTATAATGGACAAAAATAAATCGGCATACAAACTTAAAAACATTGGACCAATATATTATCTGAATCTTGATGGGCAACCAGAAAGAAAGGAGTATATGGAAGAACAGTTTAAGTATTGGGAAATTGACAACTACACTCGCATTTCTGCTTATGATGGGCGGGAAGATGACTTAAGTGAAATTATTAAAGGGAAATACCCAGATAATATGACTACAGGGGAGATTGGTTGCACAACTTCTCATCTAAAAGCAATCAAACATTGGATGGAAACATCTGATAGTCCTTATGCAGTTATTATGGAGGATGATGTAGATATTCAAACAGTTAGATTTTGGGACTTTACTTGGGCAGATTTTCTATCAAAAGTTCCATACGATTGGGATGTTGTGCAATTGGCAATTATTTGTACGGGTGACTTGCACGTTAAATTGCATAAGAGATTTGTGAATGATTTTTCTACTGCTGCTTATATGATTA
>Ga0208161_1001227_pt1 | contig 13779 bp, 25 predicted proteins | sample CB_VirMetaG_3_FD_184538 | JGI IMG/M metagenome (GOLD analysis project Ga0208161, IMG submission 184538) | Freshwater to marine saline gradient viral communities from Chesapeake Bay - CB_1508_1S Viral MetaG (SPAdes) (version 4) | ecosystem: Environmental > Aquatic > Marine > Coastal | place: USA...
AATAGTTCCTTAGATGCTATGGGGATGGTGAATGACTTAATTAAATGCCATCAAAAGATTGTGGAACTTTTGGGACAAGTTGCTGAAGAAGCAGAGGCTCAAAAATCAAGAGGAACAACAAACCTTGTTGATGATTTAAATGAAGAACATGGTAAATTTATCTGGATGTTAAGGTCATTTACACAATGAAGAAAAAAACGTTTAATAAACTGATTCAAAAACCACTAAGGTTTCACCATCAAGATATTCATGAAGAACTTGATACTATTAAATTAGAATTAGCAGAGATTAGGAGATTGTTGGAAAATGTTAACAGTGAGATGCAGAGATTGCAACAGAGAATTAACTAGCACAAATAAAACGCAAACTTGCGGTTGTTCAAATATGATGACCGTTAAGGGTGATAGTGTTTCGGCTGTTGACTTAAGTAGAGTAGTTATGGTAAACTCTACACAGAAAGAACAAAAGAACGTTCTAACTTCTCAAGATATTGCCTGGCAAGAGGCAAGAAGACAACGTAAAGTTCGTAAGTTAGATTTCGAAATTCGTTGATTATAAGGAAGGTCAATCCGATTGGCGACGGAACCGCTCTTGAAAAGCGTTGAGGTGTTAAAGCCCTTGGGAGTTCGACTCTCCCACCTTCCGTTTTAAAACAGTTTCATATGTTACTATTTTAACATTTTATTCGGTTTTCTGTATACTAGTGTTACAAAATCCTGACATTTGGTTGACATTCAAATACCTGTGATTAGTATATAATAGTAATACGCATCACAAACATGGATCAACACACCTACAATAATTGGGTGAAGATCAAAGAAACTTTTGAAGCTTCTGGAAATACCAATAACATGTTCTATAAAAGAGCGGTTGCAATAGTTAAAACCAGAATAGATCCTCTTGCAAAATTTTTGGGGGATGATAGGTGATGGAACCTCATGATGAATTTGTTAGTCGTTCTGAAGTGCAGGAGATGATTGATGCTGCTATACGAAGGCACAATCGGAATGCTTCCATTATTTCTATGTGCGTTGGTTGGGTGGTCCTTGCTTTATTTGCTGAGGGACTTTTAAGACTTGTTGGCGTTATTCCACCTATGTTCCCATGGTTAAACATTACCCTGAAATAATAGGAATAGTTTTCCTTTTGGTATTTGCTGCTACGATGTTCTATCAAGGAACGTGTATTATCAGAGGGCAGCGTGGTTATTCTCTTCGTGATTATCTTAGACAGGATAGTGAGAACATGCGTAAAAGAATAGAAGAACTCCTAAAAGACAAATGACATATTACAACTTTATAACATATGAAGTTTTATTACTGATTATGGCCCTTGCAGTTATAAATCATTTTAAATCAAATAAATTTAATATTGTTCTAAGTATCGCTTCTACAGTACTGACAATCTTTCTTTGTACTATTGCTTTTTGGTGGATGGTAGATACTGTAGTTTATTTGAAGTGGGAAGTATTGAAATCTCCTTTACTTCAAGCAAAAGCACCTGTATCAGAGTTACCAATTACTTAAATGATTGTTTTAACAGAAGAAGATTTAAAAGAATTGCAAAAGAAAGTTTTTGAACAAAAGATGGTCGAACTCTTCGAAGAACCATCTACATATGAGGATGAAGATGTCAACAACTGATTGGTTATTGTTTATTGAGTTTTTTTCACACATGCTTTATATGTTTGTGGCATTTATGTGTGGAATAATTATTGGATACATAGTCGGATTTAGAAACGGAGGAATGTAATGGAACATTTACTTGGAAGGTTTTTACTTGTGCTGGCAATACCTTTTGTGATTACCACTCTTTATGTTGGATCTAAAAAGGGAGACTATTATGATTCCGACGATTATAAAGGAAATGGAACCGCACATTAGACAAAGATATCATTTTGCTATGTCCGCTTTCGTAAGAATGTATGGGCATTCTATTATACATAATCATGACATCAAACAGTTTTGTTTAGAATGGTCAAATTGGGAAGTAAATGCTCCATTGCAAGGACTTGACGAAGTTGACCAATACATGTATTATGAATACAAGAACTGGAGAGGAAGATGATTTTTCATCTAGTAGAAGCACTTGCAGCAAATCAATTCTTTCTTTTTCTATGTGGGATGGGGTTGACAGTTATTCCTTTTGCTGGTATTATGTTTATACACAGAGATAAGTAACGGGGTGTAAGTCAGCGGTAGACGGCTTGCTTTGGGAGCAAGAAGACAGAGGTTCGATCCCTCTCACCCCGACTCATAAAAATCACTTTATGAAAATGCAAGAACTAGAAGATCTCCAATCATTTACAGTCCAAGAGTTTCAATCAGATTTTGATAATTTAATGAGCAGAGTTGAAAATGGCGAATCATTTATTATACGAGATGGAGATAATAGCGCAGTGATAGTTCCTTATAATCAAACCATAAAGTATGCAATAGAATCTGTTGTGGATGAAGAACTTGTAGACATTCACACAGATCACGAAGAAGGTTCGTGATTGACAAAGAGTTCCAAATCCTCTATAATTAATTTGGTCTTATGGGACTGTCGCCTATGGGTTAAGGCCCACTGCTTATAACGGTGTGAACTGAGTTCAAGTCTCAGCAGTCCTACCAAGCAGGTTTAGCTCTCTGGTCGAAAGCACCGAACTCATAATTCGGCTAAGGTGGGTTCGATCCCCACAACCTGCATAGGACAGGTTCAAAACTGTCCTTCTTGACTTCTTCAAGTCAACCCCTTATAATACTAAGGTCAACATTCAAAACAATGACTATCACAGAAAAATTCAAGAAAGACGTACAAACTCTTCGTGGTGCAGCAAATGGTGAATTTTACCTTGATGTAAAGAATCCGAAACTCTACAAAAAAGTTCGCCGCTACTATGAAAATGAAGGTGTAGTATTCTCTGGTGATCCTCTTGATGACTATGAAATTCTTATGGAATATATTTCAGTTGATCTTGAAACCGTTGAAGTTGCATGACGACAAAACTTCCTAAAGTTCTTCTTGAACGTGAAGACTATCGTTTTATAGAAGTTGGTATTTTGGAAATCAATGGAAAACCAGATTATCGACTTCAAAAGAAAAATGAATATACAAAAAGATGGTACGACATTTATTTGTTTGACAATCAATTGCAGTGTCTAACAGCAATGGAAGATCATCAATATTGTCGATGGTTGGATCCAGACAGAATTCCTTGTTATGTGAAGGATGATTAGTCTCGGGAAGACTTAAAAAGCGCCCTGGTCGGGAGTAAACCCCCTTAGTCACGGATGGACTATAACAGAACTGGTGGAGTCAAATATGACCCTAATGTGGTTTCTTACTTTTCCTTAAAAGTAAGTGGTGCGGATGGGACTCTCTCCCGCCTGGTTTCCAATTTCCAGTAAAAAATTGGTGGCGAGCCTGAGTTACTAGAGATGGGTTGCATAAACCCATCTTTTTTGCTATTATAGATATCTATTTTATTGTTGTATTAAATATGGAAAGAATTGAAAAACCTTGGGGATGGTATGAAGAAGTTTTTTCTGAAACTCCTAATTATAAATGCAAAAGACTTTATATATTTCCTCAAAAAAGATTTTCTTTACAATATCATGATTTTAGAAATGAGTATTGGACCGTAGTTCAAGGAGATGGAAATGTTATTGTGGGAGAATCGGAGAAAAAAGTTAATGTCGGAGATTTTATTTTTGTGCCTAGAACAACTAGCCATAGAGTAACAGGTGGAGAGGATGGCATTACTTTGATTGAAGTTCAAATTGGCGATCCGTGCGAAGAAAAAGATATTGTTAGATTGGAAGATGATTTTGGAAGAATAAATTAACTACAATTTTTATTAATTTGGATTATTTTTTGCTTTATATATACTAAAGATATTATTCATTTACGATTATGAGTGATTATAAGAAAACAGCACTTGTTCTTGGTGCTGGTGGTTTCATTGGAAGTCACATGGTAAAGAGATTACGTTCTGAAGGATATTGGGTTCGAGGTGTAGATCTAAAACGCCCAGAGTTTTCTGAAACCGAAGCCAATGAGTTTATTCAGGGAGATCTAAGGGATTTTAACTTTGTAGAAAGAGTTATCTGCTTTAAAGGGTATCTTGGCAACTTCTATCATTTTGTAGCATCTCAGTACATTGATACATTTGATGAAATTTATCAGTTTGCTGCTGATATGGGTGGAGCAGGGTTTGTATTCACTGGCGAGAATGATGCAGATATTATGCATAACTCTGCAACGATTAACCTGAATGTTCTTGAGGCACAACGTCAATTGAACGACCTTAAAAGAACAAATAGAACTAAGATTTTTTATTCTGGGTCTGCGTGTATGTATCCAGAGCACAATCAATTAGACCCTGATAACCCAGATTGCCGTGAAGAATCAGCATATCCAGCAGCACCAGATTCTGAATATGGTTGGGAGAAACTGTTCTCAGAGCGGTTGTTTTTCGCTTATTCTCGTAATTATGGGATCCCTGTTCGGGTTGCTAGGTATCATAATATCTTTGGACCAGAAGGAACTTGGGAAGGAGGTAGAGAAAAAGCACCAGCAGCAATCTGCCGTAAGGTCGCCTATCTTCCTGAGGAAGGTGGAACCATCGAGGTGTGGGGAGATGGCCTACAAACTCGTTCCTTCTTGTATATTGATGAATGCATCGAAGCAACCCGTCGAATGATGGATTCTGATTTTATTGGTCCTGTGAATATTGGTTCGGAGGAAATGGTAACAATCAATCAACTAGTAGATACTGCCGCAAAAGTGTCGGGCAAATCCGTAAAAAAAGAATATAAACTTGATGCTCCCCTTGGAGTTCGTGGTCGTAACTCTAATAATGATTTAATCCGCGAAAAGTTGGGTTGGGATTATCAACAAACTCTCGAAGATGGTATTCGTAAAACATATTTCTGGATCGAAGAGCAGACAAAAAAATGACAATCAGTTTTAATTTATTGGGACATCATGGAAGACTTGGAAACCAAATGTTCCAATATGCAACCATAAAATCTATTGCAACAAAACATGGGTATGAATTTACTATTCCTCCAAGTGATTTTAGAGACCCGTGGCATGATCATCAACTTTTTGATGCGTTTGAACTTCATTCATTGTCAAAAAGTAATATACGAATCAATAATGCTCCAAAAAGAGTAAAGGAAGAATATTTTCATTTCAATAAAGAACTATATGAGAATTGTCCTGATGATGTAGACCTTCTTGGATATTTTCAAACAGAAAAATATTTTTCAGAAATTTCTGAAGAAGTGAAAAAAGATTTTACATTTAAAGAAAGTATTTCATCAGTTGCTAAAGAATATCTAAATCAAATTGATAGCGATGAAATAATTTCTTTGCATATACGAAGGGGGGATTATGTGAATCAACCTTGGCATGGGTGCTGTCCATTAGAATACTATGATAAATCCTTGTCCATTCTTAATAGTGATCTACCTGTCATAATTTTCACAGATGATCCCAAATGGGTTCTAAAACAAAATATTTTTGAATCCGATAGATTCTATGTTTCTCAGGGAAATAGTAATTTATTCGACATGTGTTTAATGACTCTTTGTAACTATCATATTATTGCAAACAGTTCATTTAGTTGGTGGGGTGCTTGGTTATCTAGTAGTAAGAAAGTTATAGTACCTGAAAGATGGTTTGGTCCTCCATTGAGTGAGCAAAATGATACTAAAGATTTAATACCTGAGAGGTGGATTAAGATATGATAGATCTTAGTAATGTAACTTTTATAATTCCTCTAAGAATTGATACTGATGATAGACTCAGAAATATCATTCTCATTACATCATTTCTTCTGAATAGATTTGATTGCAAAATTATTATAAAAGAATCCGATGAAATGTCTAAGTTTAATACTTGGGCCCTTCCTAAAATCAGTAGTATTTCGGATACTAAAAATTTAAAGTATATTTTTGAAGAAAATTGCGATGATCATTTTCATAGAACAAGACTTCTAAATGAAATGGTTATGATGACAGAAACTGACATAGTAGTAAACTATGATACTGATATTGTCTTACCAATTGATTCCTATGTGAAAGCAAAAGAAATGTTAGATTCTGATGAATATGACGTAGTTTATCCATATAAATTTGGAGAATATAGTGAAAGAAAAGTTTTTCCTCAAACTGTAGTTGAAGATGAAAATGACCTAGAGAATTTTTTTAATATTCCTTTCGTTAAAAAATTTATTACAAATTTTGACCCAAAAGTTTTAGATGAGTATTATGGATATGCTCAAAATGTAAATGGAATTGGATGGGCTGAATATGGAATGGTTCAATTTTTTAAAACTGAAGTTTATAAGAAAGGATATCTTGAAAATGAAAACTTTATTGCTTATGCTCCGGAAGATGTAGAAAGACATCACAGGTGGAAACTTTTGGGATATAATATTGGTAGAGTGGATAATTATGCATATCACTTAGAGCATAAAAGAACAGAAAACTCATGGTTTAATAATCCATTTATGCAGAAGAACAATCAACTTTGGGAATACTTAAAGAGTCTTTCTAAAGAAGAAGTTATAGAGTACTATAAAAATCAAGAATACGTGAAGGAGAAGTTAGTATGACCTGGCACTTAGTAAATTATGCTGATGAAAAATTTAAGGATCAGCAACAATTTTTAGAAAAAATTCATTCTGAAAATTTTAATATCATTTCATATGATAGAGATTGGTTAATCTCCACCGATTTTTATAAGGATAATCAAAGTATCCTTGATGAAGATAGAGGTGGTGGTTGGTGGGTCTGGAAACCTTATGTTCTTTTCGATTCTTTTTCCAAGGTCGAAGAAAATGATTATATAATTTATTGTGATTGCGGTGATATGGTTTCTCCAAATATTAAATCATATGTCGAAAATACTTTAAGTGATGATGAATTTTGTCTTCTTCTTTTAGGTAATAATAAAAATAAAAATTATACCAAAAGGGATTGTTTTATTTTGATGGAATGCGATGAGGATGATTATTGGAATTCTAATCAATTAGAAGCAGGAGTTCATGTTTGGAAAAAAACAGAGCAGTCTATTAATATTGTTTCTGAGTGGATGAAATTTTGCTTAGATGAAAGAATTATTAAAGATGATCCAAGTGTTTTAGGGAAAGAATTTACGACATTTAGAGAGCATCGTCATGATCAAAGTATTTTAACTAATATTGCAATTAGAGAAGGTCTTAGTGTAAGTAATCAAGAATTTAGGAATTTTATTGAATGTGATTATGACTATTGGTATGATAGATATCCTGGTTCTAACCTTGGTCGAGATATTGATAGATTTTTAGTAGAGATAAAAGATGCATAGTGTAATTCTTACAATTCACAATAAGGAGTGGTTAATTCAAGAAGTTCTTGATGGAATAGTAAAGAATACTAGTGGAGATTATGAACTTATTGTAGTTCTTGATGGATGCACTGATAAGTCCTTTGATATTGTTGAAGATTATTTCTATGGTAAAAATTATAATTTAATTATTGCAACAACCCCCGATGTTTATGAGACAAAGGCCAATAATGTTGGATTAAAGAGCGCAAGTGGTGAATATGTAATTATTGTTCAAGATGATATGATCATTAAGGAACAAGGTTGGAATTTGCGAATGCAAAAACCTTTTGATGCTTTTGATGATGTTTTTGCAGTTACTTCAAGAACTGCTCATAATTGGGAATTTAATCCGAATACAAAACATCTTGGAATGATTGAAGATCTTGATAACTGTTGGTCTGATATTTGTATACATACTAATCATGCGGATAGAAAAAATATCTCAAGGGATACTTTTGCAATTCGTTCTTCTGTAAACAGAGGACCTTTGATGATTGATCATGAGGATTTGAAAAAGTTGAATTATCTTGACGAAATTTTCTCCCCACAAGACATGGATGATCATGATTTAATGTATAGGATGCACAAAGAACTTAATAAAGTTTGTGGGTGCTATTGGATTGATTTTGAATCGAAGGATGAATGGGGAGGAACTAGAATTTCTGGATCACCTGCTCCATGGTTATTGAAAGCGAATCATAAAAATATGAAAATATTTTATGATAGACATAAAGATCTTATTAATTTAGAATACAAAAATGAAGATAGAGAATTGTTATAATATTAGAAATAAATATTTTTTCCAATAAAATAGGAGTATTCAATGGTTAAAGAAGTTAGTAAAGAACGATGGGAAAATGCCCAGAATGGGGAAATTAATCATTATGATTATGAAAATCAAGAAAACTATAAAAATTCTGCATTTATAATTCTTAAAGATCATTTTAATATCGATCCAGAAACTGATCTTGTAGGTAAAAAAATTTTAGAGTCTGGCGGTGGATGCCATCCGGCAATATCATTCTGCAAAGGTTTGAAGAAAGCAGTAAATGTAGAACCTTTGTATGATAGATTTCCTGATAATATAAAAACAAATCTTTTGAATTCTGGTGTAGAATCTATTTCTATTGGATTTGAAGATTATACTGGAAAATCTAAATTCGATGAGGTTTGGTTTTTTAACGTTCTTCAACATGTTAGAGATCCTTTTTTGCAAATTCAAAACGCAAAAAAAATCACTAATGTAATAAGGTTGTTTGAACCAATAGATACTTCAGTTAATACTGAACATCCTCACAGTTTTAGTATTCAGTTTTTTGAAGAACAATTTCCGGATACTGAAGTAAAAAAATATCAAGGAGGATCTGTTGCAAGATTTCATGGAGCAAATTGTGCGTACTTGACTTGGAAAAAAAATGTTAAAAAGAAAATTACTTAATATTGATTTAATTTCTATTAATTGTGTAGATCCTTACCAATCTTCTGCGGCAATAAATTATTGCCAAAAGTTTTTTGAGTTTGGTAGAAGTATTCTTGTAACACATAAAGATGTTGAAGTTTATGATATTGAACTTCATTTAGTTGATAAGATGGATTGGTATCAATACAATGATAGAGTTTTAAATTTAATCAATCATAGCGATAATGATTATATTTTACTGATCCAAGATGATGGTCATCCTATCAATCCAGATCTTTGGGATGATGAATTTTTAAAATATGATTATATTGGAGCACCTTGGCCATCAGAAGAAAGTTGGATTTCTATGCAACACAAAGATCAACAATCTTTGATGAGAGAAGTATTTCCTAAGAATAGAGTTGGAAATGGTGGTTTTAGTTTAAGAAGTAAAAAGTTTTTAGAATTTTCATCTCAATTTGATACATGTGATGGACTTGGAGAAGATAGTTTCTTGTGCGTGAGAAAGTATAATGAAGCACTAGAATATGGAATTAATTTTGCTCCATTTGAAGTTGCTGTAAAATTTGCCTATGAAAATCCATGCATCGAATTTGGAACTTCTTGGAAAGAACGCATGGCATTCGATAAAACAAAACACTTTGGATGGCATGGAAAAAATTTCACAAATACAAATGAGTTGATGTCAATTAAGTACAAATGAAAGTATTAGTAACGGGAACAGCAGGTCTTCTTGGAGCAAATTATTCGAGACACCTTTTGAAAAATGGACATACCGTAATCGGTATTGATAATTTTTCTGGTGGGTATAAAGCATTTCTTCCTAAAAATGATAATCTAAAATTTTATAAAGTTAACTTAGAAAATCAAAAAAAAGTTAGGAAAGTATTTGAAGATGAAAGACCGGATGTAGTGTATCATTTCGCTGCATATGCTGCAGAAGGATTATCTCCATTTATTCGCAATTATAATTATAGAAACAATGTAATTTGTTCTGCTAATATTATTAACGAATGTATTAATTATGATTCTAAATTAGTTTTTACATCAAGTATGGCTGTATATGGAGAACAGCAACCTCCATTTACAGAAGACCTTAAACCTCAACCAGTAGATCCTTATGGTGTTGCAAAATATTCTGTTGAAGTTGATTTAAAACTTGCGGGAGATCAGTTTGGTCTTAAATATAATATCATTCGACCACATAATGTTTTAGGTAAATATCAAAATATTTGGGACAGATATAGAAATGTAATTGGTATTTTTATTAGAAAAGCATTGGGTGGGCAACCTCTTTTGGTGTATGGTGATGGAGAACAAACCCGCGCTTTTTCTGATATTAAGTACTATATGGAACCCTTCGATAAATTGTTGACGGACCATCATGGAGAAATATTTAATATTGGCGCAGATAAGTATTTTACAATTAATGAAGCGGCAGAAACTGTAAAAAGAGTTGCTGCAAATTATGGTTATAGTGCTACAATTGAACATGCCGAAGCAAGGCATGAAGTTAAGCACGCATATTGTGATCATTCAAAGGCAAAAAATCTTTTAAATTTTTCTGATCAAACTGAACTCGAACCTTTAATCGATAGTATGTTTAAATGGGCAATGAATCAACCCAATAGAAAAGTAAAAGATATGCAATACGAAGTAACAAAAGACATTTACGATTATTGGAAATGAAACCGATTCAAGTATTCATGAGGCATTGTTATTATTCACCTAACAGTGCTCTCCCAAATAGACACAGACCAGAATGGTTTGATAAGGTTAAATTGTTTGAAAATTTTAAAAGAACAATCAATCCAGAACTTGCTGATTATACTATTGTATATGATGAAAAGTTTGGTCCAATTGCAGATACATTTTTGAAAGATGAAAAAAATGTTGAAGTAATTAATTTTGGTTATGAGGCTGGTAGTTTTTCTCGTACAATAGATATTGCATTGGAAAAAAATTTTTCTGATGACACTATAATTTATTTTTTGGAAGATGATTATTTGCATCAACCACAGTGGTGTGAAATTTTAATGGAAGGTTTTACTTTACCAATTGATTATATTTCTCTCTACGATCATCTTGATAAGTATATTGATTCTGGATATGATAATTTAGTTTCTAAAGTATTAGTAAGTAAGTCTGTTCATTGGAGAACAGTTCCTTCTACATGTAATACTTATTCTGCGAAGGTAAAAACTTTAAAAAGAGACTATAATATTCATAAACATTATAGTGACGCATCCCCTGATGGAATATCAATGGATCATGCTAAATTTGTTCATTTAGGAAATGTGGGAAGAAGATTGATCACATCTATTCCTGGTTATGCCACACATTGTGATCATCTACAATCACCAGTAATTAATTGGGAGCAGTATTTGTGAATTGTATAATTTATTTGGTAAGATCATCTGAAGAAGATGTTGAAAATTTTAATAGATCTTTATTTTTAGTCGAGGAAAACGTTGTCCCTACTACTAATAATTTTGACGTTATCGTTTTTTGTGAACCATCTTTTGATGAACTAAAATCAAAAGTAAAAACTAAATTGAATTTAATTTACCAAACAATTGAGTTTGATATTCCAAATTATCCTCAGGAAATAAAAGATCAAATTCCAGAATTTTTCCCACATCCAACTCATGGAAATGGCCCTGTTGCATGGGGACATCCTGGATTTCCTATAGGGTATCGTCACATGTGTAGATTTTTTTCTGGGCAAATGTATGAGTTTGATATTATCCAGAAATATGATTATTATCTGAGGTTGGATACTGATTCTTATATCACTACAAGAATTCCATATGATATATTTGAATTAGCTGAAAAAAATCAAATTTATTATGGATTTATAAAAATAGAAAATGATAATCCTAAAGTTGTAGAAGATCTTTGGGAAACTGTAAATAAAAAATATCCTAATAATTTGCCTGAAGGATTAATGTTTTATACTAATTTTGAACTTGGAAAAGTTTCTTGGTTCTTGACAAGTGGATATATGGACTTTTATAATTACTTAGATGAAACTGGCGGAATCTATACTAAAAGATGGGGCGATGCTCCAATTAAATTTTTAGGAATTAGTATTCTAATGGATCAAAAAAATATTAGTCAAATGGGCGGATTCATTTATAATCATGGATAAAAATAAATCAGCATTCAAACTCAAAAACTTTGGACCAATTTATTATTTAAATCTTGATGGTCAACCAGAAAGAAAAGAATATATGGAAAACCAGTTTAAAAACTGGGAAATTGGAAATTATACTCGTATTTCAGCATATGATGGTCGAGAAGATGATTTGAGTGATATTATTAAAGGTAGGTATCCTGAAATGATGTCTTCTGGTGAGATTGGATGTGTTACTTCTCACTTAAAAGCAATTAAACATTGGTATGAAACATCTGATAGTCCTTATGCTGTCATCATGGAAGATGATTGTAATTTGGATTTAGTCAAATACTGGAACTTTAATTGGAATGATTTTTATTGTCGTATTCCTTATGATTGGGATGTAGTTCAAATTGCAATTATATGTACTGGTGATATTCATATTAAAGTCCATAAAAGATTTGTAAATGAATTCTCCACCGCTTGTTACATTATTACCAGACATCATGCAGAAAAACTTCTACGTCTTCATACTAGAGGTGACAAATATAAACTTGATAATGGAGTAAAACCAAGACCTGTTGCTGATGATTTAATTTATAATTCCGGAAATACATATAGTGTCCCTTTATTGCTTTATCGAATTGAATTAGGATCTTCCATTCATCCAGATCATATTGATACATACCATCGAGGAAATTATGATAGTCAAATAAATTTTTGGTCCCAAAGGGGAGCTAATTTGAGTATCGATGAACTAATGGATTACGATCCATATTTGGGTAGAGTTGTTGAAAGTTCGGCAACCCCTCCAAGTTCTTGACACTTTCAATATAAAGACCTATACTAAATAAGTCGTTAGGAATTCTGTTGTAATTCTTAACAATCTAAATGTCGTTTAGTACTAAAACACTTTTATGAAACTCAAACAACTGATGCTTGCACCTGTTGCTCTGGGAATGGTTGCTCCTGTTGCTGCGAATGCCGCAGACCTTAATATGGCAGCAGTCAACCAATATGCCTCTGCAGAGCAGGTTACAAGCGTTACTCAATTCTCTGATGTCCAACCAACTGATTGGGCATACTCTGCACTCAGCAACCTCGTAGAGCGTTATGGTTGCGTTGCTGGTTATCCTAACGGCACCTTCCGTGGTGGTCGTGCTATGACCCGTTATGAGGCAGCAGCACTTCTTAATGCTTGCCTTGATCGTGTGACTGAAGTTACCGATGAACTGAAGCGTCTTCTAAATGAGTTTGCTGCAGAACTTGCAGTTCTCAAGGGTCGTGTAGATGGACTTGAATCTCAAGTTGCCGAACTTGAAGCAACTCAATTCTCCACTACCACCAAACTGCGTGGTGAAGCAAACTTCGTAATTGGTGGTGTTGATGATTACAAAACCAAAACTGGTGATGTAACTCACACGGCATTCAATTACGATTTGCGTCTGAACCTGGATACTTCATTCACTGGTAAAGATCTTCTCAAGACCCGTCTGCGTTCTGCTAACTTCAGCAGCAATCCTTTCGGTTCCAGCTCATCCATCTTCAAACTGGATAAAGCAGATAACACCACTGGTGACAGTGGCAATGAGGTTGTAATCGACCGTCTGTATTACCAGTTCCCTGTGTTCAACGGTAGCACCACTCTTACTGCTGGTGCTCTGGTTCGTAATACTGAGATGACTTGGATTCCTACTGCTTACAAGTCTGGTATCCTTGACTTCTTTGCTGTTGCTGGTGCTCCTGGTGTTTATAACAAGGCAACTGGTTCTGGTTTCGGTGTCCAGTATGGCAAGAAAGGTCTTGTTGCTGGTGTAAACTATGTGGCACAGAATGGTGCTGATAGTTCCACTGGTGAGTTTGATCGTTCTGGTGCTCT
>Ga0208161_1001228_pt1 | contig 13761 bp, 23 predicted proteins | sample CB_VirMetaG_3_FD_184538 | JGI IMG/M metagenome (GOLD analysis project Ga0208161, IMG submission 184538) | Freshwater to marine saline gradient viral communities from Chesapeake Bay - CB_1508_1S Viral MetaG (SPAdes) (version 4) | ecosystem: Environmental > Aquatic > Marine > Coastal | place: USA...
TAGAAGTATTAAACACAGAAGATGGTGGAGCAGAAATTTCTTTTGATCCTAGCAAAGTAGAACCAGCTGCTGTTAGTCATACTTCTAACTTAGCAGACTATGTTGATACGACTGATTTAAATAGATTAGGAATTAAATTATCAGAAGACTATGAAGAATACAGAATGTCTAGAAAAGATTGGGAAGATACCTATAGACAAGGATTAGATTTATTAGGATTTAAATATGTAAAACGAACAGAACCATTTAGAGGAGCGAGCGGAGTTACTCATCCAGTTTTAGCAGAAGCAGTTACTCAATTTCAAGCACAAGCGTATAAAGAATTATTACCAGCAGACGGACCAGTCCGTGTTCAGATTTTAGGTGACATTAGCACCGAGAAACAAGATCAAGCCAATCGTGTTAAAGATTTTATGAACTACCAAATAATGGACCAGATGAAAGAATATGAACCGGAATTCGATCAGATGCTTTTCTATCTTCCCCTTAGCGGATCGACATTCAAAAAAGTTTATTACGATGAACTTTTAGGGCGAGCGGTTTCTAAATTTATACCTGCCGATGATTTGGTAGTGCCCTACTCCGCAACTTCTTTAGAAGATGCAGAAGCCATTGTTCATATTTTTAAAATAACTAAAAACGATTTACGCAAACAACAATTATCTGGTTTCTATTCTGATGTAGAATTATTAGATCCTGCAATTCGCGAAGATGAGATCGAGCAAAAGGAACAAGAAATCGAAGGAATCAAACAAACCAAAGAAGATGATATTTATACTTTGTTAGAGTTTCATACGTATTGCGACATCGAAGGTTTTGAAGATATGGATCAAAATGGTGAGCCCACTGGAGTTAAACTGCCTTATATTATTACTGTAGAAGAAACATCGAAAAAGATTTTATCAATTCGTAGAAACTATGCAGAGAATGATCCTAAGAAAAATAAAATTAATTATTTTGTACATTTCAAATTTTTACCAGGACTTGGTTTTTATGGTTTTGGTTTAATCCATATGATTGGTGGATTATCTAGAACAGCTACGACTGCACTACGACAATTGTTAGATGCAGGTACTTTAGCGAACTTACCAGCAGGATTTAAGTCTCGTGGAATTAGAGTGCGAGATGATGCACAACCTTTACAACCAGGAGAATTTAGAGATGTAGATGCACCGGGTGGAAATATTAGAGATAATTTTATGCCTCTTCCTTTTAAAGGACCGGATCAAACTTTACTGACCTTGATGGGAACGGTCGTTCAAGCAGGTCAACGCTTCGCGTCTATCGCTGATGCACAAGTAGGCGATATGAATCAACAGGCAGCCGTGGGCACCACGGTAGCACTCTTGGAGCGCGGATCGCGTGTGATGTCTGCTATTCACAAACGATTGTATGTAGGATTAAAACAAGAATTTAAATTATTAGCAGAAGTATTTAAAACTTATCTTCCGCCTGAATATCCTTATGATGTTCCAGGGGCTACGAAACAAATTAAGGTTCAAGACTTTGATGACAGAGTAGATGTATTACCAGTAGCAGATCCTAATATCTTCTCTCAAACACAACGAATTTCAATGGCACAAACACAATTGCAATTAGCACAATCGAATCCGCAAATGCATAATTTGTACCAAGCCTATAGATCTATGTATGAGGCTATCGGAGTAAAAAATATTAATGCTATTTTACCTCCTCCACAACCACCTCAACCAATGGATCCATCGTTAGAACATATTACTGCTTTATCGGGAGGACCATTCCAAGCGTTTGGTGGACAAGACCATAGATCTCATATTGATGCTCACTTAAACTTTATGCAATTAAATTTAGTGAAGAATAATCCAATGGTAATGGGTGCAATGCAGAAAAATATTTTAGAACATATTTCGTTAATGGCTCAAGAACAAATTCAGTTAGAGTTCCAACAAGAATTACAACAATTACAAATGATGCAACAACAAATGCAAATGAATCCACAAATGGCACAAAACCCACAAGCGAATCAACAGATGCAACAACTATCAATGAGTATTGAAGCAAGAAAATCTATTTTAATTGCTGAGATGATGAAAGATTTTATGGAAGAAGAAAACAAAATCACTTCTCAATTTGATGGAGATCCATTAATTAAACTTAAATCTAGAGAAATAGATTTACGAGCACAAGAAAATGAACGTAAAAAACAAGAAGCAGAAGATAGAATCAATTTAGACAAGATGAAAGCTATGATGAATCAAGTAACGCAAGATGAAAAGCTTCAACAAAATGAAGATTTAGCTAAATTGAGAGCCGGAGTATCCTTGGCTAAGATGGGGGTACAACAAGCCAAAGTTAATTTTGGTGGAAGTGGACAGTAAACAATGAAACAAATGAGTAAAGGTCAGAAAAAAGTAGGAAAAGTGATGAGAGAGTTTAAAAAAGGAAAACTTCACAGTGGAAAATCAGGCAAAATTGTGAAAAATCCTAAACAAGCTATTGCTATTGCTTTATCTGAAGCTAAAATGAGCAAAAAAAGGAAATAAATTATGAAAAACAATAAAAAAAACAGCAATTCTTTTAAAGAAAAGCCAGTTGAGATGACAAATCCAAATGAATCTCAAAAGGATAAAGTAAAAGGACAGAAAAGAATGCTAAAAGAAAAACAAAGAACAGCTACTTGGTACTAGTTTTATGCTTGCTGCATTAGGAACGATTGCACCGCTAGCTAAAATGCTATTCTCTACGGTGGATAAAGCTATCCCAGATAAAGATTTAGCAGAAAAATTAAAAGCTCAGCTTAATACTCAGTTATTACAATCGTCTACAGAAGAGTTAAAAGCTGCAGCTTCTATTGTAGAAGCAGAAGCTAAATCCCACTGGTTTGTATCTAGTTGGAGGCCTCTGTTGATGTACGTTCTAATTTTTATATTGGTATGGAACTATGTTGCAGGACCAGTTATAAAGATATTTACCGGAACTATTATTACTTTTGAACTACCTGGGGATGTTTGGACGTTATTAAACATTGGATTAGGTGGTTATGTAGTAGGTCGTTCTGGTGAAAGTATTGCTAGAACACTAGCCAACAAAGTAGAAAAATAGTATAAACAATCAAGGAGAACAATATGGAAATACTAATTAAAATAAAAAACGCAATTGTTTGGGTGGCTTGTAAAGTCCTCAATGCAATACAATGGGTGATTTGTAAGATATTTAAAATCATTCCTTGCAAATGTAGTCACGACTGTAACTGTAAAAAAGAGAACAAATAATGCCTACACATTTAAAAAAAGTACCAGCAAATAAAAAAGGTTTAAAAAAACTTCCAACTGAAGTTAGAAATAAAATGGGTTTTTTTAAAAAAGGTGGAACAGTTAAAAAAGGATATCATAAAATGCCTGATGGAAAAATGATGAAAAATTCTAAACACAAAGGTAAAAAATAATGGCTACAAAAAAGAAACCAGGACTTTGGGCTAACATTAATAGAAGAAAAAAATTAGGTATCTCAAGACCTAAATCTAAATCTACTATTTCTGCAAAAGCATATGCAAATATGAAAGCAGGATTTCCAAAGAAGAAAAAATAATGGCAGGCTTAGGAATACATAAACGAGGATGTGGTAAAGCTAGAATTGCAATGGCAAGAGGAGGATCTCCAGCTTGGCAACGTAAAGAAGGTAAATCCGAATCAGGTGGATTAAATAGAAAAGGAATAGCTTCTTATAGAGCAGCTAATCCTGGTTCTAAACTTTCTATGGCTGTTACTACTAAACCTTCTAAATTAAAAAAAGGTTCTAAAGCTGCAAATCGTAGAAAAAGTTTCTGCGCTAGAATGTCTGGTATGAAGAAGAGACTCACATCGGCAAAAACTGCTAACGATCCCAATTCTAGGATAAATAAGTCTCTTAGAAAGTGGAATTGTTAATGGCCATAGATCCCATAACCGTAATCTATAAAACTCAAAAAAACCTTCAAGAAAGACTCCAAACTATTGGAGACACAATGATTGGAGGGGGTGTTGACAATATGGAGAAATACAAGTATTTACTTGGTCAGGCACACGCCATACAAATAACATTACAGGAAATCTCTATCCTGCTAGAAAATAAGGAGCAAAAAAAAGATGAGCAAAGAGGCGCAGACAATATCGTCAAATTCGACAGAAGTACCGAAGATTAAATTAGGTCTTCAAGACAAATACGAAGAAGAATCAAAAAAACAAGAATTCATTTCAAGAGAATCTAAAAAAATAGATGAAACTAATGTCGCATCTATTGTAGACGAATTACCAGAACCATCTGGATGGAGATTATTAGTTTTACCTTTTACACCTAAAGATAAAACTAAAGGAGGAATTTTAATTGCACAAGAATCATTAGACCGATTACGAATCGCAACCAATTGTGGTTACGTTTTAAAAATGGGTCCATTGGCTTACAAGGATAAAGATAAATTTGAAACTGGTCCTTGGTGCAAAAAAGGAGATTGGGTTATCTTTGCCAGATATGCTGGCTCAAGATTACCAATAGAAGGTGGAGAAGTGCGAATACTAAATGATGATGAAGTTTTGGGAACTATCAAAGATCCCGAATCTGTTCTTCATCACATTTAAACCATAGGAGGAACTATGCAAGAAGCACAAAAACAAGAAAATATGGTTGATGTCGGCGAAGAAGAAGGAGCCGAAATTAATCTAGAACAGGAGAACAATGAGCAGGCAAAAGAAGCACAAGAAGAGAAAATTGAAGTTACCACTGAAGATAGTAGTAAATCCGATGACACAACTTCGGAACCTGCTGAGCAGTCTAATGTTCAACCAGAAAAAAATGATGAACTTGAGAAGTATAGTGAAGGCGTTCAAAAACGTATTGCTAAACTTACAAGAAAAATGCGTGAAGCAGAAAGACAAAAAGAAGAAGCCATTGCTTTTGCGCAAGCAGTTAAAAAAGAAAAAGATGAAGTAGAAAAAAGATTTTCTACTTTAGATAAATCTTATGTATCTGAATTTGAAAATAGAGTTAAGACTAATTTAGCAGCAGCTAAATTAGCACTTAAAAATGCTATTGAGAATCAAGATATAGAAGGTCAAATCAATGCTCAAGAACAGTTAGCTTCTCTTTCCGTAGATGCTGCTAGATTGAACGCTGTTAAAGCAACTGAACAAGAACGAAAAGAAGTAACTATTACTCCTCAACAATATCAGACAGTTAATACATATAACGGTAAAGAAGTACCGCAAGATGTACCTACTGATGAAAAAGCTGAGGATTGGGCAAGTAAAAACAAATGGTTTGGTAGTGATTCTGCAATGACTTATACGGCTTTTGATATACATAAAAAGCTTGTAGAAACTGAAGGATACGATCCAAAATCAGATGAATATTATGAAGAAATTGATAAAAGAATTAGACTTGAATTTCCTCATAAATTTGCTAAAGTACAAGATACTTCTACAGAAAGACCTAAACCGTCTCAAACTGTAGCGTCAGCTAAACGTCCGAGCGCAACTGGACGCAGAAAAACTGTGAAACTCACACCATCACAGGTAGCAATTGCTAAAAGATTAGGTGTGCCACTTGAAGAATATGCGAAACAATTAACAACACTCACGAAGGAGGTATAGGCATATGGAAGATAAAAATATAAAGACCACTCGTGCGAGCCAAAGTAGAGAAAAAACAAAACGACCTCAAACTTGGACTCCACCATCATCTCTTGATGCACCGCCTGCGCCGGAAGGATTCCGACACAGATGGATAAGAGCCGAGACAATGGGCTTTGATGACACAAAGAATATGTCCGGTAAACTAAGATCAGGATTCGAACTCGTAAGAGGAGACGAATATCCGGGATCTGAATATCCAGTTCTGAACGAAGGAAAATACGCAGGAGTCATAGGAGTTGGAGGCCTATTGCTGGCTAGGATACCTGAAGAGATCGCAAGATCACGTGAAGCTTATTTTGCAAAACAAACTAAGGATCGCGACGATGCAGTAAATAACGATCTAATGAAGGAACAGCACCCAAGTATGCCGATCAATAGTGATCGACAAACTCGTGTAACCTTCGGTGGTACAAAGAAGAACTAATTATTTAGTAATTTCTGAGGAACACCGATCAACTTAAAACTTAGGAGAAAACAAATATGGCAAATACAAACGCCCCTTTTGGGTTTGTTCCAGTTGGTAAAGTTGGTCAAAACGCTGACAACCAAGGTCTGTCATCGTGGTACATAGCTGATAACTCTAGTACTTCAATCTATCAAGGTGACTTGGTAGCATTGCAAAGTTCTGGATACATTAGCCAAGGTACTGCGTCTGACCCTGCGTTAGGCGTTTTCTGGGGAGCTTTCATATCGAAAGATCCTTCAACAGGAAAACCAAAATATACTAACTACTATACCCAAACAAACGTAGCAACAGGTGAAACTATTGAAGCTTTCGTATACGACGATCCGTATGCAAGATTCTTAGTTCAAGCTGATGCTTCAATCGCTCAAGCTGATGTCGGATTAAACTTCGACGTTAACGTGGGCACTGGTAGCACAATCAACGGCCAATCAGGTATGACTCTAGATGTTGGTACATCTGGAACTTCAAGCACTTTATTGGTTAAGTTTTTTGGCTTTTCCAAAGAAATCGGAAACGATTCAACTTCAGCTTATGCTAAATGCATTGTGCAAATCAATGAGCATCAGTTGAAACAACCGACTATAGGAGTATAAGATATGGCTATATCACGACAACAACTAGTTAAAGAACTAGAGCCAGGTTTGAATGCCCTATTCGGCTTGGAATATAAAAACTATGCTAATGAGCACGCTGAAATTTTCGACACAGAAAATTCTGACAGAGCTTTTGAAGAAGAAGTAATGCTTTCGGGCTTTGCTAACGCTTCAGTTAAGCCAGAAGGATCTGGAGTGTCTTATGACAACGCTCAAGAAACTTTCACAGCTCGTTACACACACGAAACAATCGCTTTAGCATTCTCTATCACTGAGGAAGCTATCGAAGATAACTTGTATGACAGATTAGCTTCTAGATATACCAAAGCATTGGCTAGATCTATGGCTAACACTAAACAAGTTAAAGCGGCTAACGTGTTAAACAATGCGTTCAGTTCTACTGTACAACCAGGTGGTGACGGTGAAGCTTTATTATCTACAGCTCATCCAATCATTGCTGGTACATTCAGTAACACTCTTGCAACTGCAGCTGACTTAAACGAAACATCACTAGAGCAGTCTTTGATAGACATCGCTGCTTTCGTTGATGAAAGAGGTTTAAAAATTGCTGCTAGAGGAATGAAATTAATCATCCCTAGTGAACTTCAATTCACTGCGGACAGATTAATGAAATCTGCGCAAAGAGTTGGAACAGCTGACAATGATATCAACGCAATCAAAAATATGGGGATGATTCCTCAAGGTTATGTAGTTAATCACTACTTAACTGACACTGATGCGTTTTTCATCAAGACAGATGTACCAAACGGAATGAAAATGTTTGTTAGATCACCTATCAAAACTTCAATGGAAGGTGATTTTGACACTGGTAACGTGAAATACAAAGCTAGAGAAAGATACAGCTTCGGTTGGTCTGACCCTAGAGGTATGTTCGGTTCTCCAGGAACAGCATAATCCTTTTACTAATGGGGCAGGCTTGACCTGCCCCATTAACTTTGATATTGAAGAAGGCGTGAGAACCTATCTAATTAAAATTTTTACTAGACCATTACAAACCAAGTTCTATATGGACTCAGAAACAGAGATTAATTCTGTTGAAGAATTACATAAGAAATTGATTGACTTTCTGGGAAAAAATAAGTTAGAATGGGAAGAGAATTTGTTAAAATACTCAAAAGGCAAATTCTATATAACCTACGAGGAGGTTGAAATTGGTAAACAGCGCGATGTTACTCTTCGCCAAGAAGTTACAACTTGAGTCCAAATGGAACGAAATGTATCTTCATAACAGTGGCAAGATAACGACTGAAATGCTTCAACTTGGGGATGAGATCAAAAAAGTTATTAGATCTATCTTAAAAGAACAAGAAGAAGAAGCTATTAATTACGCAAATTCTACGGACTACGAAATACATCCGTTTGCAGGCTAATTAAGAGCTAATATTATTGGTATAAAAAGTGTGTTTAGACTACGGGATACCTTGCACTTCTCTATAATTTTCTATATATTCTAATCACTATACATAAAAATATTCTGCATAGACGAGTATAGTCGACAGCCTAGAGACTATGTGGAATTAACTAGGAGGATAATACTATGGCAAATAAAACAACTTTCACTGGATTCGTTAGATCGAATGGTGGAGATAATTCAAGAACAACTTATGCTGGTTCAATACCTATGCAGGCTCAATTTTATTTTGATCCTACTGCAACGGCAGGAACTGATGTACAAGTATCATCAACTGATACAAGCAAAGTTATTCTTCCAAAAAATGCAGTAATCACTGGGATCACTTTTACTGGTGCAGCAACAGGTGGTTCTAGCCCAACTATTGATATGGGTTACACTGATTATGATGGTGGAACAGACTTTGTTGATATTGATGGTTTATTAAATGAAGCAGTTGCTGATGGTGGTATTACAACTGTATGGGGTGGTGATTCTACTTCAGGTGCTTCTTTAGGAAACATTGCTTTACCTGCTACTGAGATTATTAAAATCGTTGGTGGAAAAGGTGCTTCAGCAGCAACAGGTGGAACAATTACTGGAATCATTTACTACTATGTAAAAGATGACGGTAAAGAATCTAACTAATAAATAATTTAATGTGGGGCTTCGGCCCCATATAAATTATAAGGAGAAAAATTTATGGCAATGAAATCAGATGTAAAACCGATAGTACTAACGGCAGACGGTCCAGCATTCACAGGTAGAACTAGAGTAAGAGCTTATGCTGTTCAGTCTACTGGTGCTTCTGGAAGTGCTGTTATTAATACTTTAGTTAATTCAACACAAGCGAGTGCGTCTACTACTACTGGAGTGTATATGACAGTTCAAGTAGGAGCAGGACAAACAGAAACATTAAATCTACCAGAAGATGGAGTTTTATATAAAGACGGTGTTGGTGTAACTTCTTTATCTAATGTTACTGTAACCTTATTTTTAGATAAATAGGAGGGTAGATGGCTACCTCTGGTACTACATCATTCAATCTAGAAATAGATGAAGTTATAGAAGAAGCTTATGAAAGATCCGGTGTTGGTGGAAGCCGAACTGGTTATCACTTAAAAAGTGCCAGACGTTCTTTAAATATTTTATTTTCTGAATGGGGAAATAGAGGCGTTCATCTATGGGAAGTAAAACAGGCAACTGTTCCTTTAGTACAAGGCCAAGCAGAATATAATTATGCAAGTGATCCTACTAATTTTCCTAATGATATTAATGATGTATTAGAAGCTTATGTTAGAAATAATACTGTTTCTTCTGCACCCAATGATACTTCCTTATCTAAAATAGATCGTTCTGCATATGCAGCGATTCCTAATAAATTATCACAAGGAACACCTTCACAATATTATGTTCAACGAACTGTAAATCCAAGTATCTATTTATATCAAACACCTAGTGCTGGATTTTCAGGATCTAATTATCAATTTAAATTTTATTATGTAGCTAGAATTCAAGATGCAGGTGCCTACACAAATACAGCAGATGTAGTATATCGTTTTATTCCTGCAATGGTTTCTGGACTTGCTTATTATTTAAGTATTAAACATTCTCCAGAACGAACAGAATCATTACGTTTATTATATGAAGATGAATTAAAAAGAGCTTTGGAAGAAGATGGTCAAAGAACATCTACTTATATTTCACCACAAACATTTTATGGAGATGGAGTATAATGGCAGGAATTGAAGATATTATTAGAGTATATAGAGGAACTGAAAATATTCCTTTAGAGGATCAAATTAAATATTCTGATCGTGGAAAATATTTTACAACCAATGTTGATGATGCAAAATGGTATGCTCAAAAAAAAGGAACATTAAGTGGTAAAGTTAATTATTTAGATTTAACAAAAGAAGAATTTGATAAAGCTAAAGCTTTATCTAAAATAAAAAATGTAAGATTACCTGGAGAAGTTATTATAGATGAAAATTTATTAAAAAATCAAAAATTAGATTTTTTTAAAACTTTGCAAGCAAGGACTGGTAATTTAACAGATTTGGCTAAAAAAGGACTTTCAAAATTAATGAGTTTACCTATGTCTGTTGTTTTTAGTGTTATAGATCCAACAGATGCAAATGCAGATGAAATTAATATGAAATTAGAAGATTTTGCAAAATTAAAACAAGTAGAAGGACTAATGGATAAATCATTACCTTCAGAACCAAGAGATATATAATGTCAACTTTTGCTAAAGGAAAAAGATCATTAGCAATATCAGACCGTTCAGGAATGGCATTTCCTTATAAAGAAATGGTATTTGAATGGAATGGTGCTTTTGTGCATTATTCAGAATACGAACCTAAGCATCCACAACTAGAACCAAAACCAGTTGGTGCAGATCCAGAAGGATTACAGTTTGCAAGACCACAAAGAACAGAACCACCTACAGCAGATTTATTACCAGAAGATCCTTTTGTAGTAACTTCCGGATCTACTACAGTAACAGTTAATGAACCTTATAGTGGAAGAGTAACTGGAGATTTTGTTAGATTTAATGGAATACCAAATAATATTGGCGGAGTAGAACCAAGTAATATTCAATTATTAACTACATTAGCATCTACTATAGATGCAACTACTACCACTATTACATTAACAGACTCTTCTCAATTTCCTACTTCAGGATATATTATGATTGAAAAATTAAATCCTGTTACTCTTCGTTTTGAAAATGAAGTAATAAGCTATACAGGAAATAGTTCTAATGTATTGACAGGATGTGTAAGAGGTACTAATTCATTGACTAGAGGGATCAGTTTAGGAAACACGATAGCAACTGCCCACGAAGCAGGATCCACTGTATATGGTGGATTTTCTATTACAATGGTAAGTAGTGTAATTCCTAATCCGGGAGTTCCTTCTACTATTACAGTACAAAATAGTTATACATTTAATTTAGTTTCCTCAGCAACAGGAAACGCAATTGGAGGAGGTTCGCAAGTATTTGCAGGACCAATGAACGATAAGGCTTAATATGAACTACGGACAATTAAGAGATCAAATTAGAAATTATACAGAAGTAGATAGCAATGGTCTATCTGATTCTACAGTAGCACAAATTACTGTTAATACAGAAAATAGAATTTATAGAGAATTAAATATTGATTCTTTTAGAGCTTATGCAACTGCAGCGATGAGCACAGGAAATAGATATGTAACAGTCCCTGCTAATTTAAGAAATATTCGTTATGTTCAAATTACTAGTGGAGGAGAACAAACTTATTTAGAACAAAAAGACACTTCTTTTATGGCTGAGTTTGATCCTACTCCATCGACTACTTATGGAACTCCAAGATATTATGCTAACTGGGATGAAGTAACTTGGGTGGTAGCACCTACTCCAGATACTAATTATAATATTACAATGGCATATTATGCACAACCTGCTAGTATTTCTAGTAGTGCCACTAGCACTAGTTATGTATCTACTTATGCAGAAGACCTTCTTTTATATGGATGTTTAACAGAAGCATATAAATACTTGAAAGGTCCGGCAGATATGATACAGTTATATGAACAATCTTATCAAACTGCTAGAGAGTCGTTTGGTGTTGAACAAACAGGTAGAAGAAGAAGAGATGAATACGTGGATGGGGTCGTCCGCGTTCCATTACAATCTGTTGACCCTTCAAAGTAGGAGAACAATATGGCAAATATAGTACCGGATAGTTTTAAAAACGAACTATTTTTAGGAACTCATAATTTTAGCACATCTGCAGGAGATACATTTTATTTATCTTTGTATTCAACTGTAACTGGATTTACTGCTACTGGAACTACTGTCTACACAACAAGTAATGAAGCTTCTGGAACTGGCTATACAGCTGGTGGTGCAGCATTAACAAACACAGCTTGCAGCGTTGCACAGAATATTGCGTTTGTTGATTTCTCAGACGTTACATTTACTACCGCAACAATTACAGCTTCCGCTGCTTTGATTTATAATACTTCTCAATCTCAAAAAGCAGTTGTTGTTCTAGATTTTGGTGGAGATAAAACTTCAACGAACGGTGATTTTACTATTCAGTTTCCAGATGCAAATTCTACAAGTGCTATTTTGAGATTATCATAGTAATTTTGCCATAACAAAATTATGGCTAATAAAGCTTGGGGCGATTTATATTTTGGAGCAGGTAGTTGGGGCGAACAAGCCACAGATGCAATCGTTCCTGTAGGAATTCAATCTGGATGGGGTAGAGCAGCTTTTGGTCAAGGTGCTTGGAATAGTCCTGTTGCTATTGATGCTCTTTCATTAAATTCTGGAACTGTATCTATTGTAGCTAATGCAAAAGTATTAGCGGATGGAAATAATTTACAAAGTCAAGTTGGAGAAATTACTTTTTCTGGTGATGCAAAAGTTGATGTCACTGGAAGTGATTTAACTTTAACGGTAAGTAATGCAATTATTTCTGCAAAAGGAAGTGTTGATCTTACTACTAATCAATTACAAATTTTAATTAGTTCACCAAGTATTTCTGCAGATGGATACACAGAAGCAGTTAATGGAAGTCAAATCTCTACACAAGTAGGAACAGTAAGCTTTAAATTAGATAATCAATTTAACGTAACAGGATCTGGTATTCAATTAGCAACTGGCCAAGTTACTGTTGCATTACCTACTGTAGTTAGATTAGATCCCGGTCCACAAATATCTACACAAGTAGGAACTGTTGGATTTAAACTAGATGCTAATTTTGAGGTTACTGGAAGTGATTTAAATATCAATACAGGAACTGCAGCTGTGGTGGCCAAAGCTATAGCAGAAGCTACAGGATCCGCTATTCAGGTTCAAACTGGCACTGTTAATATAGAATCTAGGTACTATGTAACCGGATCTCAGATAAATACCCAAGTAGGAACCCTTTCTTTTAGTACAGAACAAAATATACAAGTTACAGGTAATAACTTGACTTTAGGCTCAGGTAGCCTTACTATTACAGTTTGGCAACCAATAATTCCTGGTGCCAATCAAACGTGGACTGCCATTACAACAGGGGCATCTGAGACTTGGACCCCTATCACTACTGGAAGCACGCAAACGTGGACACCACTATAAAAAAATGATAATACGGAGAATATATGGCTAGTACATTTTCAAATTTAGGTCTTATCCTAATGGCAACCGGAGAAGATTCCGGCACGTGGGGTTATAAGACAAACGTAAATATTCAAAGAATTGATTTTGCAATGGATGGTATTGCAGAACTTACCATCACAGGTTCAACTACTTTAGCTTTTTCAACTAATTCAGATACTACTACTTACACACAAGAAGCAGGTAGAGCTGGTATATTAGTTTTATCAGGAACTCCAAGTTCTGTTCCAACGATTACAGTTCCTAACATTGAAAAACAATATCTTGTAAATAATACAATGAGTACCACTGCAGTATTTACTGCGGGCGCAGGAGCAGCTAATGCAACAGTAGCCGCTGGTGCTAAATCTATTATTTATGTAGATGGTAGTGACGAAGTTATAGAAGCTGTTACTGACACAGTTAATACTCCAGGCGGATCTAATTATCAGGTACAATTTAATGATAATGGGTCTTTTGGTGCTATTACTAATACAACAGCTGGATAT
>Ga0208161_1001229_pt1 | contig 13754 bp, 8 predicted proteins | sample CB_VirMetaG_3_FD_184538 | JGI IMG/M metagenome (GOLD analysis project Ga0208161, IMG submission 184538) | Freshwater to marine saline gradient viral communities from Chesapeake Bay - CB_1508_1S Viral MetaG (SPAdes) (version 4) | ecosystem: Environmental > Aquatic > Marine > Coastal | place: USA...
TTGGGTTAATAATACCAATAACACTTCTACTAATATTGTTACATTGAGAAATTTAGGAAGCAACAATGTGAAATCTGGTACTGGATTCCTTACCAACAGTGTTATTTCTCAGAACTCCGTTCTAGATGCTGGAATTAGCGCTACTTACGTATATAGCACACAATCACCACAAGCCACTGTTCTGTACAATACACACATGGCAGATGTATCCGCTAATGCTAATACTGTATTACTTACTCAAAACGCTTCTACAATACTTAATAACAATGTGTTTTTACGGGCAACAAACACATTTGGTTATGATGTGTATGCCTACACTAGAAATTCTGTGCGTGAAAAACTGAGCATAAAAAATAATTTTATATGGGGTTTTGAAAACCATTCAATTTTACCTACGTCTATATTTGATGATGGGATAAGCTTAAATACAACATACACTAACAATGTGTCCATGCACGTAAGAAACGCAACAAATTTAACCGGTACCATTACAAGTGGATTCACAGTAAACAATTCAATCTACAATAAAATTGCTTGGTTAAACCAATATCAATGGCCTTCGATTATACAAGCCGCTCCAACGCGTGGTAAAATGGATGGATATAGTATTAATTACGGAAAAATATCAGATGGTACATTGTACAGAGACGGAATACTCTCAGCTAATACTCCAACTATTCATATAGGTGGATATTCATATGCTACAAAAATTATAAAAAATGGAGATTGGTACGATGTATATCCTAGCATACTCGATAAAGTAGGGGACTATAACACAGTTGATTTAATGTGTTTATTTGAAGTGAAACAAGCTTGTACTGCATCCGTAGATTTATCATTTGATTATGATATAAGTCAATGGCAACGTCACGCACGACTAGATGCAGCTTCTTACTATTATTTTTATGAGTCAACACTTCCTATTATAAGCGTAGTAGATGACCATAACCAATCAGATTTTGGAAAAATCATAGGACGTGCAGTAGCAGGAAATACATCACCAACAGGTAGTTTAAATTACTTTGAAACCTTTAATTTTGAACCTGGATATTATCGGGTATTAATGAATTGGTCAACGCAAAATGGTTCATCTTTATTAGGACATAGAGCCTGGTCATACAAAAACATGAATTTTAATATATTAACAAACAATGTTAATGATATTTTGGTCTCAAAAAATACTTGGGATATACACAAATTATTAGATAGTGTAATATATGATGTTAATGATTTTAGAAGACCAACCAATATTGGTGCACCGACAGTAGTACAAGCTACAAATGATGTTGCAACGGCAATCAAACTTAACAAGGTCAAATTATGAAGTTTAGAATATTAAAAAATAAACCATTAGAGTTTTATAACGAATCCGGAGACTTAACAGGTCAAGTTGTAATTTCTGGATCTGGCGACTTAATTATTCGTGCTGAATCCGGATCTCGTGATGTGGTAATAGGTGATAACACAACGACAGGTAATGTTGAAATAGGCACCACAGCAGCCCCCGTAACATTAAAATTAATGGGTGGTGGCACTATAACGGGTAATGGAAGCAACGTATATATAGGCAGTACTACATCTGGAGAACAAGTTGTTTTATACAATGCTGTTTATTCTCAATCATTACAAGTTACTGGAAGTGTAGATGTTACGGGATCTGTATCTGCAGATAATTTTGTAGGTGACGGAAGTGGATTAATATTTTTAACATTACCAACCACAGAACCAACAACAACAGGCTCATTATGGATATCAGGTAGTAGCCCTAACCATCCTAATTCAGGATATTTAATGGTTTTTAATCCTTAGTTGGGGTTTTAATATTTATAACAAAATACTCAAATGGCAAGAATTCCTATATGGCCTGGATCAAGTAGCTTCTTTCCTGGTGAAACACCTTTTGGCTTCTATGACAATGATTATCAATTTCAACAAGACGCTGATAAGTTTGCTAGGTTTGCAGCTCAACGTTTAGGGTATCCTTTAGTAGAAGTTGAACTTCAAGATATAAACTTTTATACTGCTTTTGAAGAAGCAATAACAACTTATGGAAACGAGTTGTATGCATATCAAGTAGCAGATAACTTATTAGCTTTTCAAGGAGCTACATCCTCAATAGGACCTGCCAATGAAGAACTTGTTCAAGAAAATTTATCTGAAATAGTTCGTCTCTCAAACCAATACGGAACTGAAGCTGGTGTAGGAGGAACAGTAACTTATTATACTGGATCGCTTAATCTAATTTCTGGTCAACAAACATATGATTTAAACGAATGGGCTGTTTCACAAAGTATAGAAGGTAGAATAGAACTTAAACGAATTTACTATGAAGCATCCCCTGCAATCACTAGATATTTTGACCCATATGCAGGTACAGGTGTTGGGATGATGAATATGCTTGATAGTTTTGGTTGGGGGTCATTCTCACCAGCTATTAACTTTATGTTGATGCCTATCAATTATGATATGCAAAAAATACAAGCAATTGAATTTAATGACCAAATTAGAAAGTCACAATATACATTTGAGCTTGTAAATAACCAATTAAGAATATTTCCTATTCCTATCACAAGAGGAGTATCTAAATTGTATTTCCAATATGTTAAACTAAACGATGTTAATCAACCATATGTGGATAGAAATGGAAATGAAATTATAACAAATGCTTCAAATGTTCCATACCAAAACCCATCTTATACTCGAATTAATTCGGTAGGAAGACAATGGATTTTTGAATATGCTTTAGCTATTGCTAAAGAAATATTAGGATATGTTAGAGGAAAATACCAACAAATCCCAATACCTGGAGCTGAAGTAACATTAAACCAATCAGACTTGATAACAGCCGCAACATCAGAAAAACAAGCACTTATTGAACGTTTAAGGGCTTACTTTGATACTACATCACGTAAATCTTTACTTGAGAAAAAAGCAGCTGAAGGAGAAGCACAAAACAAAACATTGGGTCAATCACCAATGACAATTTTTATAGGATAACATGGCATTATATGGATCGGCTCGTGATGTTTCTTTATTTAGAAATCTAAATAGAGAGTTAATGTGGGATATTATATCCCAACAATGTGTTGTTTATCAACTTAAAACAGCTGAAACTAGAGTTAATATATATGGTGAATCCTCAGGCGCTAAATTTTATAACGCCCCTGTAATATTTAATGTTTTAATTGAAAGAGGTGATATTTCCCAAAAATATGATGACTTTGGTGTAAGCTACGATAAACCAACCACATTTAGATTCCTACGTGACGATCTAATAGATGCAAATGTTGTTATGGCTGTAGGAGATATAGTAATGTGGCATGAAGCCTATTGGGAACTAAATAATGTAAGCGATAATCAACTTGTAGTTGGAAAAGACCCTGATTATCCATACAAAGAAAACCCATTAAATTCAGATTTAGAAAACTTTGGTTCAAATTTATCTGTTATTTGTACAGCACATTATGTACCTGCAGATAGAGTTGGAATAACAAAAGAAAGAGTATAATATGCCTAAAACAAGAAAACCAAATCCTAAATCTCAAAAACAGATCTCTAATGATTTGGTGAACCCTTATGTTAACCCTGAAACAGGTGAAACTAGAGGTAATCCTAACATTCCTTCTAATTTTGACCAATTCACAGCGAATGAACAAAACGGTGTAGGGTTTAATCGTTCAAATGAACTTTCATTTAAAGGCGATACAGTAAAACCATTTACAATTGGGTTTGAAGATATAGATGAAACTATAATGTATTATTTTAAAAACGTAATACGACCAACCGTAATTCAAAATGGAAATAGATTAGCAGTTCCTGTAATTTATGGTTCTCCTGAAAGATGGAAATCTACACAAAAAGACGGATACTATAAAGATAAAAAGGGTGCTATAATGGCTCCGTTAATTATGTTTAAACGTGAAAGTATAGATAAAGTACGTTCTATAGGAAACAAATTAGACGCCAATAAACCAAACCTATACACATCTTGGAAAAAAGTATACAATACAAAAAACGCCTATTCAAATTTTGATGTATTAAACAATAGAATCCCTACAGAACAATTTATAGTAAACGTAATACCTGATTATGTTACAATAAACTATACCTGTGCTGTACAAACATATTATGTTTCTCAATTAAATAAAATCGTTGAAGCAGTAAATTATGCTTCTGATGCATATTGGGGTGATCCTGAACGTTTCAAATTTATGGCTACTATTGATTCATTTCAAACCCCAATTGAAATTTCAGACAATTCAAATAGGGTAGCTAAAGCAACCTTTAGTTTAAAAATCAAAGGATATATCATCCCAGACAATATACAAAAACAATTAGTTGCTATTAAGAAATTTAACAGTAAATCTCAAGTTATAATAGGATTAGAGGTTGAAGGTGTTGGATCTGAATTTTTAACAACCCAAGCTAAAAGACCTCCTGTTGTATTTCCTGGTAACCCAAGTGAAGCAGTTTCAGCTAGCCCTGTTAACCAAGCAACTGTAACATATTTAAATTCAAATACTTCATTAGATGGTACTTATGTATCTGATGATACAGCTACATTCCCTGCAGGATGGTTAACCGCCCCTTCAGGATTCCCAGCTACATCTGTTTCGGATTTTGCATTTTATGTCAATGGTGTATTAATAGATAGTGCAAATATCACTTCATTTACACAAAGTGGAGGTGTATCTACTTTAGTATTAAATACTGTTGCCTTAGGTTATACATTAAGCGCTACAGATGATATTACAGCTATTGGAAAATTTAATGTTTAATAAATATTTATAATAAAAATGGCCGCAAAAATACAATCTAATACAATGTATAAAGGTTCTTCAAAAACTAAAAGACCAGGTGTACATGCAAAATCAAAATCAAGTAAAAATAAAAACAGTAAAAATTACGCTAAACCATACGTAGCACAAGGTAAATAATGTCTTTAATCCAACCAAAACAACTAGCTGGCCAGTATTACTATATAACTGGATCATTTTCAGGAGATGGTACTGGATTGCAAGGGGTTACTTCTTCAATTTATACTGGAAGTATTTCAGGTATTGACTATAACATCCAATATAAGTTAGGTAATGATTTAGGTTCAAGTAACTTATTTCAATACATTGAACCTTCTCAAAGTTTTAAACAAGGAAACAATATAACTGTAACTGGCTTATATTCACACGGTGCAGGAGAAAATAATATTGTTAATGGAAGAGGTTCATATGTTGGAGGAAGATATAATACTAATGATGGAGCTTGGTCTCATGTAGTTGGAAGTGGAAATTATATTAGCAGTAGTATTCGATATGCATTTGCTGGAGGTAGTGGAAGTAGAATTTTAGTACCTGAATTAGATAGTTTTGGTTATCCTATTGAAAATGTTACTAATTGGTGGGGATTTGCTTTTGGAAATGAAGTATTAGTTGTTGCTGGATATGGATTTGCAATTGGTCAACAAACAACCTCATCACGTTTTGGTCATTCAGAAGGTTCTTACACTTACGCTGGTTTCTCAGCCCATGCTGAAGGTAGATCAACATATGCTAATTCAAGATATTCACATGCTGAAGGTACAGGTACTGAAGCTGGTGGAAAATATGTTGAACCATTTTTTATATCTGCATCTGCACCTACACAAGATGAAGAAGGTGATCCTCTAAAAACAGGATATCTTTGGTACAATACAAACGATAGCCTACTCTATAGATATTCAGGTTCTATATGGGTATCACAAAATGATGATCCTATTACTCTAGGTACCTGGAATACATCATCAGCTACTTTTAGTATTATAACAGTAGGTTTAGGTGACTCGTTAGATCCTTACGCAGCTGAACAAGCAAGATTTAATTATTCTTCTGGTTATTATTCACATGCTGAAGGATCTGTTACAAAAACTTTAGGTAGAGCATCACATGCTGAAGGATATGCTTCAATAGCAGGAGGATGGTATTCACATGCTGAAGGATACTCTACTAGAACAGGAATCCCAGGACAAGCAGGTGCTGTAGAATTTGGAGGGCCTGGAACATATTCACATGCTGAAGGATATCAATCAATTGCTGCTGGATATGCATCTCATGCTGAAGGGTATGGTACTCGTACTTTAGGCACTGCATCTCATGCTGAAGGTTTAGCTACTATTGCTTCTGGTTCATATCAAAGTGTAATGGGTAAATACAATACTCAAAATAACACTAATTCTTTAGTAATAATAGGAGGTGGTACTTCAAATAATAACAGACAAGATTTAGCCCTATTTAATTCAGATAGTATAATATTTAACCAACCAATAACAGCATCAACTGTTTCTGGGTCATTTATAGGTGATGGTAGTGGGTTAACAAATGTTCCTGGAACTGGGGGAGGATATGCTCAATTAACTATTACAACTACATCTGATTTTAATACAAGTGATTTAATAGGAGGTACTTCTCAAAATGGAAAACATGTAGTAGTAAATAACGGCTCATCTAATATAACAATTACAGTAGATAATGCTGTAAATTCATTTTATCAAATGATAGGGACTGGAAATATTACATTTGTTTCTGGTTCTGGAAGAACATTAACTGCTCCTAATGGTTCAACTATTTCTACTCAATATAATGGAGCTAGTTTGTCATTTAATGGGACTGAAAATATTGTAATATTAAGTAACGCTGGTTTTTTTTTTGACGAATCTCCTGAATTAAGATTAGGAGATTATAGAATAGCGGAACAAATAAATGATCCCCGATTTCCACCATTAACTCCATTAAATTCATCTTCGGGTGAATACCTTATAATAAACACAAGCAATTATGTAGCTAGAACTCAAGATACTTGGTTTGATTTAGCTGTAGATTATTCAAATTTACCTGGAACTATAACAGATTATACATTTTATGCAAAAAGAATTGTACCTGGATATTCTGATTTAGCTATTGGATTGCAATTTACATCTTCAGTTACACATTCGTATGTACAAACTAATGCTAGATACCCTTTATCAAATGGTATAATACCTAGTTCTAAAACTATGGCTTTTGAAATAACAGCCAAATCAGGTTCCCAATATGTTGATTCAGTAGTTCATAAATTTCAAGTTGAACCTACTTCTTCTTTAGTATCTGGAAGTACTATTTCATTAGTTATAGATGTTGATTCATCCTCATCCTATTCTCCATCATCTTCATTAGTATTTGGTATACCTTTTGCACCTGGGGAATTATGGGATGAAGATAGGGTAACTTTACAATATGTTGGAGGATCTCCAATTGAATATCAACGAGAAATAACGGGAAATTGGATCACAAGTGGTTCAATTCAATGGGTTCAATTAAGAACAGTAGCTCCTTCTGGTAGTCAACTAGAAGTAGTTATTGATGGGACTAATAACCCCTCAACCGGTTCTAATTTAATAACAGATTTAGGTGGAGGTCAATACGAAATGATTGCAGGTGATTATACTTTAACACTTGCTAAAGAACATTCACCTATTAAAACAATTAAAAAAGGTGCAACTACTATAGCAGATAATGTTGGTGCTAAAGGTTTATATCTTTATGTTAGTAATACTGCTTTAACAGCAAGTGGTGAATTAGCCCAATCATCAGATGATGTTGATATAACAATTGAATCAGCAGGTCCTGTTTCTTCTTGTATTAAAATAGAAGGAGATTATAAAACATCTGGAGGTGATAGGGTAGCTAAACATATAACACGTTTAGAAAGTCATAAAGGAATAGATGGTGTAAATATATCTCATACATTAGTACTTTCAAATTCAACAAATAATATTTGGTTTAGTGAAATGGGATGGGAATTTTCAACCAATCCAACTACTGCTACTTCTGTTACTGCTTTATTTAATCTTACTTCAAGTAATTTAGAAAATATTTCAGAAATTTATTTAACTAGTTCAGCTACAGCTAGTATATTACAAGATATTTATCCTACATTTGGTAGAAGTGGTGCTACATCGTACCCTTATCCACATTTTTCAATTTATGAAGATGGAACAGAAACAGTATCTTACCCAACAGCATCTGTAGGTGAATGGTTTGGATATAAAAGTGATAATAATGGATTAGTTTGGGGTATTCAAGATACTGCTAGACAAGCTCCAAAAGAAGTAGTTGTAACTAGAGATAAAATTAATTTAATGATGTTTTCTCCAAATGGAGGAGAAGAAATAGATTTTAGAAATTCAACTTTATGGTATCGTTGGAACCTAGATAATATTATTGGAGAAACAGGATCTTACCAAGGAACCACTTCAGCTTCTTTTGCTGCTACCCCAAGTGATGCTTATGGGTGGTCAAAAACTACTAATCTTTTACTTTTACCTATCAATACTACCCCTGATACATCATCAATTGCAGCCGAAACAAATAAACTACTCCACCCTGATTATGGATATGTGGATGCTAATTGGATGTACCAATCAGAAGCTTTAGGCCCATTATACCCTTATGATTCAGTTAGTTTTGATTTAGCTGAAAAAACTATAGATGGTAATATATCTGCTTACACAGCAAGTGTACCTGGAGATGCATATAATACATTTTTTGATTATTATAATGGCCCTGCATATTTTTATAATCAACGTTATCGCTTATCGTATACTTTAATACATGATTCATGGCTTTTAACAGCTAGAAATGCTAATAGAAATGAAGATATTCGAAGACAAACCAGAAAATTTTCAGAAAACGTTTCAAGAGCTTTTAGAGATAGCTATATCTGCCATTTAGATGAACCATTAGGTACAGATAATCGTAAGTTTAAAGGTTTATTTATTGAAGGAAATGGACCAGCTGGTGATTTCCCTATGTATTGGGAAAAAGACCCTGGATATAATTTAGCCACTTCAGGAGATATTCTTCCTTTTATATGGGATTACCATATTTCAGGAGATAGAAGATCAAAAGATGTTGCTATTGACTATGGAAATGGGTTTAAAAATAATTTTAGTTATACTACAAGACGATTTAGAACATTACCTAATATAAAACATATTACCCATGCTTACCAACTTTCAGGTGACTATGAAATGTTGTTAGCTGTTGAAAAATTAAAAAATAGTTATAGTTCTATTGTAAATCAATCTGGTCCTTTAGTGTACGATAAAGATGGTGCTCTTTTGCTTTCTAAAATTAAGGCATATGATAGTACAACATATAAAACTAATACAGATGTTGGTTCTTTTATTCAATCTTGGAAAGTAACAGGCTCAGATGTTTTTAAACAAATAGCACTCCGTTTAGCAAAATATTGGAGAAATACTAAAATGGGAAAAGACGCATTAACTAGAATATATGGCCAGTATGACACATTTTTATACTATAATTCTGGGTTACTTTCACAAGGACAAATTATAGACTTTAACTTTAGAGGAAAAAATTTAAAATATAATACTACAACAGGAGGGAATTTAAATGTAGGATTTTCAACATATGATACTGTTTTAGGAGGAATGCCTTATCAAATGGATGTTATTTCTAAAACTAGTGCAAGTTTGCAACCTGTATCTTCATTTGTTGCTTTTAGAGATTATCAAAATACCAATCCAATTTTTGTTAAAAAGAACAATAATGGAAAAGGAATAATAACATACCTCCAACCTTCTTCAGCAACATCTGAAGATGAAAATGATGATGATGCTAATCTTTCTGAAAACACAACTCGTGGAGGACTTGATTTTACCATATTAAAAAACCCAGCTACTACACAAACTTGGTCAGGTAATGATCCTATTCCTGTAACTCAAAATGGTGTTAATCCTGGGACTGCAATACAGTTAGAAATTTCAAGAGATTTAGGCGCAAACAATTTAACACGTAACTTTGCATATAAATTCCAACCAACTATTAGAGGAAATCAATTTTTAGTAACCGATTCAACAGCATCTGTAGTATTTAGAAGTGATGGATATTGGATGCCAAGAACAGTAAGACCAAATTATACTTACTATTTTAATGTTACTTCGTCTGCTTCTTCTCCAACAATATTTTTTGAATATGGAACAAATTTATATGATCCAACTGGGAGTTTATACACAGGAGCAGCTGTATCTAAAAGTGTAAGTTTACCTTCAACTGGTTTATGGTCATTTAAACCTATTGATTATCCTAGTTTAGTATCAAGTTCTGGAATGCCTCCATACTTTGCTATTAATAGTGGAAGTTTTTGGTTTGATCCATTAACTACTATTGGAGCTGATGAAAATGATAGTGTATATAATGATATTGAAGTACAACCCCAATATTATCCTAATTTAGGATCAACTGTTGGTTCTTTAATTAGTGGTAGTTTAGTAGGTGGAGGATCTGGTACTTTAAGAATAGCATCTTCCTCAGGTGATACAGAATTATTTAGTAATGTATCTGGTACTTTGGAATTTTATTTTAAACCAGATAATTGGGATTCATTTACTATGCCTAGTACTACTGATAATTCAATAAATTTTGATTTATCTCCTGTTACACTTTATAGAAAATGGATGATGCAAGTGATAACAGCTAGAAGACCAGAAGACCCACCACTTACAGGAAGTTCTACAACAGGAAACAGATCATGGGCTATAGATTATTGGTTATTACCCCAAGGTTCTAGAGGAAGCACAGCATACCCTTCATTAGAACCTACCCACACATTTTATTCTATCTTTTCATATTACAATGAAACAGGGTCAGGAGCTACAGGAGTAGCAAATAATATATGGGCACAACAAGAAATAATATTGCAAGATAAATGGCATCATATGGCTATAACTTGGAATGAAAATAATGCCCCTGCATTTTATATTAACGGAAGAAAAACATCAGGAAATAATGTATCAGCGGGATATTACAATCCACAAAATCCATGGTATATAAATTTCCCTGAGTATTTAAAAGGATATATAACACAATTAAGAGTTTCAAGTGATGTTGTTTATACAAGTGACTTTACTCCTTCGCAAGGAGATACTCCTTATGGGTTTGTTTCTGGTTCAACAGTATTTTATTTACCTTTATCTGCAAGTGGAGACACTTCTTATATAGCCTCAGGAAGTAAAACTATTGATGTGTCTTATATTTAATATATTTATAATAAAAATAAAATGGAAACAGTTACAACAGAAAAAAAGTTTTTAACAGAAGAAGAAAAAAAAGAACTAGAAACACTTCAAAACCAAACACAAGCAGTTGTGTTAGAACTTGGAGAAATTGAAATGATTAAACTACAAATTGAAGCACGTCATCAAAATGCTAAAGAATTTTTAGCTGAGGTTTCAAATTTAGAAAAAAACTTTACAAAATTGATATCTGAAAAATACGGTAAAGTAAGTATTGACCCAAAAACCGGTGAACTTACCAAACTAGATTAATTCAGTTAGGATACACCATATTTATAACAAAATAATTTATATTAAATGGCAGAAACTATTGTATCACCTGGTGTATTAGCTATAGAAAACGATCAATCTTTTATTACAGAGCAACCAATACAAGCAGGTGCCGCTATTATTGGACCAACTGTTAAAGGAAAAGTAGGAATTCCTGTACTTTGTACAACCTATAGTGACTATTTAAACAAATTTGGTTCTACTTTTTTAAGTGGAAGCCAAACCTATTCATATTTTACCTCTATTTCAGCTTACAATTATTTTAATAATGGAGGTACTTCATTGTTGGTAACAAGAGTAACAAGTGGATCATTTACATCTGCTACTTCCTCTGTTATACCAACATCTACTGCAGCTACTTCAGCTTCTGCTCTTTTTGATGCAACATATCTTTCAGCTAGTGTAGCAAGTGATGGTTCAGGTTCATTTGGTGTAAATGGAATTACATTTTATTTTACCGGATCAACAGTAACCAATACCTCTAATACAATATATATTAATACTTCATCATTTGCTGATTCTACAGGAGCAGATTACGCTGAATCCGCTTCATTAGTATTTAATTATAGTAGTTCAGTAGCACCTTATAGTGCTTCTTTAACTTACATTACAGCTTCAGGTAATATACCTCCATATGCTTATCCAGTTGTTTATTTAGAATACACAGGTTCAAACGGATTATTGGGTAATTTGCAATATTTTACCTCAGGAAGTACAACAACATATTTTTCAGGTGGTACAAACACTGAATCTTTTGTAATAGAAACATTATCCGAAGGAGAAATAATGAACAGTTCAGGTTCATTATATGCAAACGGTACTTTAGAAAATGGAACATCTGATAATCTAAGATGGCAAGTAGTTTCTCCTAATTTAAATGATGGAACCTTTACTTTAATTGTACGTCAAGGAAATGACTCAACAATTTCCCCTTCAATACTTGAAACATGGACAAATTTATCTTTAGATCCTAAACAACCAAACTATATTGAAAAAGTAATAGGAAACCAATATGAAACTGTTGCAAGTGATAATGGAGAATATTTTGTCCAATTAAACGGTGAATATACAAACCAATCACGTTATATACGTGTTAAACAAGTAAATTACACTACACCTGATTATTTAGACAATACAGGTCTTCCAAAATCTCAATATACTGGATTAATTCCAACATCTTCTGCTGGTGTATTTGGAGGTGCAAGTGGAGCTAATTTACCAACTGGAGTTGCTGGTAACTATTATGAAAACATTTCTAACACAAACATTCAAGGATTACAAGCTTCTGACTATACCGAAACTATTGCATTGTTAGCAAATAGAGATGCTTATAGATATAATATATTAACAGTACCTGGTTTAATAGCTGATGGTACTAATTTTGCGGCTCATGCTTCATCAATTACTTCTATAATAAACACAATGCAAAATAGAGGTGATTCAATGACAGTAATAGATTTAGTAGGACATAATTCAAATATTACTCCTGTAACTACCAATGCTGCTACTTACGATACATCATATGCTGCTGCTTATTGGCCTTGGCTCAAAACAATTGATCCTGATTCAGGAAGACAAGTTTGGGTACCTGCCTCAGTTATGATACCTGGTGTATATGCCTTTAATGATGGTGTTGCTGAACCTTGGTTTGCACCTGCAGGTATAAATCGTGGAATATTAAGTAATGTAGTTAGAGCAGAAAGAAATTTAACTCAAGGAAACAGAGATACATTATACGAATCTAATGTAAACTCAATAGCTACTTTCCCTAATACCGGTGTAACAGTATTTGGACAGAAAACATTGCAGAAAAAGAAAAGTGCACTTGACCGTGTAAACGTAAGACGTTTATTAATTGAATTAAAAAGCTTTATTTCCCAAGTAGCAGATACTTTTGTATTTGAACAAAATGATGTTACAACAAGAAATAACTTTTTAGCACAAGTTAATCCATATTTAGCTTCTGTTCAACAAAGACAAGGTTTGACAGCATTTAAAGTAATAATGGATGAAACCAATAATACACCTACAGTAATAGATAACAATCAATTAGTAGGACAAATATATTTGCAACCAACAAGAACAGCAGAATTTATAATACTAGACTTTAATATATTGCCGACTGGAGCAACTTTTCCAGCTTAAAATAGTTTTTTGAAAAGAATATTAATATTTATAATAAAAATATAAAATGGCACAATTTACATCTTCTCCTGGAGTAACATTAAATGAAATAGATAATACGTTTTTGACAGGACAACCAGTACAAGCCGGTGCTGCTATAATAGGTCCAACAGTTAAAGGTCCTGTAGAAGTTCCAACATTGGTAACTTCATATTCTGACTTTAAAAATAGATTTGGAGATCTATTAGTTAGT
>Ga0208161_1001231_pt1 | contig 13735 bp, 16 predicted proteins | sample CB_VirMetaG_3_FD_184538 | JGI IMG/M metagenome (GOLD analysis project Ga0208161, IMG submission 184538) | Freshwater to marine saline gradient viral communities from Chesapeake Bay - CB_1508_1S Viral MetaG (SPAdes) (version 4) | ecosystem: Environmental > Aquatic > Marine > Coastal | place: USA...
TCTGTAAACCAACTTTCTAAGACTTACTGATGACTTATACTATCACCCTTCAAACTCCCGATGGCACTGAGACTACTCTTCAGTGTGCTGAAGACCAATACATTCTCGAAGCAGCAGAAGAAGCAGGTGTTGACCTTCCTTATTCTTGTAAGGCAGGTGCTTGCTCTTCCTGTGCTGGTAAAGTGGTTTCTGGTGAGATTGATAATGAAGAGCAATCTTTCCTTGATGATGACCAAATGGCAGATGGATTTGCACTGCTTTGTGTGGCATATCCTAAGTCTGATTGTGTAATTCTTACCGAACAGGAAGAGAATCTGTGACGGCAATTCAATCATCATCAGTTGCTATGTTGAGTCAATTTAGTATTGCCCTTCAAGAATTAGTCGATAGTGGTGCCTGGGATCGAGATGTAGAACTAGAAGTCAAGATCGCAGGCACACTTAAAAATGATAAGTTTATCGTTATCAAACCTATTAAAGAAAAACTGATTTGTAATTCAAATCCTGAATTAAAACAAAAACACCCTTATCAAGGAGAAAACAAATGAAAAATCTTTTCACAGAACGTGCTGAGCGTATTAATGGATGGGCAGCAATGATTGGTATTGTTTCTGCTATGGGAGCATATGCTGTTAGTGGTCAAATTATTCCTGGCGTATTTTGATGCTTAATATCTTTAAGAAGAAAGAAACTACGATGGAGGTTCCTATGCGTAAAGAAGGTTATCAAGTCCCTCAAGTGGAATTCGTATTTCGTGAGAATGGTGAATTCGTAAATCGTACAACCAAAGAACTTTTCCATGGGAAGCGTGTTGTCATTTTTAGTCTGCCTGGTGCTTTCACTCCTACTTGCAGTGCCTATCAGCTACCTGGATTCGAAGAGAAATACGACGACTTTATTGGTAGTGGCATCGACGATATTTACTGCATCTCTGTTAATGATGGGTTTGTGATGAATGCTTGGGCACAGGACCAAAACATTGATAAAGTAAAACTCATTCCTGACGGTAATGCTTACTTTACTCGCTCGATGGGAATGCTTGTCAATAAGTCCAATCTTGGTTTCGGTGAGCGTTCTTGGCGTTATGCTGCTGTTGTTGATAATGGTATGATTGAGAAACTCTTTGTAGAAGAAGGTCAACGCGACAATGCCGATTCCGATCCTTATGAAGCATCGACACCTGAAGCAGTGTTTGAATATGTAACTTCTACTGTTAAGGTTGGCGCTACTGTCTGATATAACACTTAACATATCTTTACTCTGCTTCTAAATAAGAGGCAGAGTTTTTTTGTATATGCCAAGAGGACAACTAACAAAGGATATTATAAGATGTGAAGTCCTTAAAATAAAATCCGAATTGGATAAAGAGTGGATGGATAAATCTGGTTATGATCCAAAATGGTTGGCACATCAGTATCTCAACAAGGTCCTGGACAAAATCGAGGAATACAGGGCTTGACAGGGATTTGTCAGTGTGTTATGATAAATAGGTAAACAAATGTTATGGATTTCTCATAATTCGTTACATTTATCCTCTACCTAACCGAGACCTATGGGGAGGTTAAACACAGTCTCTCATACCCACACTGGAGGGTGGTGTGGGGAATAATGTAACATCCAGTTCCCCCTGGACTTTTTACTTACCCTTTAACGAAAATGACTGCTACACTTTCACGTCAAAAATCACAATTAAATACTTGGGAACAGTTTTGTAACTGGATTACGTCAACCGATAATAGGTTGTACGTGGGGTGGTTTGGAAGTTTGATGATTCCAACATTACTTGCTGCCACTATTTGTTTCATCGTTGCGTTTATCGCAGCCCCTCCCGTAGACATTAACTAATCGGTGTCCCTTACTCGTAAGAGTATTGACGAAACTGGGTGAAATGCTGGAAACCGAAAGGCAATCAGCAGCCAAGTCCTAGATACATCTGGGAAAGGTTCAGAGACTACCTGAGGAGTTTAGTCTCCTTAATAACAGGCAAGAGCGCCCAGCTCCTTCTATGAAGGATGAAGATATAGTCCACACTTCACAGAGTAATCTGAAATAACCTAAGTCTTATGATATGGTTGTTTATATGAAGTTGCGACGGGATTAGAGAGCCAGTTGCTGGTTCTCTTATGTATGGAAACAACATCATCTCTGGTGCTGTTGTTCCAAGTTCAAATGCTATCGGACTGCACTTTTATCCCATCTGGGAAGCTGCAAGTCTTGATGAGTGGCTTTATAAATAATATTGGGTCACTTTAAATCGGGTGAACTGCTGGAAAGCTAAGTTCTCTATATGAAACACAAACATCATCTTACTCCAAAATATCTTGGTGGTTCTGATAAACCACAAAATCTTGTAGAAGTTTCAACAACCCAACACGCTATGTTCCATTATTGTAACTGGTGTCTTTGGAAAAACGAAGAAGACAAGATTGCTTGGAAAGCACTTGCAGGATACTCTAAAAAAGAGGAAATAATCCATCAAGTTATTTCTCTTGCAGGTAAAAAAGGTGGTAAGGTTGCAAAAGAAAGCGGACAACTTCGTTCTGCTGCTCTTAAACAACCAAAAAGTGTAAGGCAAAAGATTGGTAAAAATCTTATCAACTATGCCTATAAAAATCCAAAGAATGCAACACAAGAAACTCTTACTAATAGAAAGTATAGTAAAGTATTTCACATTTATGAAAAACTAACTGAACGAACTATTGGTAATCATCTTGGAGATGTAGTTTTTAACCCAGAAGAGGATAAGACACTTAAAACTGTTTGTTCTGCTATTCTGGAAAAATATGGGGTAAAAGTTTATCCTTCACATCTTAATAGTGTTGCTAATGGAAATAGACTTTTAACAAGTGGTATTTCTTGTAGTTGGATTTTAGAGAATACGCCAATCAGCAGCCAAGCCACAGACGATACTTCTGTGGAAGGTTCAGAGACTACTGGGTTCAACAAGCGTGTTGAGTAATACCAGATTAGCGCCCGACACCTTTAATGGGTGAAGATATAGTCCAGTCCATATGGAAACATATGGTTCCCCCGACTGCTATAATGGGGGTCCTTTTCAACTCGTTGTCTTCCACTTCCTGATTGGTATCTATGCTTATATGGGTCGTGAGTGGGAACTTTCTTACCGTCTAGGTATGCGTCCTTGGATCTGTGTTGCTTACAGCGCACCTGTTGCTGCTGCTTCTGCGGTATTCCTGGTCTATCCTTTCGGTCAAGGTTCTTTCTCTGATGCAATGCCTTTGGGTATCTCTGGTACGTTCAACTACATGCTTGTTTTCCAGGCAGAGCATAACATTCTGATGCACCCCTTCCATATGCTTGGAGTTGCTGGTGTCTTCGGTGGTTCGCTCTTCAGTGCTATGCACGGTTCTCTGGTTACTTCCTCACTGGTTCGTGAAACCACTGAGAACGAGTCACAGAATTATGGTTACAAGTTTGGTCAAGAGGAGGAAACATATAACATAGTCGCTGCTCACGGGTATTTTGGTCGCCTTATTTTCCAATATGCTTCCTTTAATAACTCACGTTCGCTGCACTTCTTCCTTGCTGCCTGGCCTGTTGTAGGCATCTGGTTCGCTGCTCTTGGTGTTTCTACGATGGCTTTTAACCTCAATCGTCGGGGTCCCGTCTTAGCAATTTGACGGTAAACTTTGGGTGAATTGCTGGAAGCCCTCCATAAATGGGTAATCAGCATCCAAGTCCAAGACGCTTCTTGGAAAGGTTCAGAGACTAGTCGGTTTTCCAAGCGTGGAATGTAATACGACACTAGCGCCCAACATCCTACTGGGATGAAGATATAGTCCTCTCCTTAAAGATGGTAAATTTAAGGAAACAGAGTAACGGTTTTAATTTTAATCAGTCACTTCTATCATCTGATGGTCGTGTGATTAATACCTGGGCTGACATTCTTAACCGAGCAAATCTTGGTTTTGAAGTAATGCACGAAAGGAACGCTAAACTTGTTGGTGTTCTTGCCTAGTAATAGGCATTAGTAAAATCGGGTTAAACGGGGAAACTCTCTATGAGACAATCCCGTACCAAGTCAGAAAGGGTTTAAGTTTTCTGAAAGGTCTAACGACTAGGTAGTGAGTCCCAACAATAATCTACCCACGAATGCCCGACTCCTTAATAAACATAAGGATGAAGAGATAGTCTGAACTTACTGGCGACAGTAAGAAGTAAAGAATAAAGAGTCTTTACGGTAACACAATTGCACAATTTCCCTCTTGACCTTGCTAGCGTAGAAGCAACTCCTGTTGCTCTTACTGCTCCTACAATTGGTTAAGATGTGATATAATTAAGAGACCTTCGGGTCTCTTTTTTTATAAATAGTTATGGAAAGTTATGAGCAACCTTATGGATTTACATAATCTGGTAATAACTGAATGTGAAAGAAGAGGGTTGGAATTAATCCACCTACCAGAAAAACTTGTTCGTAGGTCAACTGATGTGATTGTTAGTTGTCCTTGCACAGGTCAAAGAAATATGAGTATAAGAAATTTTATTGTGACTTATGAAAAAGGTGATGAAGCATTTTGCTGTAAGAGAAAATCAAAAGTTGGAAAAAATAATCCAGCGTTTGGAAAACCAACTTGGAATGCTGGTACTGTTGGTGTATCAAAAAGTTATGGATTCTTTGGATTTAAGGAAGAGTGGTCTGATAGGGAAGACTACTTATATTTCATAGAAACAATCTATGGAACTTATAAAATTGGTAGGTCATTTCACGGGATAAAATATAGATTTACTGAAACTGTAAAGGAACTTGGTGAATGGAAAGCATCTCATAAAGAAGTATTTGATTGTGAGAGATATATTCTCAATACATATAAACAACATCAAAATAAAATTGATGGTATAATTGGTGGGTCGGAACATTTTACAAAAGAACTACCAATACAAGAAGTCATAGAATACGCAAATCAAAAATTATGCTCCCAATTCTAATATTCTTCATAGCATTCGGTTTCTTTATGTTTTTTCTATCACTCACAGACCATTATCATTATTAAGTATTTGTAGAAACCATAACAAAACTTTTTTGAATATTTGGTACAATTTCTAAATACAATTTTACAATACTTAACGATGCTTCTAGACTTAGCACACACAATTGCTGACTATACTATCTGTGGTGAAGGTAATGTATCAGAGAGACAAACAGAAGATACTTTTCTAATCAAAGCAAGTGGCACAAGTCTTCATACACTATCAGAAGATGATTTAGTTCTGGTGAATACTGATGCTCAACAACTAAATCCAAATCAAAAGAAACCAAGTATTGAAGTGCTCTTTCACGCATGGATTATGAAGCACTTCCCAGAAATCAATTATATTGCCCATACTCATCCACCAAAGACTACACAGATACTCTGCTCTCCTGCGGTCAATGACTTTGCCTGTCAGAGATGGTTTCCAGACCAAATCGTAAGAAACGGTGTAGTGTCCTGCCTTGTCCCTTATGCTCCTCCTGGTGCTCGACTACTTCAAAATGTGGACAAGTATGTGGGTGAGTTTGTAGACCAACATGGATACCTCCCTAAGTTGATTCTTCTGGAGAATCATGGTATTATTACAGCATCACCTTATCAAAAGGATTGTGCTGCTGCTACTTTGATGTGTGAAAAGTCTGCTGAAATCTTTATTGGTGCCAAACTTCTTGGAGGAGTCAACTTTCTTCCAGATGAGGAGATTGAGCATCTAGAAAACTGCCCTGGTGAGCAGTATCGTCGTCGTATGTATTTTGTGAAATAATCGCCACCTTAAAAATTGGCACAGACCTCTTTCATAATCTTGAAATATCGCCTATAATACCTACAGAGTTTTCTTAACTATGAAAAAAGCACTGATCGCACTAGCCCTGATTTTGTCCCCGCTTGTTGCAAACGCACAGCAGAAAACATATACTTACACTGAAATGTGTTGGTATCTTGGAAAAAAGAATCATCCCTGGATTGAAAGAGCAACTTGTAAAATCACTGATGTTCGCAATAAGCAAGGATTTCTAGATAAGCGAACCATTCAAGCAGTAGTGAATGGATCTGGTGTTTCTTATACCGTTAAATCTTGGTTTGGTTCTCAAGGTTTTATGACATGGGATAGTGACCGACAGAATTCTTATAAGAACCAATATACTGTTGCCAGACCAACTGCCGGAGTTATCAAAGACGCAAAACTTCCTTCTGGATATGGTATTACTGAAGTTACTAAAGACCTTTGGGTTCGTCAGATTTCTTGGGATTAATTATTCTTCTACATAGAAAGGTTGCTTTTTACTCATGAAAACCATAACACTCACAGAAGACCAAGTAAAACTTCTTGCCGATGCGGCATGGATGCGTCAAAGATGTTTTATTGCTGGTGACAAAAGATTTAAAGAATATGGTACAATGTTAGAAGATATCCTTGGAGACCTTGAATATACACCATCAAGATATTGATGATTAGTACAGATACACCTTATAAACTCGCAGAGATTATCAGGGACACCTTTCCAAACCTTTACAGACCTGCTAAAGTGTCCTATAATAATCAAAAGACTTTAGATAATGAACGAATACTGGATTGTAACCGAAAATAGCACTGGAAGGGTTATCGCACATTGTGGTGATATTAATGATGCGATTATGATGGTAGGATTTGACCCTCATAATCGGTCTTATAGTAGGCATCGTTTTATTATGGATCAAGTGATTGATATTACCTCAACAACTGATAAACAACTTCCTGGACAGATTGGATTACCTTCTGGAAAAGTAGATTCTCTTAGTTCATATCAAGAAAAACTACCAGAAGCAGATGGAATTCCTGTAGTAGTATAGCAATAGGTAATTATGGGGAGAAGTATTGATTGGATTAATGTTGCTTTTGCAATTTATTTAATATACTTGGGATTTAACATTGGAAAACCAAAAAATGATGAGTAAGTTTAAGTATCCAAATGATCCACCAGACGCTAAGTGTCCTTATTGTGGTGAGAAAGGAAAACCCTGTTCTCATGTAGACAGTATGGCAAGGGCATATGCTCGTGGTGCTTGTAAGAAAATAAATAATTGTAAGTTGCAGTAACTTATGACTCCTTTAAACTCTTCAGAAGAATACTTGTTTAATCTTTATACAACAAGTAGTGGAGAGGCAAAACGAATGTGGAGGCAACACATAAAGGAGCAATGGAATCATCAATGTGCTTATTGTGGGTCAGAAGAGAATCTCACAATCGACCATGTTATACCAAGATCAAAAGGTGGCACAGACTTCACTAAAAATGTTGTCTGTTGCTGTCACGATTGTAACCAGTCAAAGGGACACGAGCACTGGAAACTCTGGTATGTTCAACAAGATTTTTATAGTGAAGAAAGATTTGATAAGATAGAAGAGTGGATGAAACCAGACCCTCCGACTAATTTATTTGCTTATCGTCCAAGAAGAAATAATGCCTCTTGAGGTTTTATAAATAACTTCAAGGTAAAAGTATAAGTCTGGACTGAAATAAATGGCGACACCAATCAGAATTAAAAGGTCTGCCGTTCCATCAAAGAAACCAACAAATAGTGATCTTCTTTTCGCTGAGTTAGGTCTTAATACTTTTGACGGAAGAGTATTCTTAAAGCAAGATCAAGGAAAACTTGGAATCAGTACTCGTGTAATTGAAGTTGGTGCAGGGTCTGTCTTAGGAAAAACTATATTTGTTACTGCTACTGGTAATGATAATAATAGTGGATTGAATGAAATTGATTCTAAAGCAACTATCAAAGCAGCAGCAGCAATTGCACTTCCTGGAGATACAATTAAGGTTTACCCTGGAATTTATCTTGAAGATAATCCAATTGTTTTGGCAAGAAGTGTTTCTATAGAGGGAACAGAACTTCGTAACTGTATTGTAACACCAAAAAATGTTGATCGTGATTTATTTTATGTGAATAACAGTTGTCACGTTACTGATTTAAGTTTTAGACTTGATGATGGACGTGATATGACAAATGGTTCGGCAGTCATTTCATTTGAACCTCTTCTTGGAGTTTCTACCGATAGATTTTTTGATGCCTCAAGAATGATTCGCTATAATCTTGATTATATTGCGAATGAATCTGTTGGATTTTTAACAAGTGGATTTAGTGGATTTGCAGGAAATCATCGTGAACAAGATGCTGCAAGATTGATTGATTTAAATATAGATTATATTGCTGCGGAATCTGTTGGATTTTTAACTTCTCCTTTGGGATTAAATTTTTCTGTACCTGCACCAGGAACTACACAGGATTGTTCTGATGATATAAAGGATATTTTTAGATCTGTTTCTTATGATTTAAAATCTAATGGAAATAGAAAATCTGTTGGAGCGGCACTTTCTTATTTTAATGATTCTGGAGCACTTGTTCATATCACTGGTGTTGGGGTATCAGAAGCAACTATTGCTACATTAGAATATGCTGTTGGAATTGCAAAATCTGTAATTAATAATGTTACTCCTCCAGTTTCATATCAAAGTGGAATTGGAAGTATTTCCCAAAATATTGACAATTCTGTTATTTTAGTTGAGGGTGGATGTGTTGGTGTAGGATCAACAATTCAACAACTTGTTGGGATAATTACATCCGCAATTGGTATTGGAAGTACTGGAAATTTACCAGAACTTAGATATGGGGTAAACTTAGATGTTACTTCTAAATGTAAAGAAGATATTAAAAATGTTTGGAAGTCTGTTTTATTTGATATAACTAGAGGTGGAAATTCAAAATGTGTTGAAGCGGGAAGTGCATATTTTGATGAAAATAATAATTTGCTTCCAAGTATTCTAAAAAATCCTGGAGAAGTTGAGCAAACAATTGGTGTATTAGAATACTCCAAGCAAATGGTGAGAGCAATTATTAATAATTCTACTTGGGGAAGTTATCCATTGGGATTATCAACTTCTGTTACAAATGCTATTTACGATAATAATACTGGAATCGTAACTATAACTGCGGAAAATCATGGATTATCTAAAGATGATGCGGTAAAGATAGTTGGTCTTGGATTTACCTGCCCTTCTGGAATAGCAACTTTAACATATCCTAGTGGAAATCTTGGATATATTTTTAATGTTAAATCTGTGATTGGTGTAAATACATTTGAAGCAGTTGTTGGACAATCAACACTTCCACACACTTATGTTTCTGGAGGAACTGTACAAAAATATAAAAACTTTCAGTACGAATATACACAATTAAAAGATCTTGCAATTCAAGCAGATCCTGATACTGGATTTAATAATGCAATAGACGGATGTGCAAATGTTGTTTCTGCAATTTATAGTTGTATTGGAGTTGTTACATCTATTCTTGCAGATAGTCCAAGTATTGTAGGTAATAACTTCAATAAAACTTATCCCGGAAATCGTGGAGTGGGATTTTCAAGTTATATTGGAATTACTAGTGCAGTTTATAATGAAAGAACTGGAAATCTTTATCTTGAGGCACCTGGACTTTCTGTTGTTAAGGGAGATCGTTTTGAAATTCGTGATGCATTATTTGAATGTTCTTCAGGAGGATCTATATCTACACAAGCATTTCCTTCTGGTGCTTATGGGTATGAGTTTTATGTTGATAGACTTAATGAAGATGATTCATTTGTAGTAAATGTCGGAACTTCTACGATTCCACATACATATGTTTCTGGTGGAATTATTATTGATAGATCTTTGGGAATAACCACTGCCTCATATAATAATGTGACTGGATTGACTTCAATTACTGCTCCTGGAATTAGTGTTAGAGTTGGTGATGTTGTAACACTTAGGGATTTGGAGTTTTCTTCCAATAGTGGTGCCGAAACTACAACTATATACCCAACAGGAAATAATGGATATGATTTTAGAGTTCTAAGTGTTTCTGGTGATACTTTTAATGTTAATATCGGAATATCTACAATACCTCATACTTATGTTTCTGGAGGAATTGTAAGACCTCCATATTCTCCGGGAGTTGGACCAATTACTCAAGGTCCATATATTAGAAATTGTACCAATTTTATTCCGAAAAGTATTGGAATGCGAGTCGATGGATTTGAAGCAGAACTTGGAGATAAGGAAGATATCGGTGTAACTGGATCTATGAGTGTAGATTCGTTTACACAATTTAATCAAGGTGGTATTGGTGTTTCAATTACTAATGGTGCTTATTCGCAGTTAGTTTCTATTTTTACAATTTGTGATGAGATTGCAATTTATACTGCTTCTGGTGGTCAATGCGATTTAACTAACTCTAATTCGTCATTCGGGACATATGGGCTTTATTCTGAGGGTGTTGGTGACGAAACAACTAAATCAATTTATCACTACACTGGAATTGCTAATACTACATCACAAATTGATGATGATGTCATTGTTGTTTCTGAACTTGCAAATCAGAGACCTTATGATGGGCAGGCACTTTATTTTGGGGAACTTTTTTATTTTGTTAAGGGAATTAGAATAACTAATCCTGGATCAGGATATGTCACTCCACCAAGATTGACAATTGATTCACCATCAGGACCACAAGGTATTACTGCTGAAGGTTCTTCTAATATTAATACTGCAGGTCAAGTTACTTCTGTTGATATTATTGCAGATGGAAGTCAATATAGACTTTCTGACAATCCTCAAGTTACTTTTAATCCTCCTCCATCTGGTGGAGTAACTGCAACTGGAGAAGTTGAATTATTCCCAATTTATTACTCTATTGAAAGTGCAACAAAACCATCTGCAGGTATTTCTACAATTGTCTTAAACCAAAGACTGAATAATACAATAGGTGTCGGTACTACGATATTCTTTAGTCGTGTGAGTTTGCAGATTACTTCTTCACATTCTTTTGAATGGGTTGGTTCTGGCAATACTATCAATCCAGCAAAACCAGCTTTGGGTGGCGTTGTGATTCAGGAGAATGAAGTTGTTGAAGTTGGAGGTGGTCAAGTTGTTTATACAAGTACCGACCAAGCAGGAAATTTCCGAATTGGTGATGGTCTCGTTGCAAATCAATTAACAGGAACGATATCTGGAAGATCTTTTGATCAGAGTATCCTAAATAAAGTAAATCCCCTAATTATCGCACTAGGATAAGCAAATGGCAGCAGTAGCACTTAATACTTTTAAAACGATACGACATGATGTTACAACTTCCACTGTTGGAATTTATACTGCACCAATTGGCGTTGCAAGCATTATTGTTTCGGCACAAATTGCAAATGTATCAACAGGCAATACCACATACTTAACTACATTTTCTCATTATAGGAGCAATGGTGGGGAAGTTAATTTAGTGAAAAATGCTGCTATTCCGATAAGAGATGCATTAAGTCCTCTTACTGGTCGTTTAGTTTTGGAAACTGATGATGAGATTAGAGTTAGTGCAAATGAAAATGGAGTTTTGCAACTTACTATGAGTGTATTAGAAACAGCAAAGGGTTGATCTAAAAAAATGCAATACATTTCAGGAAGAAGAATTAATCAGGACTTTGGAGTTCCTGGTATAACTACAGACGATACAGTAGTTAATGTAGATGGAAGAATTGCAGTAGGAATTGGAACTAGTGCGACTGCAAGTATTGATGCTAATACTTTAAGAATTAGAGATACTGTTGTTGATGCCAATGGATTTGGTGGAGAACTTGGTTATTTTCTTACTAAAGATTCTGATGGATTAATCTGGACTGAAGTTTCTCCGATTACTTCTAATTCAATTTTTGTTGCAGATAATGGCAATATTTTAGGTGTTAGTTCTTTTACAGGACTTAATATTATAAGTGATCAGTTACTTGGAGTCACTACAAATACAACCAATCCAAACTTTGCTGATATTAGTATTGATCCTAGATGGTTTAGAGATAGAACTCCTGGTGGTGGGGGAGGAATTTATACTACAGGAACAGTAGGAATTGGTAGCACACAACCTAGACTTGGTTCTGTTGGAATTCTTACTGATGTAAAACTTGATGTTATTGGAGATGCAATATTTTCTGGTAATGTAACTGCATCATCTTTTGTAGGTGAATTTAATGTTGATACTCAAGATTTAAATGTATCTGGTATTGCAACATTTTCTGGAACTGAAGATAATATCTTAGGAAATGTAAATACTGGCGCTGTTCAAATTGATGGTGGAGTTGGAATTGAAAAAAATGTAAGTATTGGTCAGACTTTACAGGTTGGTAGTGCAGTTACTATTGGTAATGGTACTGTAAGTGCTACCACTGGAGATTTTGTAAATCTTGAATTAGAGAATCTAAATGTATCTGGTTTCTCTACATTTGGAAATGTTGCAAGGTTTGATAATTCAGTAAATATATTTGACGATTTATTTGTTTCTGGTAATATTTCTGTTGGAGGAACTGGAGTTACATTAGATACGGAAACTATTCGTGTTGAAGGCAAAGAATTATTAATTGGTTTCACCACAACAATTACTCCAAATGATACTACCGCAAATGCTGCAGGTATTGCTGTTGCTTCAACTGAGGGATGGTATCTTGCAGATTTACAAGTTCCTGGAATTAATACAACTTCCAATACTTATAAGCAATTAAAATGGTTTAAAAATAATACATTTGTTGGACAAGGAACAGATGCCTTTATTACAAATCAACCATTAAGCATTGGTAACACTCAAATTGGTGAAGGAACTATACTTGCTATTGGTAATAATATTAGTTTTAGTGATAATAATCTAATAATTCCTACTTTAAATGCAACTGGTGTTAGCACTTTAGGTGCTGTGCAAATTAATAGTGGAATTATAACTAACACATCTTCAGGTGTTCCTGTTATTGTTTATGGTAATTTAATTGGTACAGCATCAACAGCATCCTTTGCTACGACAGCATTTACATTAAATGATAGAGTCGAAAGTGAGTTTAATGTTGCTTTTGCACAAACTGCTGGTATTGCAACAAATCTTTCCGGTGGAGATACGGGTCAAATTCCTTATCAGACAGCACCCAATGTTACAGGATTCTTAATCACTGGTGGATCAAATCAAGTATTAACTTCTAATGGTGTAGGTCAAGCACCATCATGGAGAAATGCTGCACCAACAGGTGCTATTGAAGGAATTAGTATTGAAGAAGATGGTGGTAATGCAACTCCTGGATTTGCAGGTTCTATTACTACTCTTAATTTTACAGGAACTCCGGTTAGTATTTCTGCAAATGCTATTTCCGGTGTTGCCACTATAACAATCGCTCAAGATGTTGAAGGAAGTAATGGTATTGCTAATACCGCTGTAAAACTCCAAACACCAAGAACTTTTGAGATTACTGGAGATGTTGTTGCTTCCCCAATTGCCTTTGATGGTACTTCTAATGTGGCATTGGCAGCAACAATTCAACCAAATAGTGTTGGATTGGGTACAGATACTTTTGGTGATTATGTTAAAAATATTTCTGGAACAGCAAATCAAATTAGTGTAACTGGTGGAACTGGTGAGGGTTCAACTCCAACTTTAAGTTTCCCGAGTCAAGTAACTATTCCTCAAGATTTAACAGTCAATAGAGATGTTCAGATTGTTCGAAATTTAAATGTTTCTGGTATTGGAACTATTGAAACATTAGACACCACTACAGGAACTATTGATTTCTTATCAGGCACTAATGTTTCTTACAGTGGTATTGGAACTATTGAAACATTAGACACCACTACAGGAACTATTGATTTCTTATCAGGCACTAATGTTTCTTACAGTGGTATTGGAACTATTGAAACATTAGACACCACTACAGGA
>Ga0208161_1001234_pt1 | contig 13704 bp, 16 predicted proteins | sample CB_VirMetaG_3_FD_184538 | JGI IMG/M metagenome (GOLD analysis project Ga0208161, IMG submission 184538) | Freshwater to marine saline gradient viral communities from Chesapeake Bay - CB_1508_1S Viral MetaG (SPAdes) (version 4) | ecosystem: Environmental > Aquatic > Marine > Coastal | place: USA...
GTTGTCCCTTTTTTTAATGGCATTAGTATCCTCGTAATGCTTTCCCTTGCCCACGTTTACAATTAGCCTTTCGTACTTTAACTGCACCACCTTTTTTCATTTTCTTTTTTCGAATGCTGCCACCAGCTTTATTTATGGAACTCATTTCTTTTAGAAAATCTTCCATACTTTTTTGTTTTTCATCCATTTCAAATAAACCTAAAAACTTTTCAGGAGATTTCTTTACCATCTCAATATCTTTACGTTCTAAAGCTTCTTGAGAAGGTGGCATTGCACGGCTAACAGATTTAAGTTTATCTACAGCGGCAGTTGGAACTTCCCTTTCTACAAGCTTTGATGGTTTAGGCGCTTGTACTCTAGGTTTAGGTGCTTGTACTTTTTTGCGTTCTTCAGCTTCTTGAGAAGTCATGCGCTTTGGAGCTTTACGATATTTTGAACCCGGAAGTTGATCACCACTTGTACCAAAAACTTTTCGAGTACGTTCAATAAATCCTGGGGGAATATTAATATCAGCGGTACTAAGATTATCATCTTTTGAATAACCTTTAAGCTGATCTAAAATTTTCTTAATTTTAGAATCATTACGTAATGCTTCAATTTGCTTACTTCCTCTAGCACCCCGTCCTAAATTACGCATACGCTCTTTTAAAAGATCAATCTGATCTTGAGTTAATACAGCCATAATTACATTCCTTTCTTTTTATATGGGCCTTTACCATGACCACGTATAGCTTTACCACAACCGATTGATCCACCAGTTTTAAATGTTACAGTATTTTTTGGGTTTTTCTTTTTAGTTATTTCAGACATTTGTTTCTTACTCATATCTTCATAAACAGATTTGCGAGGTTTTACTTCCTCACTAATTTTAATTTCTTGATCAACTTTAATTTTATTAGGGTCTTTAATACTTGGATTTGCTTTTAATAACCTTTCAAGAGTTGTTCCTGTTTTTTTAGCAATTTCAGAAAGAGTATCACCAGATTTAATTTTATAAGATTTTTCATCTTTATTTACAAGATTTGCTGCTGCTAATCCACCAGCACCTACTCCTGCAGCTATAGCTCCTTTACGAAGCTTACTTGCTGTTTTTAAGTCTTTCTTAGATATACCCTCAAGCCTACCTGTTTTTGGATTTCGAAATGCTGTACCACTTCGCCTTCCTTTTTCACCCTGACCAAGAGCAGCCTTTAAAATTTTGATTAGTTTACTTGTAGCCATAATTACATCCCTTTCTTTTTATATGGGCCTTTACCATGACCACGCATAGCTTTGCCACAACCAATTGAGCCACCAGATTTGGCAGCACGGGTTTTAGTTGTAGTTTTTTTATCAGATCGTTTTACGCCTTCTTTATCACGAGAAGGTTTTCCTAAAATTTCTTCAATTTCTTTTTGTGAAAGACCTTGCATCCAATCTGCAGCAGCCATTTGTTGTTTTTTATCCACGATTTTTCCTCCACTTTTTTTAATAGCAGGATTTCGAGCTAACAGTCCAGTTTTTGGGTTATTAATTCTTTTATCCAGTAATTTGATTTGTTCTTCAAAAGATTTAATTTGTTTTATATTATCGTTTTTAATTTCAGTATTTAATTTAATAGCATCAAATTTTTCTTTAATATTTTCCGATTTAGCCCAACCTTGATTATAGTTTGTAATTTGAGCATTTTCTTTTTGTAATTTATCAACTTTATTTTGTAAAGTTTCAATTTCTTTTCTAGCTCTATTTACAGCACGTTGCATTCCAGACCTTCTTCCACCACTTTTTTGTAATTCAGAAAGTTTCCCTGGATCATTTCCTTTTAGTTGTTGACCTAATGGAGAAGTATCCGCCGGTTGTGTAACATCTGCAGCATCGTTTCCAATTTTCTTTCTAAGAGAATCAGTTTTACTGACACGTCTAAAAAATTTTTTAATAGCTTTCCTTGCTGCCATTTTATTTAACTTTCTTTTTGTAATGCATTGATCCACCGCAACTACGCATCAATGCTTTACCATAACCACGCGATGCTTTACCTGCTCCACGAATTGAACCGCCTTTATATTTTTTTGCGGTATTTCCACCAGCTTCATAAATTTTAATTAAATCTTCAGCGGAAACATCTTCCATTTGTTCATCTGTTAATTTAATTTTGCCACGCATGGCATCTCTAATTTGATCTGGAGTAGCCCCTGGATCACGAGGTTTAGAAAAATTACGTGGAATTTCTACACCGCCTTGTTCAGCTTCACGACCTATACGGCGAATAAATTCTTTTTGAGGCTCACGTTTTTCAGATTCTTTTTTTGCAGCTTTTAAAGCTTTACGTGTTGGTTTGACACCTGAACTGGAAGGGCCATATCCTTCTTGCTGTCCAATAACTGTAGTAGTTGCTTCTTCTGGACGTTCCCTCATTCCTTTTTCTAGTTCAGCGCGAGACTCAGCTTTTGACTTTTCTTTAATAACCTTACGAGCTTTAGTTTTACCTAGAGGAGTTACAATTGGTTTTGGCTTTCCTGCAATTATTTCAGCTTTTTCTTCAGCATCTAATTGACGAGCTTTTTTCATAAAAGCTTTTGCTCGTTGTGGACCAAAGTATTTAAAAGTTTCCCGCTCACCAAATTCTTTAAAAAACTTAGCACCATCTTCACTATTAGCTCTACCTGATGATACAACTTCTTTAGCCCTTCTTTCTATTTTAGAAAGAGGACCAGATTTATCAACAAGCTTTCCAACTACATTCATAATTTTTTTTCGACCAGCCATAATTTAAAAACTCCCTTAGTTACTATATGGAATAACTGTATTATCTGCACCAGCAGGAGAAGCAGGAGCTTCCATATCATCCCTACGTGTCCTACGTGCTTGATTACGTAATGCCTCAATAGCTTCTTTATATCGTGAATCAAATAAAGGAACTGCTGAATAATTTTTCATAAACACCATAGCCTCAATCATTGAAGCATTAAATAAAGCATCATAACAATTTGATGTAAAGTAATTTGTATTTGAAACTGATGAAAGAGTAGTAGGACGAGCTACAGTCATAAACCTACCGTTATATGTAGATGCTGGAGTAGGTGCAACTCTAATAGATGTATTCGTAATACGAGAATAATACTTTGGTGTTCCAGTTGATGCACTCACAGGCCAAAAAGATGAAAGATACTCATCGGTTCGTAAAAGTAAATTAATTCTTGAACCAGCACTTTCAAAACTTACATTTTTAATAATACGTGTCCCAGTTGGAAGTGTAATATTTGCAGTGTTTGCTGAAATTGCAACTGATGTTTCTATAACTAAACCATAGTCATCTAAATCACGGGTTAGTCTTTCTTCGGCTCTATTTACCATATTTGGCACATAATCACTAAATTCCTGTGAATCGTTTTCACAGGCTTGTAAAATATCATTTACAAGATAAGTGTAATCAGCCATTAAAATTAACCGTAAAAAACTGTAATACTAGAAGCAGAAGCTGGTGCGGAAACAGATACAAGCCCATCAGTACGAATACCAAAATCTGACCAATCAAGATAAGCTGTACCGCTTACATCAAACTTAATAATGCTGCCAGCAGTGGAACCTAATGGTGTTGTTGATGTACCATCTAAAACATATGTACCGGAACCAACGGCATGAATAGCACGAATACGAGTATCAACAACTGTTACACTTGTTGTAATATCAACAAGAACACCACTCCCAACTAAATAAGAAGAACGAATATTGGTGGACACTATTGAATCTCCTTTAATATAAAAAAATAAAGTAAAAGTATATTAATGTTAATTATAATCGTGATATTCAATATAAACAAACCAAAAGAAAAGAGGGTTCCTATTACTAGAAACCCCCTTAACTTTATAGCTTAAACGTAAGCTACTGGCCTATTAGGAAGAACCAGAAGCACCACGCCATTGACGCCAATCACTCCAGCCGAAAGCATAACGCTCACGAGCCTTGAAGCGCATATTGCCGGTGTCAAAATCAGGCTCCATCTTGGTTTGAAGAGGAACACGAGTGAACATCTTCGTACCATTTGGAACGTCGGTCTTGAGGAACCAAGCATTGGTATCAGTAAAGCGACGGTTTACATAAAAACCATCAGAAACAACTGACATATGACGAACAGCGTTGATGTTGTTTTGTGCATATGCAGATGAACCACCGGCAACAGTTGTACCAGGGCTGTTTAGAATCTGATCAGCGGTGAATACAAGATCAGAAGGAACATGGAGTGAGCGGGTTGAAGCGCCAATTAGAATACCACGATCATCCTTAATCTTGGTTACTGCAATGGTTGCAGTTTCAAGAGCAGATTCTGAAAGGTCGGTGGCACCAATGCTGTTGGATTGGTTGCCAGCACCTACAGTTGGGTGAGATGCACTGATAAGAGGAACACCGTCACCACCGTTGTAGCTAGCTGAGAATGCATTGTTGAAAACGTCTGCAGCCTTAACTTGCTTGGTGTTTGCCATTGCACGGGCAAGTGCCTTGGCACGAACCTTTGCAAAGGTGTCATAAAGGTTATCTTCCATAGCTTCTTCAGTGATGGCGAAGGCAAGAGCAATGGTTTCCATTGTGTAACGGGCAGTGTACCCTTCTTGTGCTTCATCATACTGAACGGCTGCACCTTCTGACTTAGTTGGGGCAGAGCCGAAGCCGGTGAATAGAACTTCTTCTTCAAACGCACGATCTGAATTTTCCATTTCGAAGAGTACGGCATGTTCGTCGTTGACTTCACCGTATTCTGTACCGAAAATTTCGTTAAGACCGGGGAGAAGTTCCTTTGCGATACTTGAGCGATTAATAGCCATTTTTCATTCTCCCTAATTATTAACCAGCGGAAACGCCGACAGTTGTGTAAGCGTTTACGTGACGTTTAAAGATAACTTCAACTCGTGGGTTTGCATCGCCAAGAGCGTTACCGGGTTCCTTGTAGGCACCTAGAACAGTCATTTGACCATCATCATCACGAGTAGCAGCTTCTAGACCATGACCTGACTTACCTGTGTAAGTTGAGCCAGCGCCTAGAGTTACGTTGAAAGTTGTTGAATAAACATCACCAGCGGTAACTGACGCATCAGCTTGAACAATGAAAGTTGCATCTGGATCATCATAAACAAAAGCAACAATGTTTGATGCGGAAGTTGAAGCTGGCCAATAACGACCATAAACTTGTTCGCCATCCTTTGTGTAGTTGACGCCAGCAAATACACCGAAGATTTCATCGGTGGTTGTGGCTACAACTTCAATGTTTCCGGCATTCATAAGAACAAGATCACCAGTGAAAATATTCGTATTGTAAGCAGAGGCAATTGTGTACTCTGACATACCAGTTGAATTTGGTGCGGAACCTTTCTTACGTGAAGGACGGAAACCATCAAGAGCTTTACTTAGAGCCATTTGATTTTCTCCTATGTTATAAAATTACCACGAAAACGGCTGGTCAAAAATTTTTGTTTACTTAACCTTTTTGAAAATTAGGTAAACGTCCTTGAACAACCGAAGATTTACTTGCATTTGAAATTGGCATACGAGAATCTTGATGTTGTTGTAGTTGTGAATTAACTGCATCCATCATTTCTCGGCTGCGATTTTCATAGAATGCTTTACGGGCGTTTGCTTTAGCAGTTGGAATTTTTGCTAGAGCTAAGTCTCCACGACAGACTGTGCCACTATAACGACCCTCATCCTTCACGAAGGAATTGTGAGCAATTTCTGGAACTTCTTCTGGAGTTACGAATACCCAACCATCTTGAACTCGCTTACCGACATTTTGAATGTCATCCTTTCCTCGAATGGAAACGCGAATCCACCTTAGTGACATACCTTGATCTGCAAAACGATCTCGAACATCGTCTGGAATTGCAAGGTAATCTGGTTCTTCAAAAGTATAATCTTCGTATTCTCGTTGTTCAGTTTCTCTTGTTGACTCACTACGTGATTCTAGTATATTACGTGTCATTTTAAATTATCCTCCACGCTTCTTTGTTAATACTGTGGTATACTCTCCATCAGCTTGATCTGCGATAAGCTTTTGTTCTGCATACCGCTCAAGTGGAATACCCCACCGATTTGCCATTTCAATATCTCGCTTTGTAAGTTTGATACGATTTGATCGGTTTGTGCTGGGGTTAGTAACAGTGCGTGACGCTCCACTAACCACTTGAGAAGGCTGTTTAACGGAAGCCTTCGGTTCCGAATTTACTTGCTGCTCTACCTCTTCGGTTTCAACTTGAGCCTGTGCTTGAAATTTATTTGGAAATGAATTACGAAGTCGTGCATCCACTTCACTATAAAATTCATCATCTGAAGGATCAAATCCTTCGTCTTTTAACTGGGCATCAATAGCCAAAGCTGCAGCAGTCATTAGTTGGTCTTGTCCAAACCAAGAATTGTTCATTGCCCACTCAACTGCCTTTGGATCATAGTCTGCAGGATTAGGAGTTTGAACTTGTTGTCTAGCTTGTGCTTGAACAGGTTGTTCATTATTAGTTTCTAAACTTTTCTGATAATTTTCATATGTGTGTTTAGTATCAGAAAGTTTACTTAATTCAAATTCAGCTTTATTGAGTAGGCGTTGCGCCGATACAATCTCATCTGCTTCGCCACTCTCTAAGGCTCTACGATATGCATTTTCAGCTAACTTAATTTGTTCTTGAAGTTGAATTTCATTTGAATCTAAATTATTTTTAAATGATGAAAGTAACTCTGTATCTTTTTGACGTAATTTACTTTCATAGTCTGAAATTCTACGTTCAAGTTCCGAGATTTTATCTTCTCGTTCTTTTCGTTGCTTAATGAGTTGTCGAATACGTTTCTGTGCACCACTGGTTTCAATACCATTTAGTTCTGGTGTTTCAGTTTTTTCTTGAACCTGTGGTTTTTCTTGTTCTTCACTTTCTTGAGCTTGTTCTTGAGGATCATCTTGCTCAAGTTCATATTCAATTTTTGTTTCTTCTTTTTCTTTTTGAGTATTTAAATTCGCCCAATCAGAAACTTCTTCTTCTTCATATTCTACAGCCTTAGATTCAGCCATTTATTTTCTCTCTTTCTCTACGCCATTGCGAAATGGTCGGTTACGCTTTAATACATACTTCTAAAATACAATACTAAAACTAGTTATACAAATTGTTAATTAGATAAGTTATAGGAAGTATCAAGATCACTGGGATCATCTACCTTCATAATAACTTGATCATCAAATAATAATAGAAGTTTTACACCACGATACTTCATTTTAACACCAGCATGTTTACCATAGCAAACGTAGTCACCTACGTTACACCACGGACCCTTTGGAAACTTATCCTTATCTTCATAAGCTAAGTCACCAAGAGCAATAACTCTTCCAACCGTTGTTAAATATGCAATATCGTCTTTCGTTGAATCGGGTAACAGAATACCGCCCCTAGTCTTTGACTTAATAGAAACTGGCCTAACTAAAATATGGAAGCCAGTTAAAGTTGGAAGATGATCTGGATCAGGAACATCTCCATCCGCAATCCATTCATCATTTTTTAAAGCTTTACTTAACTGTTGATGTAACATTGTTTTTATTTAAAATCCTCTTCATCATCAAGTTTTAATCTTTTACTAATAATATCTATTGCTATATCAATGGCATTACTTAAACCATCAGAATAACCAACTAGATACCGATATTCAGAATAATCTGAAGCTGCACCTGATGCAAGAGAATTTATAACTGCGTTTCGTTTTTCTTCGATACCCCTTCGAATATCAGACGTAATTAACATTTTAAATTACTTAGCCTTGTTACCCTTTACTGGCTTTGGAGCTTCATAGGTTTCGGCTTCATACTTGCTTAGAATACCAGTTTTGGCACGAACGGAATAATTTTCAGAAGGAACCTTACTCCAATCACCTACGTCCTTACCATTTGATTTGTATGTAAATGACATTTAATTAATCTCCTTTTTTAATTTGTTCAATATTGACTTTATTCGTTTCTTTCATTTGCTGTTCTAATAGTTTTAGAACTGCCATTCCCTTCTGTAGATTTTCATTATCCGTTGTTTTAGACAACTCTGCAAGAATTTTTAGTGCATCCTGAGTTTGCTTTAGTTGACGATCCTTAGCTTTTTCTTCTCGATTGAGAAGATTGGAAGCACCTTCTACATAGGCTTCTAGAGCAAGTTCCTTTTCCTTTAGATCAAGCTCACGAGTCTTGATAATACTTGCTGCATTTTCCTTTGCCATTTGAGATTGAAGTTTACGCTCTTCAATATCCAATCTACGACCTTCCATCATAACCATTTGTTCTTCTGGAGATGGTGGAGCTTTAGCTGCTTGTTGATTTGCTACCAATACTTGCTGTGCAGCTTGAGCCATAATCTGTTCTACGACACGAGGATCAACATTCTCTTGACCTTGCATAAGTTGACGGGTTACACCATTCATTTGTTCTTGATATTTAAGAACTGAATGCTCTTGAATATTAGCAGCTAGAATTGGAGTAATCCGTTGCATGATTGGATTGGCACCATTTACTGGGTCTTGCATATAAGCCATCTTTACTTTGATATGAGCTTCATGATCTTGACCCGGAAAAGCTCGAATTGCTAAACCTTTAGATGCAGCTAAAATATCAGATACCGGATCAAGTGGTTTTGGTTGTGGCTTTTTAGGAAGGATCAAATCAATATTTGGAATATTTGCAGAACGTAGAATTGTTTTGTGTAGCTCTTCCGTATTATACATGCCTGAAGGGGCTTGCTGGGCCATCTGGAGTGCCATCTGAGCCATCATCATCTTATGGGCGGATGATGGAATATTTGGATCGGATACTGGAATAACATCAATACGACCATCAAAATCTTTTCGCATGATATTATCTTGACCTTGAGATACATCAAATGGATAATATTCAGGCATTGACTCGTAATTGATACGAGCTAGAATCTTTAGTTCTTCCCGTTGTGAGTGATGTAGCCGTTTATGGACTGCAGTAAAAAACTTACTTGAGGCTTCGAGTAAAGCCATTGTCGTTCCGACTGGACCATAGGAAGCTGCATCGCTAATAACCTGTTCCGTATTGTCTGCAAACTTTTGACCTGATGCTGCTACAAATTGAAGCATGTTATAAAGAGTTTGAGAAGGTTCCTTATATGGAAGTGGAACAATTGATTTACTTAGATCAAGACCTGTAGCTTCAACTTCCTTGAACTCGCCGGGAGCAATTGGATCATCGTCACCTGAAATTCGAACACCCTTAGCTCTGAAACCAGCGGGAAGGTTTGCAAACTGCCCAGCATCAATTAGACTACGCATTGCAGATGTAGCGGATGCGGTTAGATTTCCTAACATATGAATATAACCAATACCATAGAAACCAAGTGCAGGAACAAAACGATAGTGAGCAAAGAATAGTTTCTTGTTTCGTTGTGGATCATTCATATCGTAGTTTCTACGAATTGAAAGAACTGCACTGCTATCTAAATCTACAGTTACAATATAAGGTAGGGTTAGATCAGTTTCATCCTCTAAGCTTTCAATATCTAGATAGCAATGCTGTTCTAGAAGTGTGTACTGACCATCAAAGTCTGAGTTGGTGGGAGACACACCTGTAACTGCATTCATCTTTGTACGTAGTGCCGATAGTTCAGGAATCTTTGGATTATTAATTAGTTTATCGGAAGCTGCATACATGCCGCCTGAAATCTCACGCTCTAACTGAATTGGACTTTTATACAGAACCTGAGTATAACGATCTGCAGTTCGTAGGTTCATTGCAAAGTTAGAAACTACAAACTGATCAATTGGAACAAACTCACTTACTGGGCGTTGTAAACCACTATCATAGTAGACCTTCTTAAATGAAGAACCAAATAGTGGGAGATGGAAAAGCATACGTTCCATCTCATCGAAGTATTCAGGCATAAGTTCTGTAAGTTGATAGTTCATGTATTCTTTGACACGAACTGCTTGTTCTTCTTTTTCTGGAGTTGTCTTACCTACAACCTGAGTTTTTACTGGACCGCCAGCAGGGAATAGTTCTTGAATTGCTTTTGACTGAAATGAAACTGCTGATTCAATTAAAAGTGGATGGACTGCAGTACATGCACCTTGAAATGGTTCATTGGTTTCTTCTAGCTTTAAACCTAGTAGATCAAGACCATTGGTAAACATTTGTTCCCATTCTAGACGGGATTCTAAATCTGCCTCATAGGCTTTGATAACTTGATCTGCAATATAATCTTGAGTATCTTGATCTAATTCTTCGACTAGGTTTCTGTAAAATCCAGTTGGATTGCTGTAGTTAATTTCAGGATTGTCACCCTCTTCTACATTAAACTCAACCATGATGCTGCCGTCAGTATTATCAAATTCCATACGTGTTTCAGTAGATACATCTGGATCACTTGAAACAGCGAACTCTATAACATTGCTGTCATTCATCATGTTATTTTGAAATGGGTTTCGTTCTACAGCCAATTGATTTCCCCTTTTTTATAAAATAAGGTAACTTAAAAAAATATGTATGTTTAAAGTATAGTAAAAAAATAGAAATTACACAAGTTCTACTTAAACTCGCCAGTATGCACGTTTTCTTTTTTTGTATGTATTACTATATTGGAAATCATCATTGGCTGCATCTTCTGGATGAATTAAGTTCCAACTGTCTCGCATATAAATAATAGCCATTGTCATGCAGTCAACCATATCGTCATGGGCTGCATTGGGAAACTGAATTGCTTCATCGTACAAAGCTTCAGCCCATTCTGTATTTGGTATCCAAACTTTTCCCGCTTCCATAAATGGAGATGCGGCGTAGACCCGTGATACCTTATCTCTATCTGGCATATACTCTAAAACTGGAATGCGTGTTCTTCGCATATCCTGTATGAGAGACTGTCCACTTGCTTTCTTTTCAATGACACAAACATCTGGATTGTATTCCTTATACATATCCTGTGCCAATCGTCGTAACTCTGGGTATTCAAATTTACCAAATACATTGGAAAGAAGAATTAGATTACCATCTACTCTTTCTCTTCCTGTTTCTTGATCAGTCTCAACAGACCCAAAAATACCCCATGTTTGTATAACGCTATTGTCTGCAGAAGCTTTTGTGCTGAATGCAGTATCATAAGTTTGAATAATAAGATCACATGGAGGAGCATCTTCATATTCCCAGATTTTAAACCATTTCTTTTTAATGATTCCACCCTCGTCTGGTTGGGGGTTCTGCATATACAATGCATTCCAGTATCTGCTTCCGTTTGAAGCTTTAATTTCCTGTTCATCAATTCTAAGAACTTCATCTGGTTTCCACTCTGGGAAATACGAAGAGCCTACTGGTAAATTCAGAAGTTGAGATGATTCCTCATCCAACCATGCCGGGATTCGAATAACATCCCATTTATTCTGTAATTCAACTTCTTCCTGTTGTTTCAGTAACCAACCACAAAGATCATCAAAGTGGTATCTCGTATTGATAATAATAATTGCACCATTAGGCATTACACGAGTTCGTAAGCCTGATGGATACCATTCCTTGATATACCTTCTGCCACTTTCACTAATGGCATCTTCTTCTGACATTACATCGTCCAACAGTGCAATGTGTGCACCCCGACCTGCAATCTGACTCCTTACACCTGCAGCGTAGTAAGACCCATTCTTATTGGTTTTCCATTTACCTGCAGCCTTAACGTCTGATCTTAACTTGACACCATTAAACATTCTATCGAAATCTTCGGAGTTTACAATGTCACGAACAGACCTGCCAAAGTCAGATGCCAATTGGTCTGAGTGAGAAACTGACATGATTTCATGAGAAGGATTTCTACCTATGTACCATGCTGGAAATAACTTGGAACAAATTACAGACTTGGAAGAACGAGGAGGAAGAAAGACCATCAATCGTTTACATTCACCATCTACAACCTGCTGTAGCTTATGGCATAGAACCTGAATGTGTCTGCCCATCTTAAAGTCAGGAACTAACTTAGGTGCTTCCTTTCTTACAAAAGTAAGGAAGTCCTCATTTGCTTTCTTTTGAGAGTATGTCTTTAATGCATTCTTTAAATGATTAAATTTAACTAATGTCTCATTGGATACTTCTTCTTTCTCTATATCCTCTGCTGTTTTTAGTTTTGGATAAAATAACTTTTTCTGAAGAAGCTTTAGAGTATCCTTTGGTACTGTATCTATAATATCATTTTCAGGTGCAATTCGTTCTGCCTGTTTACGTTTGTTTCCAGAACGAGCATTCTTAGACTGTTTTGTTCTTGGCATTTTAAGAAGATTTCACTACATCTATAATTTTCTGATCTGAGAATCCCTCGTCATTTTTATGAGTTTCAATAAATGCATGCCGCATAATCTGTAAACTCTCTAATGTTTCAGCTAAAGAATTTCTTAACATTTCACCTAGAGGTGTTGGTCTTACTAATGCTGGAGTATAAGCTACAATCTTAGTTAGCTCATGTATCATATTCGATAAAATTTTAGCTGAAGCTAATGAAGTGACAACTTCATTCCTATTCATAATGTTTCTGTAGTCTTTAACATCCTCGTTACCCGTTATTGCTGATGCAATTACCATAGCATCCTGAATGTCATATGAGTCAAAGTCTTTTTGTAAATCTCTTAAAGTACTATTGTCTGTCATTTATAGATTGTTACCTTTTTAGGTTTACATATAAAAAAACTTTAACCCACATTTATATGGTAGACCAAAAAGACCAGAAAGACAAGAGTAAAATAAATTTGTGTAGGCAAATAAATTATGATACCCTACCCCTATTGAGGGGGACTGTTATAGACTGTTAAAGACTGTTAAAGACTATTAAAGATTTTAAAGTTAATAATAATAATAATAAATAATAAATAATAATAATAAACAGTCTTTAATAGTCTTTAATAGTCTTTTAAAAAGGGATGCCGATAAGTTTAAGGAGAGTATGCCGATAATTCTTGATTATATACCCCTAGTTTTTTTGTAATTATTTTATATAGGCAATGCAGAAAAAAACATAAGGGGGGTATTTTTAGATTTTTAAAAATTACGATGTTCATATGATGATGATCCGTAATTTTTTGAAAATATGTCTGGGGGGTGTATATATACATAAGACATGCGCCTGCTTTTTTTGGGCTGGGTGTTGCAAAAATACCACAGTAAACTGTGGCAAATTTATCACAGTACTTTGCCTTTGGCAAAAACAACACTAAAGTGTTGCAAAAATGTCACAGTCCTCGATTAATCCGAAGGATTATTTGCCGAGTGTTGCAAAATTGTCACGGCTTATAAGTTAGACCTCACGAGCTTTTTCAAAGCTCCCTTAGCCTAACCAAAGCTTTGAAAATACTACGTATTTCCCCGCTTACACCACCTTGCCACGCAAGCCAAACCGTAAGCATAATGCACAGGGTTTCGACAAGGCGATGACGAGACGGCTCATCATCCCTGAAAGGTATTAGTATGTAAGTTAGTTCTTACGAACTTACATACTAATACTTTCAGTAGTAGGTTTTGGCGAAATCCAGCAACCCTGAAATTTGACGGTTGACAACAAAAGGTATTACGGGGTATGTAAGTTCTTACGAACATACCCCGTAATACTTTTGGGTTTTAAAAAAAGGAGTTTGAACATGGAATGGAAACCAATTAAAACAGCGCCGACCATTGATAAAGTTTATCAAGACGGTGTTACTAGGTTGGTGAAAGCTTACAGACAGCACGGCGTA